>Ga0307507_10008863_pt1 | contig 13694 bp, 5 predicted proteins | sample 7_EM_MG_FD_207223 | JGI IMG/M metagenome (GOLD analysis project Ga0307507, IMG submission 207223) | Populus trichocarpa ectomycorrhiza microbial communities from riparian zone in the Pacific Northwest, United States - 7_EM | ecosystem: Host-associated > Plants > Roots > Unclassified | place...
CTAAGGGCAACCCGAGGTGACCTGCAATAATATCCCTTACATTGCCCCCCCCTTTCTTGCGGTCGGCCCCCGATCGCCATTACCTTGCAGTAAAGGGAGATTATAAGGGCTCGTCCCAGAAGGGGTTTGGAGAGATGTTAGTATGCCGCTATATATTATCTATCTATCTAACCCCTGCTTTAAACTCCTGAAAACCTTAATAAGGAAAAACATGACTGGAGAAAAGATATAAGGATTGCTAGGAGACCCATTAGAAGCCTACTAGAAGTATACTAGTAACTACCTAGGCTAACCTAAGGATTTTTATATAACTCTACTTTTAAGCCTTTATGCCGGTCTGCAATTAATCGCAAGTATTATAGGCAATTTGGTGTTCCTAATATAGTTCCATAGAACCTTTTGGTATAGGATTTAACGTATAGGGCCTTAGCTCACCGTTGTTTTTAACTATTAAGATATAATCTGTAATCCTTTCTTCTAATCCCCTGCGTCACTGACGCATTACTCCCATATTTGCCCTTAGGCTGCTATATACAGTTAGGTAATTAATTAGTCAATTAAAGAGACTTGTCTCTTAAGATTTGGTGTATATAGTTTTAAATCTGGTAGTCCTATGCTATATAATTGGCGTAGCTTTACTGCCTAGCAAATAGGAGACACTTTGCAATAGCGCCTGTAGCTATTATGCAACTGTTAAGAACGTTTGTAACGTTATTCTTTTAATATTATAGTATCGTTTAGGTATAATTTAACCTATATACATCTTTAATTGACGTCTTAATTGCCTTCCCTGGCCGCGTAATCAGTTTTTATAAGGAAGTAATAGTTAAATAACTTATACACGTGTTTCCTTCCTTTTGAATAATGCTATTGTAACGGAGTTATATCGGCAAGGTTACGGCTATTTACTAAAAGGGTATTGGACGGTAAAGTATAAGAACACCTTGCTTATTAAGCTGTTCCTTTTCCTTAACACCTTACTTCCCATCATTAACCTTTGTCCAATTTTGGACGTATCTTTAATATATTATTAAGATTTTCTTCTTTTCTATTATTATTTTAGTATGCCTCTTTATTCTCCTACTAACTACTCTTCTAAGCTAATTCCTTAGTGTATTCTAGCCCTACCGCTATATATGGAACCTTAACCTCTGCTAACCTATAACTGGTGCTGGTCCTGCCTAAATGATTTTGCCTATACGTCCTTAAAAGACTAGAAGTCTAATAAGAGGATTCTAGAGGCTTATAATAAGACGCACTACGTTAGATCCAATACCTTTAGTCCTTATAATTAATGCATGCGTACTAAGAGCGGCAGTTACATTAAGGTAAGTTTTTCTATTCTTAATAGATTTCCATTGCTAACTTTAAGCTTTAATAGCCTAGGCCTAAGTGGTAACGTTCCTTTAATGTCCTTAACTACTACATCGCCCGGGCTCTCTCTTATTCCAGCGCAAACGCTAAACAACTTGGTTAAATTTAAGACTATGCTATGGCTATCTACACTGCCTATAATTCCCAGTAAGCCAGCCAGCAACGCCTTATATAAGAGCAAGGTTGGTACACTAAGGATAAGGTAAGGGATAGAGGTAATAAGAAGAAGGTTACCGTCTACCATAAGAAAGAGTTCGCGTATACGCGTTAAGTTTCGAAAAAGCATAATATAATGCGGTATTAGGTAGGTTACCCTTTAGGTACCTAATAGATAGGTAACTAACAGTTGCCGTAGTAAGGTCTCAGTAGTTCTAGACTATACCAGCCAGCCAACATCTCTGTTTATTCTGGGCTTAAGCGTGTCTTTATTAACTATAAGCTGACGCCGCAAGAGCTTCATTAGTATTGGTTTAGACCTAATATTAGTGTTAAGCGTTTAAGGATCTCTGCCTTAGCTACACCTTATCATCCTGCCCCTGTTTTTATGCCTACTTATACCCCTACTAAGGGGTCTAGATCCCATTCTCATTAGCCATCACTTAGTGGCCTAATAGATACTAATCCTGCTCCTAAGAATAAGGCATAGTGGCTTTTTAGATTAGGCATTTAGGATTTATTCTTATATATAGTAGTAATTAAGAACCTTGATTAGGTACTTAGGAAGGCCTTAAAAGGCTTTTAGAAAGGGCTTAGGAGCCCTAGAAACAATGTTCCTAATATAGATTAATAAATGGGAATGCAATTCTAGCAAAATGCCCTATCAACTCTATGCTATATACGTGAAAAGGCTAAGGACCTATCTTGCCTTAGGCCGTAGCCCTAATCCTTATAGTTTCTGGAGCCTGTCTGTTCTATATCTAATTTAACCTATTTACTCTTTAGGGCCTTTTACAGTCTACTACAAGCTTTCTTTATAGGTCGCAATAACACCGTAGTATCAGAGCGCTTTCTATAATTTATAGATTATAGACCTTAGTCCCAATATTCTTTTAGAATATCTTTATAATATTTAAGGTGATCCTCTAGTTCCCATATAGAGTCCTTAGCGGGCCAGCCTAGCTATTTGACTTTATATTAAAGCTTGTTCTTAACAGACTTATGGCATAGTATAGCTTTAACCTTATACCGCTCGCCCACCACCTTAGGGTGTTTAATTGGGCCTAGACGGAAGTTCTTTTCTAGCGGTGGTCTATGCTATAGCTCTAGTAGGTTTATGTAAAACACTAGATACATATAGGCCATAGATAGGGGTAGCTGGAGACGGTAGGCTAGCTTACCAATTTATTTCTTAACTTGGAAGGGACCTAGGTATCTTACATTAAGCTTCTTTAATGGTCGATAGGTCTTAATATTTGTTAAATATAATAGAACCTCATTGCCTACTCTAAAATGCTTGTTCTGGTGTTTGCAGTTATACTAGAGTCTCTACTGCTCTTAGGCATCTTATAGGCTCTGCTTTATATACTTCTATTACTCCTTCTATTCCTGGAGGTATCCTTGTACTCTCTAGTAGATGTCCTTTAACTTCCTAGTAGAATCCTATAATTAATCATGCGGCCTTAGCCAGTAATCGCTAGGTACACTATTAAACCCAAATAGTTAGACGCCATAGGCAATCTAGATTAGTATATACTTATACAATATATGTTGCTTTGAATTATAAGCGTACTCTATATACAGAAGTAGCTCGCACCAGTTATCTTGCTAGTAGTTTAAATATATTTATAGGTAAGACTCTAGTTCCTAGTTCTAACGTTCTATTTACCTATCCATTTGTGAATAGAAAGCTGTACTATAACAATGGTCTATCTTTAAATAAAAGCATAGATCCGACTAGTACTGGCTTATAAAGACACTACCCCTATTAGTAATAATAAAGTGCGGCTAGTCTACTTTAAGAAAGCATTTCTCCTTAATTAGGCTAGTAAGTGCTTATACGTTAATTATCTTGTTAATAGGAAGGTATTAGACGTACTTCAAAAACCTATTAATAAGTACAAGAACCGAATTGTATATTCATCCTTAGCCATCTTTAGATAGCGGGAGATCCGTAATAAAGTCCATAGTATAATATTACTATAGCTTACTAGTAGGGGGAACTAATTTAAGTAGACCCTATAGCTTATACCTACGGATCTTATATACTTAATACTTCTTATAATAGCTAATATACTCCTTTGCTTCCTGCTTAAGCTTTAGCTAATAGTATTTACGCTAAAGTAATTCCACTATCTTAGCTTAACTATAGTGGCCGCCTAAAGGATCATTGTGATTCCTTATAAGGATCTTCTATCGTAGATTTGCTTTATATGGCACCCAAACCTTACCATTTCTACACAGTAGGCCCATTAGGTCTAGTTCCCAATTTTAGCGCCTTATAGCTTTCTTTCCGTTATATTTCCGGTCTACTTCCGCATTAAAGATGGCATAGAAAGCGTCCCTCCGTTGCACCTTATAGATAAGATTTATTAACCTTTTGGATGGTTTCTAGGTAAAAGCTGTTTCGTTTTATACTACTCTAAGTACAAGACTTAATGGTACTATAGATCTTACAACTCTTCGATGCGTATGCGTTAGAAAGGCCGCTACGAGGTTAAAGTCCTTTAGTTATTATAGGGCTCTAAGTTCCAATTGCTCTATGGCTTTGCTTTTAGCTTAAGGGGATAGCTTAGCAATTAAAGGTGGCGTATTACCAGGTTCCAAAGTTGTATTAGGGACGTCCTGTCCAGGTATATTTGGACCCTTATTGGCCACAAACCGGGTACCAGCCGGAACGTCAGTAAAAGCTAACAGGGTTTACACCGCCTAAGACTTAGTATATAGAGCTGTAGGTACTTAAGTATCCCACACCCAGAGCTTGTTCTGTAATATAGGGAGTAAGATGTCTATTATTTATTTTCCTTCTCCCATTTTAAAGCCTTTGGCGTAGTCTGGCCGTTGTAACGGTCTATTAGCAGGGTTATTTTCCCCTGGCTTATATTTAATTTTAAAATTAAATTGCGCGAGCTCCTCTGCCCATCTAGCTTATTAAGGTATAAGCTCCTTTATAGTTATAAAGTAGCGTAGATTGTAATAATCTAAGAGTATATAAGTGGTATAGCTTGCGTGCTTAAGGTAATATCGCTACTATTTAAAGCAGTTAACTATAGCCAGCAGTTCCTTATCATGGGTATAATACCTAACTTTAGGCCCCTAGAATTTTCTGTTATAGAATACTACTGGTCTCTAGTAGAGCTGGGTAGCATCCAGATCCCTATTAGGTTACAGTAGAATACTAATAAGGGCGAAATTCAATACATTAGTGATTATCATTAATGGCTAATCTAGGTTAAAATGCCGCAGTAATAGAGCTTCTATAAACTTTACTTATAGTTCCTAGAAGGCATTCTAAACCTTTCTAGGCTATAACTATGGTTTATACCATTTAGTTAGTCCCTTTTTAGTTTTCTTCCTTCCCGCCTTTAAGCTTTTTACTCCTTGGGCTGGGTCTCGGGAAGCTTCTATAATATAGTTAGATAGGTGTCGGGCGACATCTAAGTAGTTATAAATAAAGCGCCTATAAAAATTGGTAAAGCCTAGGAACACTTAAACATCTTAGTAGCTCTCTAGCTCTGGCTACTCTTAGATTGTTTATACCTGTACTAGGTCCATAACTACGCCTATAGGCGTTACAATGTAACCCAGGAACTTAACCTACTTAGTATTAAAGATACACTTTAACGCCTTAGCGTAAAGGCCCTAATTATCTAAACATTCTAGCACTTAGCGGATATGTTACTTATACTAATTCTTATCTTCTAAGTAGATTAGGATATTATTTAAATAGATAATATATATGCGGTTAACTAGTCCCCCTAAGGCTCTGTAAATATACGATTGGAATGTCGCAGGCGTATTAGCTAGCCTAAAAGGCATTACCATATACTTAAAGTGGCCGTATTAGGTCTTAAAAGCGGTCTTCTACTTATCCCCTTCTTTAATACAGAGCCTATAATAGGCGTCTTGTAGATCTAGCTTCGTGAAGATCTTTACCCTAGATAGTTAATCTAGCATTTCACTAACTAGTGGTAGTAGGTAACGGTTCTTAATTGTGACTTTATTAAGACTGCGATAGTCTATATATAGCCTCATAGTTCCATCTGGTTTTGGGACAAAGAGGATTGGTGCGCCTACTGGCAACTTACTAGGCTGGATCCATCCCTTTTCCTATACACTATTAAGGTATTCCCGCAGGATCTTAAGCTCTTTGCGAGAGAGGTTATAAATAGGAAGGTTTAGGGGTTATTTACCCTCTTCTAGATTAATTGCATAATCGTATTCTAAGTTCTACGCTACGATTTTAGCTCGCCTACCCAAAAATACCCTTAGTAAGTCCCTTAGGCCTAATAGAATATTTAATAGATTGGGGTCGCGTTTGTCCTCTATATTGTTGTCAGGTAGGTCCCGGAGCTCCCTTAGAACGCTTATAGGTAGCGTCGCGCGCTATAGTGGTTGTTCGTATATAGTTGCTACCATACATTAAACCATTTCATGCGGTAGCTAGTGGAGGGTAAGGAACTCTTTAACGCAGCGTTTAAGGTGCCGTAGCATATTCTCTGTATATTGCTTAAGCCAGAGTAATCTGTGGCGGTGGAAGTATCTTATAAGATCTTTAAGATCGCCGCCTCCCTACAGTGTCTCCGCGACCTGTCCAGCAGCTCCCTATGGGGTCTCTGTTATAGAGGGGTTATTACCTATGCTAGGCTCTATACCCATCTTGCTATAAAATAGGGGTTTGATCCAATACTTCTTTAGGTATAGAGCGTATACTATTTTACCTAGAGCTATATCTTCTAGGATATCTTTTAAGCTTGCTAGTAATATACACCCTTCCAATTCTTTATCGTTCCACTATTTAAAGGCTCCTGTTTTAAAGCGTATCTTAGGGTCTGCTTCCATAAGCCAAGGGTATCCAAGAATAAGGTTATAGCCTTTAAAGTTAGCCACCTAGAAGGGTTGTGGGCCGACCACCTTAGTACGGTTGTGCATATTAGCCACTAACACTGTGAGCTTATAGGCACTATATAGTTTGATCTAATGCTTATCTAGGAACCCTGTAATAGGTTTCCGCCACCTTAGCGACAGAATAAGCTTATACTCTTTTACCAAATTATATTATATAAAATTGATTTCGGCGCCGCTATTATATAGTGCTTAAAACTGACGTACCTCGCCTATAGGGAGTACTATTTCTAGCTTAATAGTAATACGGAGAGTCTTTCCTTCTATATCTTGCCCTAGTTGCAGCCGGGAGAGGTCTATAACTAGGGCTTTTCTTTTTTTAGATTATTAGTGCGGTTGTCGCCCTGCTTATTTTTCTAATTAGGTTTACCTCTAGAGAAGTTTTCTTTTAACCTTTTAGAGTGTTCCTGTGAGGGTGCTAGATGGGTATTGGGTTGGCCCTAGGAGTCTTTCCTATTGCTTAAGGTCCCTAACTTTAACCCTTCTAAATTTCTCTTTAAGAACGGCTTCTTTAAAGTTTGGGTCTGCCCTATATTACTACTAGAGTGCCTGCGCTTCTAGTGACCCCCCAGCTTCCTACTAGAAGAGGTTTAGTTCCTTACCATATCCTTAGCGTTTAGAACTGCTTATTTAAAATCTGCATATATGGTGATCTGCAGTAGGGCTCCTATGCGCTTTATTTTATTACAAATTACTAGCTTAATTCTAGCCTAGATAAATCTATTCTTCTTCTTCTTGTAGACGCTACCGTCCTTATTTTTAAAGGGCTCTAGATCTATTAGTTAAGTATAAGTTTCCATAAAGTTTATAAACTGGCAGAAATTGTGGCGGTCGAGCTATATCCTATTCCAGAATAGTTCTGCATAATTGTATTATATAACGTGCGGATCTTAAGTCCACTTCTTTAGGAAGGTTTACAGCTATGGCTATAAGGTAATTTGCTCTTTATTAAGCTGATTAAGTGCGATCTGGTTTAGTAATTGGTCTTTAATCTTGCTAATAATCTAGTATATACGCTCTTTGGTATTATCTCGTATTATTAGCATCTTAAAGAAGTTGTCTACTTTACAAACCTAATTGTCTAGCTATTAGGCATTAGGTCTATAATAGAGTTCTAGGCTATTAGAGGCCTTAGCCAATTAGTCTATATTCTTTTTCTATTTATAGTATAGATAACTCTCTAAGTCTTCTATACTTCCTTAGGTAGATACTAGGTAGCCCCTAGAAAGCCCTTAGCCTTAGCTAGGTTATAAAAGAGTTTATCTAGCTTAGATTAATCCCTACCAGATCTAGATTTACCCTTAAAGGGTTCTAATATATTTACCAGTGGCCTCCTCCTATATGGCTTCCGAGAGCCTTGCGACAGCTTCCTAATATCCATCTTAAAGGATATTGGTATGGGGCTCTTAACTTTCTAAACTTGGGCCTAGGGAAGCTCCAGCTATAGAAGTAGTGTTGATACTAGTAACTAGTATAGGCTTTCTAATAAGGCTTAGGTTTTAAGTTAGTGTTTAGATTAGGTTACTAAAAGGGGTAGGCCCGCTTAGCTTATAAGCAGTCTGTACGCCGCCACTATGCTAATTGTAGGCCGATGGTCTTCCGGGAGGGTTCCGGTTGGATCCCTAATTAGACATATTAGTGTATTCCTCTAGCATTTCTGGCTTAGGGGAAGATCTTAGAGTTGCTTCTAGCGCTTAATCTTCTAATTAGCCTAAGTAGGGCCAGAGGGGTTCCAGTTGCTTTCTAGCAGCGTTGTGACCGTTATAGAGGGTGTCTGCGTTTTCCTCCGCGTTGTTGGTAACCGTAGGTATATAAGAGTCTTTAAGCTCCTGGCGCATCTAGGTGTTAGGGCTTGTTCGGCCGTCTTACCTAGAGGTTTATATTGTCACAATCTCTTGCTGTTGGAGGGACCTTCCTGCCTTAGCGCGACGGCTTTCTATAAGGTATTTATAGAGTTTCTGTTTAGGTCGTCGCGAGATTTTCAAGGGAGGATAGTAGGTATAAACAAAAATATAAACAATCTAGTTCTTAAAGCCAGCTGCCCTTCTAAAAAGAGTAGGAAGGATTCGAATGTAAGGGGAACTTATAGACAGGGGGCTATAAGGACACGATTATGGAATAAGATAGATTGGTGAGAGAGACGAATCCTTGAGGAGGTAAGGCCTCGAGGATTGTGGAGACTATATACTACGGGCACGTGCCTCCGGCACGTGACCGACGGCCATCCGAGGGGTGTCCGGGGGTTGTCCTGAGGGCAACCCGAGGTGACCTGCAATAATATCCCTTACAAATAGTTACTAAATCGTCATCAGCGTCTCTATTAGTTTTTTGCCCCTACCTTATATATATAGAGAGCTTCTAGAGCCAGCTTTAATCAATAGAGTTCTTATAAGTGACTTATCCGTCTAACACAATTCTTTCTATATGGAAGGAACTCTAGAACCTGCTTTGTTAGCGACTTAGTCAATCGAGGCACGAGCACGGCAAGAGGGTCGCGCAAGCCTGTACGATTGGATTGTCTATTAACGAGGATCCAAAGCTAGAGAAAAGGAAAGGAGAAGAGTAGCAACGCTGCTTGACGTTTTATAAGATCCTCTAGTCACGTGACCGTTTTCTGCCGTTTTCTGCCAGTACCGTAACATACTTTACCTAATCCTTTAGAGCTCCCTATTATAAAGCTTATATTACCATTACCAAGTTCTAAGAAGATAATATTAACTTACTTTAGTAGCTAGCACACAGCCCGGATCTTAGAATTTAATAAAGACTTAATTAGCTAAGCGGAAGCCTCGCCTATTAATAGAAGAAGTAATATAAGCAGCTATTAAATCTAAATAGAAGAATCTAGAGGCCTACTACTTTAAGGATCCAGTTGCTTCTATGCCTGCACGCCTTTAGGCAGTAGTTAAAGCAGAAGGGGGACCTACTAAGTGGTAGAGGATAGTAGAAAGCTTAGAGGACGATCAGGATCTTAGAGGACGATTAGGAGCTTAAAGAAGATATTTGGACACTCGTTTAATTACTAAGCGTTAATTTTAACACTCATTTGGCTACTACAACTTTAGAAATATTCGTATATAGGCAATCTACTATACAATCATTAGTTTTAAAAAGCTTCATAAATTTTTAATATTGAGGTCTTTCGAAGCTCACTGCCAAGACGGGGAAACTCATATTAATCTATGAGGATTTCCGCCCGGGAGGCGTCACGGGTAAGGCGCTAACAACCGGAATTGACGAGGTGGTGTAGAACGAAAACCGACGTTGCAAGGGATAGGCTTTATGAACGTAAGAGCTAATGCAAGGTAGCCAGAATCAGGCCCTGCTTTCAAAAACCGCCGCAGCACTCTCCAGAGCACCATTGAACTCTTTTACTTTCTCCAATAGACCGCCACCATCTGATCCCACGTCCCTTGCCCGGTTTTCGAGTAGCATCTCCAACGGCACCTCGGGACCTTCATTCTCTCTTCCTTCTTTCTCAGCATTTTCCTTACCTCTCAGCACCGCGGCCTCGATATCGAACATCGCTGCATTGATATCATCTCGTTCTTTCTTGGACCTCACCCGCTCCCTATGTTCAGCCCTGATTTCGTCCATTTTCAAGGCTAAATCTTCTCTCTGCTTCCTAATCGATAGGAACTCTTCTCTAAGCCTTAGCTTCTCCCTTAGAACCCCTTTCAACCGCCCCTTTAGCGCTGTCCCCGCATCTACCGCTTCTGTAAGTTCAAATAGTCGATCTGAGAGCGAGGCGTTAAACAGCTGTACCACGCCTCGTTTACGCTTAAGTTCAGAACGCACGGTTTGACTGACGGCGATTTGAGATTGTTCATGGAATTCTGTAATCCGGTGGGACAGTATCTCTTCTGTGATCTGGGCAAGGACATCAACCGCATTGACGCCTGGAAGACGGATCGAGGAGTTTATAGCTACAGCAGCAACAGATGCACTGTCTTCACCGCCTTCGATATCAGTGTGAGAGCGGGGCTTGGGGTGAAATAGACGGTAGATTGTTATTGGGATAGCAGCGTCACCGCCTCTCTGGCGTTTTTTCTTGGGCTTGGAGCTAGTCGATGGCTTCTGACGTTTTGGTCGTCGAGTATGTGCATTTTCAGTGACCGTAGCAGATTGGCGGAGCTCTCCACGTTCCTGGAGTGCTTCAGTCGCCACCACTTTCATTGGACGTCTACGATGATAGTTAACATCTTCGTCTTCGGAAGCATGAAGCTCGTTGTCTCCGTCCGAACCAGGCTTCAGCAGTGGCGCTGGTGCTCGTAGTGATGGTCCAGGGAGGGTTTGATGTCTATCGTTTCTCCGTCGTATTCTATCATTTTCCGGCGATAATTCGTCAAAATCCTCCGCTCCATCCCCTTTTGCGACATTTTCAGTCTCTAACTCCCCCGCTACAGGCTCGGCGGACTTTCTTCCTCTCTGCTTCCCCGGTGTATGTTGACTTTTGTCTGGAGACAGCTCATCACCACTTTCGTTATCTTGCGCGGTAGCTTGTGGATCAGGTTTCAATAACGCTGAATGACGAGCGCCGCCCCTATTGGGTATCAGCTGTTTTATTTGTGACCTAGTAGTACGATTTGAGTTTCCGATTCTGGCTAATTCTCTCTGTTGCCTACTTCGTTTTTGCAAGGGAGCAGGGGTATTATCTTCAATGGCGGCTGGCGCTTGGCGTAGTCGATGGCTCTGAAGGGGATCTTCATGCTCATTGATGTTCGGAGTTGCTGGCGTTGCTTCTAATGATTTTGACAATCTCTCCCGCCGTTTCTGGTCACTTGACACAAAATGATTCTCATCGTTCTCCTCAAGCTCATCCGGTACATCATCGCGATCGGTCATTGATTTCGGGGTTGTGGTAGATCTTGCTCTCGTAGCCCCACTCTTCTGGGCAGATGTTCTGTGTTCTTCATCGTCTTGCTCCAATTCGTCCTGTTCTGAATCCTGCGCAGCTTTTGCTTTTTGCTTGCCTCTTTTCCTTTTACCAGTTACAATGGGCGTAACAAACAACGATGGGCTTTTCGGTTTGGGATTTTTGATCGACTTCAATTTCCCCGTTTGCGCGCTGCTGTGAATCGGAATCGAAGCGCTCCGGCTTTGTCGAGAAGATTCGCTTCGCTTTTGTATGCTCGCCTCAACTGGCGTTCTGTGCAATGATGGTCGTGGTGGAATGGCTTTAGGTGTTTGACTAGAGGGGCGTGGAGGTAGAGGTTGCGGAGTCCGACGCGATGAGCGCTGTGCAGGCAGCGAAGGTGCGCCAAATTTAAAGCCAAAGTTAACATTCTGCAGCTGTTGAGTACTATGATATAGTCAATAAGAAGCCGCTTAGAGTGATCCTTAGATGGCATACCCAGCTCCACGCTGACGCATTCGGCGGCGCTCTTCTCGGTCTAGATGAGGGTTGGTTAGCGCTTCCTACAGAGCGACCTTAAGTGTACATACCTTTAGGTGCCATAATTGAAATACTATGAAATAATGTACTAGTTGCGGGAGCGCGTCATGATTTTTGGGCGGCGGACGCGCTCGCCATACACACAAACACCATCGGTGAAATGATATTCCATCCCCGTTCTGTGAAAGTTCCGAAGTTTCAATTGCACGTCACCCCTCTTAATAACCTAGTATCCCCGCTGCTGTTGCTATGGGTTGGTGGTGGAAGAACTCTGATGGCCCATCGGAGAATGATGCTGTCAGCAAGCTTGATCCTGCCCTCCGCCAATTTCTCGATAAAGAAGCTCCTGTAAAATACACACCTAGCTCTCCTCCAGATTCGCATTCTCCACGATCACCACTTGCACAACCCCCTCAACCTATACAAGTGGTACACAAACCGCCTTCTGAGGATGATTCGAATCCAAAAGTCCCAAGCGAATCGCTTTTTCCGGACGGCCGATATGCACACCTTTGGAAAACTTACGAGCCCCAATCGGTCATCGAGTCTAGGGGGAAATCAGACCAAGAAAGGCTATCTGATATCGTTGGCGTCTACAATGATCGAAAGGCCTCTGTTGGCCGGATAGCTCTCGAAAATTGCGCCTTGGAACAGTTAGCGGTCTCCGAATGTCTCACCTATGGCTCTTGGGCATCACGTGCAACATTATGCAGGACAGAGAACAGAGCTTTTGATCGATGCTATGACATGCAAAAGAAGTTTCTAAAAGCATTGGGATATTTAAACATTGTAGACAGATCAGCGGAAGAAGAGGAGAAAATTCAAATTCATGCAGATAAGTTGTATCGGCGGATGATTGAGCAAGAGGAAATTATGCAAAAGGCAAAGAAGGAAGGAAGACCAATACCGGAATTCCCGTCTGTCATGTCTAAAGAGAATATCTTTGCCGCAGCGAATGGAAGGCCACTCATCACTGATCCGGAAGGTCCATCAACACCTTCATGCAAGCACACTTCCACCATCTGGGAAGGCGTAGCCGAGTCAACACGGAAAGAGTATGAGAAACGGCTAGAAAACCTATCGCCTATCGAGAGAGCAGTGGAAGAGAGGGCTATAGAAGGAGAGCTGGCGGCTACAAGGGCATATAGCAAACAGATTGAAGCAGAGTTCATCAAAGAAAGAATACATAGGTTGCAGCGGAAAGAGGAGGGAAGAGAAACAATCGGCGACACTATTAAGAGGTGGTGGGGGTGGTAGGAGGAACTACTGTGGGTTAGGGCAGATACTGGACGCAGCATTGACAATGAAAGATCAAGAGATTTGGGTCCATGTTAAGTTCTGGCTAATCTTTATTACGATCATGTTGGAAGACTGTCCCCAATTTGGACTGTACATAGGGCTGAATAACCAGGTAGCAAAGGCCGTGTATGAAAAACGAAATATACAAGGAAAGAAGAATTGAATTGAAGTATCTGAAGCCTATCTAATATTCGGATATCCTGTTGGACTTCTGTTACTGTCAGCACCGTCTGTACTACTTGCCGTGTCTGATCTGTCCTGCCCGTCTGAATCTCTATTACATGGAAAGGAAGAAGGTATATCTATTGAGCCACAATCCACGTGACATTCCGTTCGGAATCTTCCACACCAACACTAGTATCCCATGCGCCGTCAAGGTCCACTAGCGAATATGGCCCGTGCGCGAACACCAAAATTTCAAACAAACGTCTCTACCACATAACGTCTTAGCCACCCAGACGAGACAGCCACCCACCCGAGACAGTGCACGGGCCTCCTAGGAAAATCAAAATCAATTTAACCTCAAAATCAACCCTAAAATCAACCCAAATTAACCCAAATCTAC
>Ga0307507_10008864_pt1 | contig 13694 bp, 14 predicted proteins | sample 7_EM_MG_FD_207223 | JGI IMG/M metagenome (GOLD analysis project Ga0307507, IMG submission 207223) | Populus trichocarpa ectomycorrhiza microbial communities from riparian zone in the Pacific Northwest, United States - 7_EM | ecosystem: Host-associated > Plants > Roots > Unclassified | place...
AAAGTTGCAAACTAAGGATGTTGAATCTATTTTACCAAAGTTAAAAGCTCTTCTTTCTTTCTCACAATTCATAAACTAAAGAAACTAATTGAAAAATACATAAAAATTAGGCAAGCCAAACGAACACTAAAAACTGTTTTCTTCCACTGTATCTTAGTTTGCAAGGAGTGAACTCACCATCACCAGTGAACAGCACAGACTGCATATAAGTTTTAAACACTTCTACCCGACAGCCTATTATACTTGAAACATCACCTTCACATGACAGTGACTAGATACCTGAATATGAAGGTGGTTATGTGTATTCTGGATGCATAAAATTGTTCCAGTAAGTAGGTGTTTCTCCTAGAGAATGTTAGACCAACAAATGTAGCAACTTTCCTTTCTGCTTCTGTCTCAAACAAAAAATATTTGACTTTAGAACATGCTGCAAGTATCTTGTATCCCTTATCTTCACTTTTTTCTTAGAGTTAATAGTCCAGTTTATCTTATTTAAGCTCTTCAATCAGCATATTTATCCTGTTTTTCTTTCATGATGGTATATTGCTCTTCGTTTCAAGTACCTTGATGTGATGCCTTTTTTACTGCAGGATGTTGATTGCATGCCTTTGAATCCATTGGAAAATATGCCTGCATCTATGATAGGGCACAATATTGCATTGAATAGATACATGAAGAACTTAAATGAGCTCAAAATCAGTGGGCAACCAGCAGAGAAGAAGATGGAAGGATTCAAATTTTCTCCATGTGAGAACCTGGAGGATAACAGTGCTCCTCCACATACTTCCCTGTCGACTTATCACTGTAGTGTTTTATTACAGCAGCCAATGGTGAGAAGTCCTTGGACTTTAAGTTCAACCATGTGCTTATCACATTTTGTCAATTTTGAAGTCTTCTGAAATGTTAAATGTGCGAAGCAATTAATTTTTTTTTTCCTGCTGAAAAATGGAGAGGATCTTTTTGCATTTAAACTGCAGTGTGGCTTTTCATTGTTTCTATAATTCATGAAGGGTGCAATTCTTTATTGAGACTAGCCACCACTTGCTTTTCTCTGTCAAATTCCTGAGTACTTGCCTAAGAGTAATTGGTGTGGGGTTATGTTGATAATTCTATTCATTCATTAACTTATGCTTTGGGGTTTAAATGTTTAACTAAGCCTCTCAGATGGATGCTCTAACGGTATTTGTGTCAGATGCCAAAACACATTTACAATCTAATAGCACTTTGTAGGGAGATTTTATGTTTCAAGTATATTAATGACCCTAGTTCTCAAAGTACAAATTTTTACCATCTTACTCAGTCTTCTTTTGGTAATGGATGAACTAAATAGTCACCATTTAATTTTTAATTGGACCGGACTTTATTGAAGTTTTGCTATATCAACTTGTGAACAACTCCACAGCGTTACAGTTGCATTCATGTTGCCAAGCATTTCATGTAAGTGTTCTATCATTATTCATTGATCTAAGAAGAAATTGCCTTTACCAGGGAGGTTTGGGAGGTTCTAATTCACAAGTCAACAATGGAGGTGAAACTGTTAATACCCAGCAAGCAACAAATGCCCAGCCTTCGTTTTATGCACAGATCCAAGCTAAGGAAGCCGATATCCATGCTCTTTCTGAATTAACTCGAGCTCTTGACAAAAAGGTTATATTTGTTATGGCTAATTATGCTTAAACTTTGGATGTTTCCGCTTTGATATGTTTCACAGGTTTTCTCAAGCAAGGAGGCGTCACCTGTGATGATCTCTTATATTTATGTGCTCTCAGCTTCATATTTAGTGTTATGTACCATTATTTGTATAATAACTTCATTGTTTATTTACTTTGAGTACTATTTAAATTAGCTTTGCATCACTTGATGCTTAATGTAGAAATTTTATTAATTATGTTTCACATGGTATTTGCTTTTGTTAATTAACTGGAAACCTTTTGGATGATTCTGGTGACACTGGTGTTTGAAAAAGAAGCTGATGGATATTTAAATGTGCAGGAGGCTGTGGTGTCTGAGTTGAAGCACATGAATGATGAGGTGTTGGAAAGTCAAAAACGTGGAGAAAACTCTCTCAAGGATTCAGAAGCTTTTAAGAAGCACTATGCTGCAGTACTTCTACAGTTAAATGAAGTCAATGAGCAGGTATGAGCAATCCATGGACAATTTTCAGATTCAATTACTTCCCTTTATCATGCACCCGCACCAATTTCTGATTTGATTACTTCTTCATGAAGGTTTCTTCTGCTCTCTTTTTCTTGAGGCAACGTAACACATATCAAGGGAACATCCCACATGTGCTGTCAAAGTCCATACCCAATATAGACGACCCAGCTTGCCATGGCAGCTCCTTTGATTCTTCTGCAGATGATACTCAGGAATCTGGATCTCATGTGGTGGAAATTGTCGAAAGTTCAAGAACAAAAGCCCAGACAATGGTTGATGCAGCTATGCAGGTATAAGAAACAATTCTTCTGCAACTGTCAGCAAATTTTGCTATTTTATAGACCAATATTAATCTTCTACCATTTGAACTTCTCTGTGTAAGTGGACCATATTGTCAGAACTCTATCCTCTCCGTTGTCTTGGAAGAAAAAATAGGGCTATTAGCACAACCTTTGATGGTGAGCGCATTGTGGTAAAATGTTTATACTGCCTTTTTCTGACCGTAACTATTTCAGGCAATGTCATCCTTAAAGAAGGAAGGAAGCAGCATTGAGAGTATTGAGGATGCTATAGATTTTGTAAATAATAAACTTTTAGCAGATGATTCAAGTGTGCCAGCCATCAGATCTCCTGTCCCTGCAAGTTCAGTTCAGGACAGTCCGGCTTCTCAGGATCAATTAAGTTCCTGTGTAGCAAATCCAGGGGCAATCAACCATGCACCTGATGCAAAGTGGAACAATTTGTCCAACGAAAATGAAGTACAAATCCCTTCAGAACTTATTTCACACTGTGTAGCTACTTTACTAATGATTCAGGTAAGCATTAAGACATGCAACATACTTTGCTTTTTCCGTTCAAAATATTTAGTCTTTTCCATTGATTGTTGAGAACAATCCCTAATTGTCTTGAGCAAACAAATTGCAGAAATGTACAGAACGACAATTTCCACCGAGTCATGTTGCCCAGGTACTGGATTCTGCCGTTATAAGTTTGAAGCCGTGTTGTTCAGTTAACCTTCCCATTTATGCAGAGATACAGAAATTCATGGGGATAATTAAGAATCAGATATTAGCACTGATACCTACGTAGCTCAAAATAATCTTCTTTTTTACTTGTAGAATGTACAATATATCTGTGTAAAATCTGTGCCTGAATGGGATAGCCAGAAATTAAACTCCCTAGATTTCCAAACAGAAATCGAATTCAGTGCCTCAAAACTCAGTGATTCTTTGTGCACTATGAGCTCAATGCACGGAACTGCTACTATCATCTCTTTAGGCTTAGTTTTTTAATGGTGCTGGTTTTGTTGGTTTTGTTGCGACGGTAGTTATTATTTTTATTGTTGTTGTGGTTGTAGTGATGGTGATTTTGATACGTGTTTGGTAAAAAATTAATGTTACAAGTGTTGTAAAACTAAAATGATGAAATTAGATTTTAATCAAAATTAATGAAATGTTATAGAACAGAAATTAACATGTTTTTGTTATTTTCAAGCATGTTTTTTTATTAAGTTTACGAAAAAAGGTACGTGCATTATTTTTTCTACCCTAAAATTTTATCTATTTAGTCTTGGAATGTGTATTAAGATTTAATAGGATAAAATTAAAAAAAAAAAAGATAATCCACGAAGAAATAATATTTGTACTTCCATTCTCTTAAAAGAAGGCACATCACGCCACAAATGAAAATAATAGATGAATAAACAATTTGAAATGTTTTATTTATTTATTTAAGTAATTGTTTCAAGGACAATCTTGAAATTGTATCAATATACTTTTGGTATCGTGCTATGAGTAAAAGCACTCCTTCCAGTGTATTCCACCGTATTGCGGTTATTGCTTTATGCTTCCCCATACCACCGGGGACTTCTCACCGGCACAATCCAAAGTTATTAAATCTGAACTGTTCATTAATTTGTACAGGGCTTAGATTACTTGTTGATGGTTTCATATGAGTTGATTAGATAAATTTCAAATGAAAGATTTATTTTTTAAAAAAATTATTTAAGATTTATTTTTTAAATTGAATTTTGACTGAGTCATGATTGTGTTATTTAAATTTTATACGCGTTATTTTTACTTTTTTCAATTTAAGACCACCCAACATAGTGAGTTAATAAATCACCATTACCATAATCAAAACTCAAGAGCCCCCGACAATGTAATTCCAACTGGCCAAATAAACAACAAAAGTTAAAAAGGGAGTGATGTTTATCTTTGTATTTACTACATGCTCAAATTCTAACCTCTATTTATTTTTACGTTTTAAAAATATTTTTGAAAAAATTTAAATTTTATTTATTTTTTTGCTTCAAATTAATACTTTTTTAATCATTTTGATGTGCTGGTGTCAAAAATAATTTTTTAAAAATAAAAAAATATTTTTTTGATACATTTTCGAGTAAAAAATTCTTTAAAAAACAACAACAACCACACTCTCAAACACCCCCAAGCTACTATTATATTTCTTTGCACTGCTATCAATCCTATGTTCTATTATTGTCATTTTACTTTATAAGAGTAGATTGGGCTAGAGGATGCTCCATGTAACAATCATAGTAATTAACCAACAACCACAAAAATAAAATAAAATTAGGGGTGAGTATCGTGCTCTGACCATGTCTCGAGCATAATTTCAAAACTCATCTATCATGTATTCATTTGCTGGTCACATTAATGAAAAAAATAAAGATTTATTAGTTATAACTATCTTATAAAAAGAAAAACTATTGGGAATTTAATTAGTTTAAGAGATATAAATGTGATTTGTCTTCAAGAATCTTGAACATGAACAATTGTTTAGTGATTTATTTCTTCCATTTAAGATCAAAATAGTGTTATACACAAAACTAACCAAAGAAGAGATGGAATCTTAGAATGCAGAAAGAGTCTATATGCTACAAGATTCTAAAAACAAAGAATAAAAAGAGTCTATATGATACCTGTTTTTTAAAATAAGGAATGGCATAGATTGGAATAGAAGTTTAGTGATAGTTACCTTCAAATTCCTTATTTAAAGGAGCATACAAATGAACAACTACAACAATTGCTCTGCAATTCAACTAAGTTCACAAGGTCTTCAAAACACTATCCATAGACTTGTAATCGTAAGCTTATAACCTATAAGCAATAGCTTTCATACCTAAGAAAATCCAAAAAGAACTAAAAAAATATGTTCTATTAAGAATCTTTATCGTATGGTTGTGCTCAGGAACAACTCTATGATTGTAAGTTCTATTTCCAATAAACTTATTTGTTCTTGAATTTCAGTTATCTTTAATACTTCCATTGAGTGATTAAGACGTAATACTCAATTTTAAAATTTAAAGTTCTCTTAGTTGAGGTAGACACACAAAAAAACCCAAAACAATTGATGACCATAATTGGAGTGTCATATTTGTTTCTTTGCAATTATGGAACCAAAAATATCAAAATTACTGGAAAACTTAGAAGAAAAGGAAGAGTTGGTAGATGTCTTTATTGGAGAAGGAAATAAAAAAATCAATTCTTCAAGGAATAGGGGTAAAAAAGGAAGAAGAAAAATAAAGATTAATGAGTGCAAAAGAGAGATACATAATCTTTGAACTTAGGTTAGAAGAAACTAATAAATTACATGAAGAAAAGTATAAGTTAATTTATAAAGAGATTGAAGAAAAACATAAGCTTAAAGTGAAATGATTGATGACCATTATAATAAGATTATCATAATGAATGAGAGATCATCTTATGATATTTTAGAGTCAAATGTCAAAGAAAAACAAAATGTTGAGAAAAGTTTAGAGCATAAAGTAGGAAAATTACAAAATTTAGGGAAAGAATCCTAAAAGATTTAGTCAAAGTTGTGGAGGATGTCAATTCAAGATTAGATGCCAAAATAAAAAAGAAAAATGATGAAGTAATTTCTTTACTTTAATCATATCATGATGGAAACCATAAATAGAATCTCTAAACAAGTGGCAATGGAAGTAAGAAGTCATTTAAATGAAACAATAGAAAAGGAATCAAACTTTAGGAAAACTAATTTTAAACAAAATGGGAAAGAATCAAGATAGCAATAGAGGAAGTTGGAAGTAGTTCAAAGACCAAAATTATTAATTTTGAGGATTCACCGCAAGAAGATATAAATAAAAAAATAAATCTTAAATAGCTTAGAAAAAATAAATGGTTTCCAAATTAGAGTTGATCTAGAATATATTGTAGGAGTAATGAAACAATTTACGTACTAAAGATTCAACAAATCTATAGGCCAATAAATAGAAGTCCCTATCCAGAATGCATTGATAGAATGTATCCTTACCTTAATAACTTTAAAGTTTTCAGACTTCATATTATTTGGTGGTCAAGAAACAATATCTGCAATAGAATGTATTGCGAGATTTATTTATCAATGCAAGGAAGTAGCTGATTATGATTTATTAAAGTTAGATTATTTTCAAATTCATTAACTGGAAATCTACTTGCCATCAAATTCAGTTCATAATTGGAATGAAATGCAAAATATATTCCAAGCTTATTTTTCTAGAACAAAACCATAGTTTGTTTGAGCTAATTTAGTGAACTTAACACAATATACTAGAGAAACTATAAAACAATACCTAGATATATTTATGAAAGCTAGGGGAAAATGTTGGGCTCAAATTTTAGTGAATGAATTTATAATGATTGCACAATAAGGTTTGAAATTTAGAGCCAAGAAAGAAAATTGAAGGAATGAAATTTAAAGGCATATATAAATTAGAAGTAATAGCTTTAAGATATGAAAACTTGTTGAAGGAAGAGAAGAAAAGGAGAATCTTAATTTATGGGATCTATTGACAGGAAACAATGGATATAGATGTAGCTGAATTTGTATTAAGAAAACCTGTAAATTGTGAAGTACTGACAAAAAAAAAAAATACCAAAGCCTTAAAGTCTTTAAAATCAAATGAGAAAATACATTATTCTTTTGATATAAATTAAGTCGATGATATTTTTGATTGGTTGCTAGGCAATAATAGAATTAAATTAAAAGGAAAATATAAAATAATAATTGATGAAGAGTTAAAGAGGCAAGTTTATTGGAAATGATATGAAATAATTAGTTACTCAACTAAAAATCATGTGATATTTAGAAATGTGATTAAAGATTTGATAGAGCAAAACATATTAGATTTCCTGATAAAAGTGAGACAATGAGAGTTGATAAAAATATTTTTCCTTTAATAAATGCATTATCTATAAACATGATTACTATTGCTAATGGTAATAGTGTTGTCTTCTAAGGAGGTTACTTTTACAACCATCACAATAAATGAGTGATTTGATTCACTAGTGGTAAATCAAGTTTTAAAGTTTCTTGTGGCTAACAAATTCAAAGATATAAAAAGGGTTGTGTAGATAACATTTGACTATTAGTCATACCATAGATAAGTGTGCTAATTTTAGAAGATTTGTGAGAGTAAGAGTAATGAGAGGGTTATAAAGCCTAATAATGAGCAAATACAAGCTCCATAATTAACAAATTTAAGTGAAATGATAAGGTCTAGACTAATTTAAAGGGAATCAATAGCCTATAAACAAACTTTGGATAATAATTTTTTGTTTGAAATGCCAAATATCACCAAACATGTACACTTGAAGCCATTATATTTTCGTGCAAAGGTTGAAGAAGTAGATGCTGGAAGAGTTTTTGTTAATAATAGAGCTGTTATTAATATCTTATCTTTATACATGTTAGGTGTGATCGGAAAAATCAATAAATAACATAATTTCAACCAAAGTTGCATTTAGTGGATTTGCTGGTGAGATCTTGCAGGTGAAAAGAATGGTTACTATTAGCTTAAAAGTTGGTTCACTGATCATAAATACAATATTTTTCATTGCTGATGCAATTCCGAGCTATAATGTTCTATTAGAAAGAGATCGGATCCATGCAAATAACTGCATACCATCAAATCTATATAAGATATTGTTACTTTAAAGTGGAAATAAACTTAAAGTTATGTGTGTAGATGACAAACCATTTATTGCTTGTGTAAATAATCTAGAAACACATTTTTATTTTGGTAAGTGGAGCATGATTAGAGTTAAAACTAATGTGGCTCAACCTGAATTTTCTGTTAAGGTTGAGGAAATTGAGGATGAGATTTGTGATATCCTAACGAGATCTTTGTTAACCGAAGATCCTAGAAGGAAGAGGAATGCATTTTCTAATAAATAAGAAAAAAATAATTTAAAGAGGTAGCGGTCTAAACTACTATTTCAATGTTACTAACTTACTAGACAGTCCAGACAAAAAAAAAAAAAGAGATCCAAAGTTCACAGAAGAAACATTGGATTCAAGTCAATGACTAGAGACAAAAAAAAAAATTAAAATTGAGTGTGATCTAAGATCAAAATCATGTCAAGATGTAAAAAAAACAAAAATTAAAGGAGTTTTAAATGAATAGAAAATTAAAAATTAAAAAATTCAAATTATCGTAGAAAAAAATAAGAGCACACAAGTTTTGAATCTATTAGAGTTATTAGTTAAATTATTATATAAGGTTTTGTAAAATAAAATTTCTAGCACTGTAAATTAATAAAATAAACTTATATTTTACAATAAATTTGACTTATAATCTTTAATAATTTTTATTTATTTTTTTCTCGTCAAATTGATATTGATACTCAATGCGTTTGTTTGCGAGTTGATATTTAAGGGGTAAAGATCTTATTCTAATAGTGTTAATGTATTGTGATAAAGTTTTATTATATCACACTTTTATTTTGGAATTTGTTGTGAGTTGTGCGACTATGATAGGGATGCGCGCAAGTTGCCGAACTTGACTGGGATTTGGAACAATTGAAGTACAACCTCCGAGTTCCAAATCCAGATTGCCGTCATGCCATTTAAGCAGATATGAAAAAGGGTATGAAAGTTATGAAATCCACGAACTGAGTTTTGTTGATAAATGGTTCCTCACTCAGCATAAGGAGCTGGTGGATGTGGAACAATATCTTATGGCTAGGAGTTTGTCTCATCTGACGAAGGATGACTTCAGTGAGGTCAAAAAGCATGGCTTCAGTGACAAGCAGATAGCATTTGCTACTAAATCAACAGAGAAGGAAGTCCGATCAAAACGGAATTCTTTTGGAGTTACTCCGTCATATAAAAAGGGTTGATGCTTGTGCTGTAGAGTTTGAGGCCAATACTCCCTTCATGTACTCCTCCTATGATTCAGAGTGTGAATCAGCTCCCACCAAAAGGAAGAAGGTCTTGATTTTAGGTGGAGGACCCAACCGTATAGGTCAGTGAATTGATTTTGATTACTGTTGTTGCCATGCATCTTTCTCCCTCCAGGTATGTGTTTATAATTTTTGTATTATTTATGTTCCCCTGTCTGCCCAGGCAATTTCTCCAAAATACTATGTTATTTATGCATATTGGAATATCCTACCCTGCCATTTTGTTGATGTTTTGAGATCCACCATGCAACATAACTTTAAAATCCTTTTCTTGTTTATTAATTTTTTTGTTTGATAAATCATTGATCATGATTATCAAGGCTGTGCTATTAATAACAGCACTCTTTTCAATCAAAATTAACTTGTAAAATGTTGATCATGTCTCGTATATTCACTTTGAAGGCAGATCTTGGATTGGTGTTGAAAGTAACGAGTGATATATTGTACCACCTACTTTTTTGCAATTGCTTGTATGCTTTGAAAATTTAGAAATGTCTATGTTTTTTGTGTTTTTTCAGTTGGAATTTATTGCAGCATGAAAAAGAGCATAAACAAAGGTGAAATGAATCAAACACTACGTAAATTCAAGCAAATATCTGTATGCAGCCTTTTGTGGTTAGAAATATAGAATTACAGTCATCTAAACGTGCTGAATCTGTATAAGGCTGTGCTCTGATTCGGTTCAGCAATAAAATTTCATTTATTCAATAAGTAGCCTAATAGGTTTTCTTAGTTGTGTAGTTAAATAACATGTTGGAACAAATGTAAAGGAATCTGCTTTTGGATGGCTTTGCTACTCAGAGATAGTTACCACTTTGGTACATTTTTTAACGGGGTAGCCTTTCTGCTTTACAGAGTGCAGGATATGAGACATTTATGTTGAATTGAAATCCTGTGTCCACAGATTATGACACAAGTGATTGTCTCTACTTTGAACCCTTGACAGCAGAAGACGTTCTGAATGTTATTGAATTGGAAAGACCTGATAGGATCATTGTGCAGTTTGGTGGTCAAACACCCCTGAAGCTGGCCCTGCCCATCCAGCAGTATCTGGACAAGCATAAGCCTCTCAGTGTTTACACATATGGTGCACATCATCACCTGATTCTATTGATGCTGCTGAGGACAGAGGGAGGTTCAATGCAATTCTAAAAGAGTTAAACATTGAACAACCAAAAGGAGGCATTGCTAAGAGTGAGGCCGATGCTTTAGCCATTGCGGCAGACATAGTTTTCCCAGTTGTTGTCTGTCAATCTTATGTCTCAGGTGGCTGGGCAATGGAGATAGTATATAGTGATGACAAGCTTATGATGTATCTCGAAAATGCTGTTGAAGTTGATCCCTGTGTTGATAGATAAATATTTATCTGATGCTGTTGAGATTGATGTGGACGCCCTTGCAGACTCACACAATAATGTGGTTATTGGAGGGGTAATGGAGCACATTGAGCAGGCTGGGGTCCATTCTGGCGACTCAGCTTGCATTCTTCCCTCACAAACTATCTCACCTTCCTGCTTGACCACAATTAGGTCATGGACTAAAAAGCTGGCAAAGACTCTGAATGTTTGTGGTCTCATGAACTGCCAATACACAATCACAGTGGACGTGGAAGTTTTTCTGCTTGAGGCAAATCCTTGTGCATCTTGTATGGTTCCATTTGTCTCCAAGGCAATTGGCCATCCACTAGCTCAGTATGCTGCTCTTGTTATGTCTGGACAGTCACTTAATGAGATACTTTTCACAAAAGAGGTAATCCCAGCACATGTTGCAGTTAAAGAAGCGATTCTTCCATTTTTTGAAGTTCCCAGGCTGTGATGTACTGTTAGGGCCTGAGATGAGGAGTACCACTGAGGTAATGGGTATTGATTTTCTGGTTGCCATTGCATTTGCCAAGGCTCAAATTATTGCTGGGCAGAAGCTACCACTTTCTGGCACTGTGTTCCTTAGCCTAAATGACTTGACAAAATCCCATCGAGAAAGGCTGGCAAAGGCCTTTCTAGGACTCAGGTTCAGGATTGTTTCAACTTCTGGAACAGCTCACTTTCTGGAATTGAAAGGTATCTCAGTGGACAGAGTGCTGAAGATGCATGAGGGACAGCCACATGCTGGCGATCTTGCTAATGGGCATATTCAATTGATGGTAATTACTAGCTCTGGCGATTCACTTGATCAAATTGATGGCCAGCAATTGAGGATGGCACTTGCTTATAGAGTTCCTATAATAACAACAGTTTCTGGTGCTTTGGCAACTTCAACTGCAATAGAGAAATTAAAATCTTGCACTGAAGTGAGGGCCCTTCAGGACTTTTTCAATGTTGACCTACAGAAAGATAATAGTAAAAATTTGCTGTCAGCATCTTCTTCTCTATGATTGAGGGGGAAATTCCAGTAAGTGATCCAGTCTATTATGTTTATTTTGTTATCTGTTAAATGTGGTTTGTTGTTACTATTGTTTGGGGTAGATTTTCTATTCAGTTATATGTTATTATCATTGTTTAGCTGCCCATCCGTTTCATTTCTGCGAGCTGATTAATACTAACCTGGGAATGTGTATTAGGGACACAAATTTATCTATAGTTTGAAACATGACCCTGCCAGAAACTTAGTTCAGGCATGTCAAATGAATCTGTTGCCAGAAACTTAATTCAGGGATAGCAAATTAATAATTTGTTTTAGTGTCTGCATGGTCAACACAATTTGAATAATCTTTGCCTTCCTCACCCTTACCCTCTCTGAAGACATGTTTGAGTGAGTCAAACATGTAATAAATTTCCATGTTTAATCTGTTGGTTTGTGTTCACAGAACGAGCAAGAGCGTCGTTAGTTATGTTATCATGAAGGAGCATGTTATTAGTTTCCGTTTCTTGTGAAGGAAAATAGCTATGCTGCTATGTATGGGAAAATGATTGGTCTTTTATCACTTGAAAGGGCAAAATACTAGTGAGAAAATAGAGGTTTTTTAATTTTTATTTTGAAATGTAGTGAGCTTTGAGGTTACAGTAATAATGTCTTTTTCAGAGGCTGAAGTAAGTCTCCTATGTAATTTATACTTTCTATGTGCTGCTAGAAACCTATTTATCCTAGGCAAATTTTAAGGTTAATTAAATTAGGGCCACTTATATTTTACAAAACGCTTTTGTGAATGTTAATATATGCATGTGTGCGTGTGTGCACACATTTTCTTCTCTGTGCTTGGTATGTTTTGTTGATATTTCCCCCCTACTGAAAGCAGGTTAAAAAAATCTGTTGAACTTTATTGTCGCTCTTTTACAGCAGATGTAGATATACAGGGAGTGTTGGTGGGATAAACCACTGGTGGTGACTTTGAAACACTCAGAGGGGATAAAACACACTGTTTTATTTCAACAACAAGAAGCTTACAAAGATTAAACAAAAGCTCAATACACACCCTCTTTTTCTCTCTAGTGTTTCTCTCTAATCTCTCCACACATAATAACATAAACTTAGATGCCTATTTATACACAAATTAAATGTAAGAAAAATCAAACTTCAAGTGTGAAGGCGGGTGGCGGGTGGCGGCTGGAAATGGTGGTTGGGCGGTGACAGCTGGTGTCTGCAAGTGGTGGTTGCCTTCCTTGACCTTCTAGATTGAGTTTACTTCAACAAATTCCCCCTTTAAACTCAATCGAGGGATGTCATGCCAAGCATGAACTTCAATCTGATAAATATTTCTCCCTTCAATGGCTTTGTAAAAATATCTGCAACTTGATCATTTGTGTTGCAAGATATCAATTCAACTTCTTTGTTCTTCACATGTTCTCGGATGAAGTGATGACGTGTATCAATGTGTTTACTTCTTTCATGATACATTGAGTTCTTTGCTAATGCAATCGCTGATCGATTATCAATATAAATCTCCGTAGGATTTTCTTGAGGAAATCCCAAATGCTTCAACATATTTTTTAACCATATTAAATGGCATACATCTGAGTTGGCAGCAACATACTCAGCTTCACAGCTTGATAACGTTATTATCGATTGCTTCTTGGATGACCATGTGAAAGATGTATCTCCCATGAAAAAGACAAATCTCGTTGTGCTTTTCCTTTCATCCAGATCTCTACCTCAATCACTATCTGAGTAGCCAACAAGATTGAAGTTTGTACTTGAGGTATAAAACATACTTTCATTTATTGTTCCTTTGATGTAGCGAAGAATTCTCTTGGCTGCATTCAAGTGAGACTGGTCTGGTGTCTCCATGTATCTGCTGATAAGACCAACTCCGTAGAGTATATCCGGTCTAGTACATGTTAAATACCTTAAGCTTCCTACTAAGCTTTTGAAGTAAGTTGGATCAACATTTCCAACTTT
>Ga0307507_10008865_pt1 | contig 13694 bp, 8 predicted proteins | sample 7_EM_MG_FD_207223 | JGI IMG/M metagenome (GOLD analysis project Ga0307507, IMG submission 207223) | Populus trichocarpa ectomycorrhiza microbial communities from riparian zone in the Pacific Northwest, United States - 7_EM | ecosystem: Host-associated > Plants > Roots > Unclassified | place...
GATGGTGATGAGAAAGGAGATGAAGATGGCGATCTAAATATGGACGACCTCTCAGACGTTGCCCATGAGGAAGAACCCATGCAAAACGATGAAGGGAAAGACGAGCGTTTCCCTGAGTTGGATTCCTCAGCAAAGGACCCCGAACCCAGCGAACCGGAGGATGCAAGAAACGAGAATGACAATGAAGGAGAGCGGACCGAACAAGAGGGAGAGTTGAACGAAGAGGAGATGGACCAAGGCCACGAAGCCCCCGAAGATCGAGAACAAACCTCTCTACTCCAAACCCACGAAGAGCAGAGGTCTAGGGAAGCTGAGGAATCTGCGCCTAACGAAGCGCAAGCACACGATGGCGGCGCCGACCAGCAAGAGGGTAACGAGCAGAACTCAGCCCAGCAGCAGTCAGGCCAGGAGGCGAAATCGGGTGAGCCGCCAGAAACCAACAGCGCAGACGCTGATCAAGAGCATGGTCAGAAATTTGGTCAAGCCTCTGTACAAGATGCAAGTCCCCAGAACGACGACCAAGTCTCCAAAGACGAGCATCCCAAGGAAGAGCAAGAATCTTTCCGTAAAGTTGGTGACGTGCTGGAGAAATGGCACCGAAGTCGCCGGGATATTTTAGATGCCCAGAAGGATACGGAACGCCCCCAGGTTGACAATATGGTAAGAGCAGAAAACTGCAATTTTGATTATTTCCGATTATTAATCACCCATGTCAGGAACTTGACGATCCGGAATTCGAGCATTTGCCGGACGAGGAAGCCATCGCCGACACGCAGGCTCTCGGCGCAGCGACCGAAGAGCAAGCTCACTCGCTTGACGATTCGATGGCGATTGATTCGGGGACTACACAGCCGCAGGAGACCTTTGAGGATGATGAATCGGAGCTGAAAGAGGGCAATGCCACGGATGATGAGATGAAGAGTTCCGAGGACAGGGATGCTGATAATCTGGAATTAGCGGAAGAATGCTCTATTGGCGCAATCATTGGGAAATCATTAGAACCAAAACCTAGGCAGCAAATATTCCCTCGGGAAGACGCTGAATCTAATTTGGAGCCTGAGGACATGGATATGACCGATGAAGAGCTAGGAGGGGGTGATTCTTCACCGTCTCAACTCGTGAACAGCCGTTCGTGGGCAGAGTCGCGAGAGTTGTGGCGGAAGCACGAACAGTCAACAAAGGACCTATCAATGGGTCTGTGCGAGCAACTCCGACTTATTCTCGAACCTACTTTAGCTACCAAGATGAGAGGAGATTTCCGAACCGGCAAGCGACTGAATATGAAGCGTATCATCCCATACATTGCAAGTCAGTACAAAAAAGACAAGATTTGGATGCGCCGTACAAAGCCCAGCAAGCGTCAATACCAGGTAATGATAGCAGTCGACGACTCGAAGTCCATGGCGGAGTCCAACTCTGTCAACCTAGCCTTTGAAACCGTGACCCTAGTCGCAAAGGCCCTCTCCCAACTCGAAGTTGGCCAGATCTCCATCGTCAGCTTCGGCGAAACAACCCGTCTAATCCACCCTTTCGGCCAACCCTTCACCTCCGAATCCGGTGTGAGGATCTTCCAAAGTTTCACCTTTGACCAAACTAAGACGAACGTGAAAACCCTCGTCGAGAAGTCCCTCTCCATCTTTGAATCCGCGCGCACAAACTCCAACGCCAGCCTCTGGCAACTAGAAATCATCGTCTCCGACGGCGTATGCGAGGACCACGATACCCTCCGCCGACTAGTGCGCAAAGCCCAGGAGGAGAAAATCATGATCGTGTTTGTTATCGTGGATTCCGTCCGCGAGACAAGCATTCTCACACTCGAGGGGGTGAAGTTCGAGCGGGACGAGAACGGCGGTATGGCGTTGAAGATGTATAAGTATTTGGATTCGTTCCCGTTCGGGTTTTACCTTGTCGTTAGCGATATTAAGGAGTTGCCTGGCGTGCTAGCGTTGGCCTTGAGGCAGTGGTTAGCGGAGATTGTAGATGCTACAGTTATGTAGATTTAGGGACACGCGTGGTTGGGGGTTTGCTTTTGCATTTTATTGTTGCTTACAATATTGTGATAGTGTTTGATGGCGTGAAAACTTTATTTTTGTTTTATAGGGCACTGTAAGTAGTTTGCTTCTCTGTTTCACTAAAAGGGATAAATTCAAGGTATTTTCAGCCAATACTATAGAGGGAGACTACTTGCACCACCCAGTAACTGACTAACATGGTTTCAAGATATTATAGTAAGAACAAGTTTATTCACACAAAGTCACTCGGGGGAATAATGGCTAAAGACGAGGGAAAAGCAATTCTACTTTTGGAAATGAGAAATGTTTTTTTGGGTCTAACATATAGGAACTGGGAAAAGAGAGAACAAATCTTAGAATATCGGAAAGTATACCGTATACGAATGAGAAATAGGCTTGCTATTAACATCCGAAAACACAGACCACAAGTCTATTGAAATCCAGACATGTCGGCTCAGCATAGGATAAAAAGTAAAAAAGGTCGGTATTCGAAAGATACCATTCAAAAGAAACAGACTACAAGTAGAAGAAAATATGGAACAGAAGGGGCCACAGGAGGGCTAGAAGGGGGGAAAGGTATAGAGGCCGCTAAGGCATCCTACTAGGAGTTCGTGTCACCACTTTCACTTGTTATGTAGATGCTTTGGCTGACACCCTGACGGCCACTATCCTCAACGGTTGGAAATGAGGGCAGAACGATGCATAAGAGCAGAGGCTCAGAAACGACGACAAAAAAAAAAATCCGTGTAGCAAGCCTCGTGCCCAGAGGGAAAATTTCCCGTTCCAAAAATGACATTGCCTTCGCCACATGAAGTAGGATATCTCTTCCGCTTCGGGGTGTTAATGCACGAACAAGGAGCAAACTTCCTGTATTGGTAGCACTTTGAATGAAGTTTGTCGTGTTAATAATCTCATAGCTTGCTAGTAAGAAAAGAATATATCATACTAAAAAAAGTATTACTCTTCCCGCACATACCTGAGCTTATTCCAACAATTGCAGGGATTTTCTGACCGAGTCATCTCCTGTGATGCCCCCCACAACTGTCATACATCCCGGCTACAACCCTATGTTCGAAAGCTTGCTCAATCAGGTCATTAGCCCCCCCCACATCCTCCCACTCAGCGTATTTATTCCACCCGCTAATGGCCCTTCCTCCTCTCTATTTCCTCCTCACACTTTCCTTCGCCTCACCTAACTCCATATATAATACTTGCCCCTAAAACCTGCCCAACTCCCCCCGCCACTGTCAGTAAGTTCACCACCATTGCAAATTCTCTACTGATATCTGAATATCATCGCTAAAGATCTTCATTCAACTTATTCAAGGGAGCAAGTTCCAAATGCCCCCCAGACGTACACCACGCCCCTCTCGCGAGGTCACTGAGTTGATTGACAGACGTGATGAATTGGAAAGCTGCTTCTTCGATCGCATGGAGGAGAACAGGGAGCGCTATGCGCTCGCTGAAGAGATAGAACAAGACAACGAGATCACTGAACGCACCCGTGACCGCCGTCTTGCCTCCATTAACGCCAAGATCGAAGCCACAGAGGACGAGATGAGCGACTACAAAGACGAGATCGACAGGATTAATGCCACCCTTGCAGCCATGGGCCACCGCGTCGAGCCATTCGAAAATGTCATCGACAGACAGTGCTGATTTACCCATCTTGGAGTGGGAAATGTCGGTCAGAATGAACGGAGGGTGGATTTTGCAGAGCTGTTTTACCTGAGAAAAAAGGAAATGTCTGGAATCTAGATGCAGATGGGACGGATCTTCTAGATGATAGGTTAGTTAGGGGTGAATACTTTGCAAATGAAGTTTCCTACTGATAAAAATAAAATTTTTCACATTGTGATTTGCTCCCCTGTCCCTGAGTCTGTGACTATGCGTGATTGCGGTGAATCTCTTCCTTTGAATAACCTAAACTGCGAGCTATGGTATCTGAAACCCAACAGATTCAAGCGCCCTTACACTTAGCCAGGAAAGAGTACCGTAAAAACTAGAGACCTCGCGCTAAGATGTCTAGAATTTCCTCCTTGGGATTAAGAGGCGAGAGACACTGCGAAGAAACTGTCTCTCAGCTCTCATTTGTAACAAATAGAAAGAAAATACGGCCGACCTTACTAGAAGAGGCAACTCCAACGTCCTAGCACAAGGTCCATTTATTCAAGTTTTTACGGTATCACAGAAATTTTAGAAGACCCCCCTTAATCTTTTTCATTTGTCTTAAGTCCCTATTCTTTATTAACCCTCCTCTACAATGAGTAGTCAAAATCGCTCCGATGCGATAGTTTGCTGATATGCTCATTCTATCACTTTCAAAGGCGCCTGTTACTTAAAAGTTACACTTTCCCCAATTCGTAGACTCCAGCGCTGTCCGGAAGGTTTCATACACGTAGTTTAGAATTTAAGGAATAGAAAACGAAGAAAAACTTTAGAATGGGGTAGCTTCCAGAGCTTAAACTCAGCCCATTTGAGCAAGAAGAAAGTGTTGAATGCTGCGGCCATTGCAATAAACACCTATATCCAGAATTCCTTGAGGCATAAGTCAATTGAGTGATCGCAGGGGGTTATCTTTAGGGAATTGGTAGTTAATTATTCGAGAAGTAAGGCCCTAAGTCACTCAAGGATCCACTCGATACCCATACCCTATGGTCTTCAAGCCCTCTAGTATCTCCCCCAAACATACTATAGACCTGTCACATACAGCCCACATACACCCTCCACCTCAGTGTTCGCACTCTTCCAGGAAAGCCGTCAAACGCACACACCATGAGTTATATATCACCCCCACCACCTCCACCACCCCCACCACCACCACCACCACCACCATCGCTATCACAAAATTCTGTTCCCTCCACCTACCAAATAAACACACCACAGCAATAATGGCTATTACCTTGAATATCCCCGCTTCTCCCTACTCACCACCCCCCTCCAGCCCGGTCAGCGATGTCCCCACCGCCCCGGACACCAACCCCCCTATTACCACTTCGGAGGCCATCTATAGCAGACTAAACGTGCTCCAAACCAACTTCCGCCGCCTAGTCCGCGTCCGCGATGCGCTGAAGAAACGCATAGACAGCAAGCTTGCTGCGCATAACCTCATGTTCGCCAGCAGGGCCTTCACGCTCGAATACAAGGCCGCTCTCACCAAGCATCTTAATGACTTCCTTGAGCCACTATACAACAACCTGGAGGAGACTGAAGTCCAGTTGGAGCAGGCCGATGCTGGGATGACCCATATTTTTCGCGAGTTGGCGAGACTGGAGAACGAATATGCCGCAGATAGCCCGAATACCGAGGACAAGAAGAAGAAAATTGGGGTCGAAGGGTGTAAGAAGAGGGATGGGGATGATGGCTATGATGACTATGACGGCGCGGATACTGATGTCGATACTGACGTTGATACCGAAGTGGAGGAGGAGGAGGAAAATGATACCGAGGAGGACTGAAATGAAGTTGTTTAGGATGACGAGATTGTCCAAGTAGTGTAATTCCTCGTCGATACCCCCCTCCCCCCAAGTACTGGTTTCCAAGTTTGCTAGTTTGTGAGAGTAAATCAATGCGAACACTCCTTCACTATTTCTATTTCCAACAAAAAAAGAAAATTTCCTGCGAGTGATCTTTCGTGATGCGCTTTCTAGCAAGTGTTGCTATTGTAGGAGGTTTCAGTTACTTATGCGAAAATTACTCGGCTTAGTTTCGCCAAGACTTGCCGGCATGCAGGGCAAAAAAATCTAGTATTATACCGGTGTGGAGAGGGCACCGCGATAGGGTAGTTTCAGCAGTCAAGGGAGCGTTTGAGCACCCACTAAACACCTATGTTTGTAGGTAGCTTGGCGTGCAGAATTTCCTGCACATAAGCCTCTCTTCCCTTTCTGTAGTTAGACAAGCGCAACACCACCGCCCTCACCACGGTGAGTGGCATCTTCCCTTTCACTCTATTGGGCTTCACTTTCTGTTCGTATCACTATCTACATATCGCCTACGTTACAGAATACCTATCCGGGGTCAAGTTCACCTCTCCAATCTCTGGGTATAGCGAGTGGGTCACGATCGTAGTTTTACCACCACAAGCAGTCTCGGTCAGAACACCATCCGGAAAGGGGAAGTATACAGAAACACCCCACACCGGTATTCTAAAGTGCAAGGATCAGCGGTTGGCGGGGGGCAGTCTTAGAAGTCTGAAGTTCCTCTCACACTTAAGGGCCGTAGGAGAGAACCTCATCCTAGCTTCTTCCGTTTTCTCGTATTACCATTTTGTCTTAGTTCTTCTCTACTTAGTGGGATATTACTGGATCACTCACTCTCAGTGGCTCATAGTCCTTTAGGAGCTCTCAATTTCACCTTTAAATATCTCGGTGCACGATGGTTCTGATCTCTCTTAGGGACTAACCTCCCGTCAAAACCCACCAAATAGGAAAACTCCTACCGTGAGAATCATCTAGGATTCACTGCCAACACCTTTATATAGCTTCAATCCGCTACTTAAATTCCCAACCTCGCCCTAGAAAATCCAAACCAAGAGCGAAAAAAAAAGCCTCCACCAGTCAAAAAGCGAGTGATAACCCATGACAGCCTCCCCTGCCCCCCAAACTACATTCCCAAAGTATCGATAACTAATTTTCGCACAAAGGACCAAACTAAACTAGACCAATGACAAAGTGAAAGAGTTTGGCAGCCGGGACTCCTGCACGATCACCACGAATTGTAGTAACCGGTCGATATGATGTTTGTTTGCAGCAAAGCGGACAGGATGCGAAATTTTCATCGTTCTGTGGCCGAGCACAAGAGCCATGCTCTGCTCGGGAATTCATTCCCCCGTCGGGGGGGTACGTTAAGCGAGTAGTTAGGTATTGATGGGTTGTACCATATAGAACCAATTTGATCAATCGGCAACCTAAACCTGCCATCTTCATGATTCTTTCCTCCATTTTGAGTTCACGAGATTGCGGTACTGAATTATGTCTCTTTTTTATGAAAGTCACAGAAAGATGAGGCTTCCAAAACTACACCGCAATTTCCCTACTCTTTTAGGGAGAATAGGATGTACTACAGAGCAGCCCGCCTACTATCCTAATCTTTCGCGGACTAAGGGGCAATCTATCTACCCCCAAAGTGATATTATACCGTACTAGACACCTATTCTGTAGTTACAAGAGGCTGAGAGAAAAGGCATGTTATAGACAACAAAATGTCTACCCCTTCCTGCACAAGAAGCACACTAGGTGATTGGTAAATTAAGCAGGCACCTAACCCCCTCGCCGAAGCTCAAGCCTCTTAATCTAAAACGTAGAAGTAAAAAGATACGAGACTTAACTAACACTAATAGAAATAAAGGAAAGTACAGAGGCGAAATATGCTTGATATCACGCGGTTTCCAGGAGGCGAGATCAGGTCTATAATGCTAAGAGGACACTGCGAGCTCATGCGAGCTCTTTGGCAGCCCTAGCAGCCCATTTAGGGATGCCCCTTGCGATGGGCTTGATCTCATCTTTAACAGTGCGTTTTGCCCTTCTTGGTATCTTCTGACTGTTGAACCATGAAGGTAACACAACTGGACAAATATGGTTCTCAAATGCGTTCCCCGCCTCCTTTATGAATCCCTCGTCCGCTAGGTTCGCTAGGGTGGAGGTGGGTTTTTTGGTACACTTTGAACTTATAAGTTGTTGAATGATCTTCTCGTAAGAGTTTTCTGTCTTCGGGCTGATCCCAATGACCTGTCCAGACATCGCGTTTATGAGCTTACAAGTAGAACCTTTTCCATGCTTTGCCTCTACAATCCCTGCGTATAAAGCAACTTGCAATATGTGTTCAGCTCGTAGCCTCTGCGTATATTTCACTTCCCATATGCGCTTGTGTTTGAGATCTGAGATATCAAGTCTTCCGCGTAGAATTCTGTCGGTTCCATCGATGAACTGGAATCCGGGGAAGGTATGACGAACCTCCCGCTCAAACCGGACACTAAGTAGAATGTTTTTGGAAAGAATACGGATCATATCCTGCCTGTGGTTCTGTTCAAACCATGTATAGCAATCAAGTGGTATTGACAAAAGCTTGACTAACAATCCGGACTCGATAGCCCCCGAGAAGTTTGCTAGAAATAAAATATCACCATCGTCCAGTTGGCTATTAATCATTTTCCGCTCAACGGTCCGCAGATGATCATCGATATCAGGTCGGTAATGTTGGATTCGGGCAAACAGCATTGACTCCCTACTCAGTTTCCCTCCTTTATACTCTTTATACTCGTCGAAATATCGAAATAGTTTAGCGAATGAACTGAGGCGCGGGTAGGCAGTATATTCCCCCCTCCTATAGTATTCGTACATTGCCGGGACTGCAGTTCCCGTTATAGTTGCCACACTCTCCACAAGCCCCCCGTCGATCTCGATCTCCGAAGGCGGGGAACTTCCTTGGTAAGCCGGGGATATTTGCTCAAGTTGCAGCTCTTGAATGCACGCCGACATAACTTGGTCATGGATGTTCCTAGTCAAGGCTGTAACCGCAACCATAATGGGGCTAGTTCCCGCTTCCTCTTCTATGGGGGAATAGATTTTCCTATTCACCATCTCGCAAGTATCTCTCAACGTTTCCAGGTCCACGAACGGAAGGTGGTTGCGCTCGCAATGATTCAGAATCACTAAATCTGTTTTAGCCCTCGTTGCAGCCACATACTGTGGGTTTCCAGCGACTCGGGGGTCCTCAGGGGTCCCGCTGTAATAACGATGATAGCTTTCGTCAAAGCCGTAGACAACAGCGGCTTCGCGCTCGATTCCCTTGGATTGGTGGTAGGTACAAACGGCTATTTTCCCTTTAGATTGTGAAAGCGAGACACCTTGGCTGTCCTCAAAGTCAGGAACTTGCACAGGATGCCCCTTCAGAGCCAGACAATTTGCGAGATCGATAACATTGCGATCCCTTAACGAAGGTGCGAGAACGAGAATATCTGAGTAATCCATTTTTTCGCGTAAACGTAGGACCTCCCTAAAGGGCTCGTAATCGTCTACCGGTATGCAATCTTCGCTGAGTGGCTCATAGAATACATATCGAGGCTTCGGAAAAGCCGAGCCATCCGAAGCTTTGTCTTTGACGGACGCAATTTCCCCTCCTGGTTCCGGCTTCAGCATCTGCTTGTTGATAAAGTCTGCATTCGGCTTCGTTAAACGGTATGATATGTTCTGTTCGATCGGCTCCCACTCTTCTCCATTTCCAAATAATTCCGGAAGTGGTGCTAATGTTAGAAAGCGACCATCGGCATCGTTAAACCCGTACAGTTCCTGCCGCAGATCCCCAAGTAGCACACGCCTGACCCGACTAGGCCGTTTCCCTGTGCCGCTCGGATTAATCGCTCCGGTCTCCTCTTCCTGTTCCCTTACGCCCTTCTTGTTGCTTTTAGGACTTTCGCTATTTTTTATATCCTCAATATCTTGTATTACCCTATCAATGAACGTTTTCAGGATAGGCGTCATATCTTGCTGTTCGTCAAGCACAAGAACGTCGCAGAGCGGAAGCTTCTTTCCACGCATAACCGGGAGTTTATCTTGGATAATTCGTTTTAGACCTTGATCGGTATCACACTCGGGGGAATAAAATCTATGACCGAGTGTGTGGTAGTTATAGACAATAGCATTCTTCAGTCCTAGGGCTCTAATGCGTTCGTTGGTTTCCATCATCAAGCGGGTGTTGTAAACCAAGATTAGGAAATCCAGGGCTGGTCTTGCAGCGACCAGATGAAGAATTGTGGTGGTTTTCCCGGAGCCCGCACACGCATTGACAAGGACATTGTTTCGGCTCATCTGTAGAATCCTGATGGCTTGAGTTTGTGCATCCGACCGTGGGGGGAGGGTGATTGTAGCGAGTGTTCGGGCCGTCAGACAAGAGAGGGACAAATTCGGCCGGGGAAATATGGGTGACGACTGGAGGATCCCAAGCTAGAGTGATGAAAAGTTTTTTAGAATAAGATTACCATCCAAAATACTGAAAAGGGTATCTAAAGGCGACTTACAGCGGTGCGGGCTCCCCGGGCCCCCCGAGGAATCTGGCATTTGAAAATCATGGCTGCGAGAATTGAGATACTTGTGGTGTGAGGTAGAGAAGGTGGAGGTAACGTCTCGTGGAAGAGGTGGAAGGGGGCAATACTGTATAAGGGGTAGCACAGATAAGTTTACCCTCCTCCTCCACATATATAAAATTTTAGTCAAACCGATATTGTATCAAAGATGTCACCATTGTGCCAAAGGGGTCTGTAGTACCGGTAGCTTGGGGGCGGACCTTGGCTATAACCCTTACTTATAGCAAAATCGTTTCTCTGCCCCACACCCGATCGGGGCTATGCACTGTACTGCTATCAGCCGGGTAATTAACAAAACCAGATGAAATAGAAGCGCCTTAAAAGCGCTTATATGATACTAGTACTAGTACTCCACAGTATTATATCATACGAAAGCAAAAGTATTCCTTCAATTCAAGGATTCTTAGGGGCCTGAAATCACAATTTGCAAGCACCAGGAGCCCATATCAATCACTTCAGCTTCCTTATAATCCTCTCTAGACTCCGGAAGATGGACTGGAGGCCTGAATACTGTAAGAAAAAGAAGGCTTCCAAACCATCCTGCTCTCGCCTCCCTCTCTTTCCCCACTTTGACAATAATAGTACTTGGCAGATTCAAAAGTATTGGGAAATTCTGTCCCCCATTTACTTCCCGGCAGTAATATCTTGGCGCCAAGATTTCCCAATACTTTTGAATCTGCCAAGTATACAGAACGATACCGGTATACTATTCAAGCTATAGCCACAAGCCGTGACAAACCATAACAGGTCAACACGCAGTACTAAATTCAGCAACACGGAAACTATCGTTTGCACAAGCCCGTAGCCCCCGTGTCGGGTCAGAAGCGTCGAAAATAGATACTTGTATGACCGAGTGGAGAGTGCATACTGTAAAAGCAAAATTCATCCTACCAAAACGCCTGTAGTCCACACCAAGACGCCAACCCGAAATCCCTCCCGAGCATGGTCATAGGCCCTAACATATGGTACGACATTAGATGAGCGATCAATGACCGTCCTCACTGGAATTGACTAAGAAAGCAGTGCCGTATATTAGCTAGTAACAGGGGTTGAGTGCAACATAGCGAGTGCCGTAGAGTGCGAGAGGTTGGAGAGCTTAATACAGTAAACATGCATTAGTCGCGTCTAGCGCCGCCACTCACAACACCGGTATTCAGGAATAGTTAAGCTACGATATAACTCACTATGACACGATATAATTAACCGCCTTGCCTTGAATGAATGGCTTACAGACACCTTCGCTCACCGTCAACTTTCTTCAAGACGCGGCTAGGGCACAGTACCGCTACAGCGTAGCACATTGCTAGAACTCTGATGAACGCCGACACAAGAGGACAACCACTGCGGGAAAATTTTATATGTATTTACCTACATAGTAGGGCTATAAGTTCTGCTGAGGGCTATACGGTAGGTAATATCCTACCTCTGGGAATCCCTCGCAGACGAAATCAAGACTCAAAGCTTCCTCCTCCCTTTCAATTGACCCCCCGATCTTTGGCAAAGTCTTGGCTCACTAGCCCCGTCTGTTTATCTTGTTCAGTTTCAACAACTTCCTCCCCCGACACCACAAGGACGCCTACAACACCCATTCAACCAACACATCCGGCGACGCAGATACCATAATGAAACTTCTCGAGCTCCCAAACGAAGTCCTCCTCCTCGTTGCTGGGTTCGTACCCCCACCATCCCTCCTCTCCTTCATGCGGGCCAATCGCTTTACACACGCTCTTCTGTCTCCCCTGCTCATAAATAACTTCCGCGACAACCGCGCCCTCTGCGAAGAATACGGATTAAAGGCACTATACTTCGCCGCCGAGCGCGGAAATAAGGCCATAGTCAAGAGATTGCTCGGGCGCGGGCTGTTGAAATACGTGGGGGACGGCACCCTGTTGAATAGCGCTGTCGTCACGCAGCCGGATGCAGTTCTCCGCACTCTGCTGGACTGCGGGGTCGCAGTGAACACTCGAGATTCGGATAGGCGCACGCCGTTGTCTATCGTCACAAGGATGGGGAGACTGGGAGCTCTAAAGATGTTGCTGGAAAGGCCAGACACCGATGTGAACGTCGAAGATCAAAAGCGGGAGTCTCCCATCCGGCACCTAGTCCGCAAGGGCGACGAGGCCACGCTCAGAGCTCTCTTACAGCACAAGCGAGTCGACGTCAACCGCCTGTCCAAGAGCGGGTGGGCACCTATCCACGACGCCATCAATAAAAAGATCCACGTGGTCCTGCACATGCTAATTCAGGACCCTAGGATGAATGTTAATAGCGCTGGCGTAGGTGGTTGGACCGCACTGCATTTAGCGATCAGAATGCACAATGAGGAAGCTTTCCATCTCATTCTGGGGCATCCTGATATTGATGTTAATGCTCAGGATACGGATGGATGTACACCTTTGCATGTCGCTGTGCACTGGGGAAGCGAGCGCATAGTGGGTGTCTTGGTCGCAAGGGGGGATATTAGGTTTGACATCACCAATGCCCTTGGGAGGACGCCTTTTCAAGCCGTGGTTGACTCGGGCCAGGAGAAGTTGGTAGAATTGTTCCCGAAGGCTGTTAGAATTTAGTCACAATTTCACTATTGCCCTTGTATTTAACTTGTCTGTTGAGATCGTAAGGCACGCTGGTTCTATTGTATATTTTTCTTTTCAATACCAGCAAATTTCAAGCAGCTTCAGACTAAGATTGACTGAACAAAAGTGTCATGTGACTGGAGATCCTCGGTGCGAACTCGATGCTCTGTATTTATCCCAAGCAACCTACTCGAGTTAGGGTTTTGTAAAATACGTATTTTATATTTTCTGACCGTATATTACATGTATTGTAAAATACAAATAATACGAAACATACAAGCACGTGATAAGGTTAGGGGTATAAGGTGAAAGAAAAAAGAATATGCGGAGTAAAAGGACATCGGCAAAAACAACTTTCACTGCTGAAAGTATTCTGCAATACCGGCCACTTCTGCCGGCTGATGCCTCAAGGCTTTCTCTCCCTAGAGAATGTAGTAGCGGGTCTCATACATCTTCAGCGGATTCCCACCAAGCTCCTGGCATCAGCAAAAAAACTCAACTTGCGTTTCATGCATCCTGTATCTTCCTGGCCCCTCTGGTGAGGCAAATTTTTCAAATTTGAGTAAACAAAAATCCAGTTACTTCATTAAATGCAACCATCTTTCAAGAGAATACAGGTAAAATAGTAAGTCTTACGGGCCACATTTACCTGGCCATTTTTGGTTTCAAAGTTCCAATCTTCCTTTTGTTACAATCCTCTCCTCTCTGGGTGATACTTGCAGCAGGTAACCGATAGTCTCCTAACGATCACTTCTTCTTAGCCCGATAGCTGTTGCGATAGCTGAGTCCATTGACTCTTATCTAGCAACGTCGATCGCTAGGTGCTCTATACGAAAGTCGTGTCTTGATTCCCGAAAACGTGATAGATAAAGATCTTTGTATTGAAAGTATATTGTATGAAAGAACTTAGATGGTTGCGTGAAGAACCCAAATCCTCTGCCAAGAGGGTGCCGTTATATAGGGGTTCTTCCCTCAACCCTAACCCTGCGTGACTCATACCCTCGCATCACGCGACTCATGACTCATCAT
>Ga0307507_10008866_pt1 | contig 13693 bp, 15 predicted proteins | sample 7_EM_MG_FD_207223 | JGI IMG/M metagenome (GOLD analysis project Ga0307507, IMG submission 207223) | Populus trichocarpa ectomycorrhiza microbial communities from riparian zone in the Pacific Northwest, United States - 7_EM | ecosystem: Host-associated > Plants > Roots > Unclassified | place...
AATGAGCCGGGCAAGCCCTAGGCACAAACAAGTTATCCGTGCTCACGGATTTCTTGTATTTAAATGTATCCTATATTTAAATACTCCCTCTTTCCCTGTATTTCATAAGATGCTAGAGTTATCTCATTCCGCGATGAGCAAGCACGAGGAACGAGTGCATGCTCATTATCGGATAAGATAACGGTAACGCATCAGAACGAAATCTCATGTTTGTACTCATAAGTACAAACACCTGTGCATGTCTCTGAATCCTAGACAAGGAGACTGCATTTCCTTGTCCTCAGATTATCGTTCTGACGCGGCAAAAAAGAGCCCTCAATTTCTGTAAAAATTTTTCGAACCCACCCACCATCCCTCTCAGCGTCCGGTATAGCTGGTTGTCTTGCACATTGAGCTTCCCAGACGCTCAGGTCTTGCTCGTCTTTCAGATTTCACTATTATCATTATTATTTAAGATCTGATTTGAATGAGCCGGGCAAGCCCTAGGCACAAACAAGTTATCCGTGCCCACGGATTTCTTGTATTTAAATGTATCCTATATTTAAATACTCCCTCTTTCCCTGTATTTCATAAGACGCTAGAGTTATCTCATTTTACTCTGTCCCCAATTCATTACAGATATCTTTGAACACTTGGAGATAATCAAACCAGCTTTATCTTTGGTAAGCCTGAAAATCTAAGCTTTCTATTGGGTTTGACTGGTCTTGAGCACAGTTTGTATGATCTGCCAAGATAGCTTTGAATTGAAATGCCAGATGACATCTAAAATAGAACCTACCTTATAAAAACAGTCTTGACCATGATAATCAGAGGTTTGAGCCTTCCCCTCAGGTTGATACTGGGCCATGTCTTCCAAAGAAGCATGAGCCCAATTAGAGTCCTTTGGGTCCATGTATCAGAAATATTTCAGATGATGGAAGATTTCCTCCATTTCTGACAGGTAAGAAAGTCTGACCTGTCTCACTTTAGCTGTTCTTTGGGCATGGTTGTTCTCTAAGCCAGGAATAATCCAGCTACTAATCTGTTTAAAAAAAGTTTCAAATCAAAATTCATATCCTTCCTAGTCTTTCTTCTATCAGTATTGCTCTGGAATGGAGGTCTTTGTGCATTTTGAGACTACAAAAGTTTGTAATGTCCACATTTTGAGACTACAAACCCTAACCCTAAGTGTGCCTTTTGAGGCTACAAAAGTTTGTAGTCTGCATTTTGACACTACAAAAGTTTGTCATGTCCACATTTTGAGACCACAAAATCTTGTAGTGTCTGCATTTTCAGACTACAAAAGTTTCTAGTCCGCTTTTCTGACTTATAGTTTGTAGTGTCCTTGACTATGTATAGGTTTTTGGGATACTGTTGAAAGTTTATGACTTGAAGTGTTGCCATTGGTGCATCATTGACATTCCAATTCCCAGATGTCCTCCACCATTGGGCTTCAGAATTGTTTTGAAATCTTCTAGTGTGACAATAATTTCATTCAATATCAAACATGATGCAATGTATAATGACTCCATCAGTGGCTACCCATAATGACTGTGTTCCTTGCTGGTGTTTTGACTGAATCTGACATGTCTGAAGCATGACAGCCACATCTGGTTGAATTCGACAACTCCAGGTTGTAATCCCATTCAACGTCGTTATGTCCATCTCCCTGCCTGCAACCTTTGACTTCTTCTAAGTTCTTCCCTTTTCCCTTCACAATTGCTTTAACTCTGCCACCCCTCTTTTTATCCTTCTTCTCCTTGTCAATACTATCATTGTCAGAAGTTTCACCATTGATGTTGGTGTCCACTGCCTTGACACCCAGGCTCTGAGCATCCTCTACAATTTCCTGGCACATATCTTCCGGCGCTGATTTCATCTTTGCGAGTTCTAGCTTGTGTTCATATATTTTCTCCAGCAGGTCATTGTATCTCTCAACCTTGTCCTTATGCTTCTTAGGGGCAGAGGACATGTATCCGACACACTCCCAATCTGCACATGAGAAAGGTTCTCTGGTGCATGGTGGTGACATACATTGATGACAGGGATAATGTGTATTCCAACTTGCTCTTTAACCATGGTAACTCAATGAATAGTCTCGACACCAGCCGTTACGGTGTGTGATATTACAAGGGTAGATATTTGTGGTTTGTAATAGTTACCGTAGTAATTACCGCCTTCCTACTTACCCAAAAAAGATACCCCCCCTCCCTCAGATTTCACATCGCGATTACTCCGAGGCGACTGGTTTCGAGTCTACTCAATGAAGGGGGAAGCACTTCGTAACAGCAGTGTTGTTAATTTGGATGCATTGTTTTTTGCAACCCAGCCATTCTTATACCGTCATTTTTCAACGAGGCTGATGGATTAGATGGATAGGCCACACCAGGAGACCTCACAGCATACATGAGTCACCCCTTGTTACTATTCACTGGGTGTGTGCTGAGATTTCTAGGGCCAGAGGTTCTCTACAGTATCTATGTATTATCTGAAGATCAATTAATGATGTGAGGCATGGTACATATGTTAAAATTAAACTTGCTTGACCGTCCTTTGGGAGGTATGATACATAGGTGATGCAATGCTTGCGTCTTGGGACCTGTCTCCGCACTCTGTGATCTATATTTCCTCTGTGTTCAACAAGCCATCGTGAAGATCCCAACCAAGTATGTGGGCCCCCACCGCGAGCGAAGCGGCCAGCATGAAATTTGGATTTCGTATGAAACATGTTCGAATCTTGGCTCCCCTTGTAACGACAACCCCGTAGGCACGGAATACATCATAATGGAAAGACTAGACGGTGTGGCGCTTCAGAACCTGTGGGAAAGACGAAGAAGGCAAATGTTACAAAGTCTTTCATGCAATTTTTGGATGTGGAAAACGCGTTTGAGGGTCCGCCCTATGACCAGATTGGAAGTTCGTATTTCAAGGAGGATGTTGCCGACGCGTCCGTTGTGCTGGGAGAACCTGGTTAATGAGGACCTAGAGCCGCCAGGGATACGCAATTTTTTGGAGGCTCACTGGGGCGAGGGAGAAGCATAGGATTGAGCCCAGTGCCGATCGGTTGTAGTGGCGAGATGGGAGGGAGATCTTGGATGTTCACCAAGGCCCGTGTACGTCCACTCTAGAGAAAGGGCTTGTTCGCTTTCGCTCACTTTTCTTGTAGGGCCTGACATAACGTTATATCTGCTGGCAGCAGCAGACTTGGAGCGTGCATGGATCAAGAAATACGCGTCACCGCCGTCCACCTTTCCACACTGCAGAAGAACACCCGGAGGTCCTCCACAAATTCACCAAGGTGATCTCCAGGTTCCAGCTGCGCGCATAGTCTGTGGCATCCAGAAATAGCTCACTGTAACGTCCACTGGCACGTCACGAAGAAAAATTCGATGGGGACGACTGGGAAGGCGCCCTCGTCCCGCCATTTTTCATGCAAGCTACGTTTCCCGAGCTGTTCGTGTATAGGGGGACCGTATTGATGTGCTGTGGTGTAATACCAACCGCCTTCCACAACTTCCCATTTGTTTGCCCAGCATCTCCCAGAAAGAAAGGGAAGAGTATCAGCATGAGTTGAGGCGTCCCCTTCAGGAGATTCAATATCGTGGATAATGGAGGTCGTCGGCGAGAAAGACGGCGCATGCGACGCCTGGATTATGTACGCTGGAGATGGCGGCCCATCGGGTGACGAGCTCGTGAACAGACGGTTTGGTTCCCTTGCGCCGGTTCCCGTTGAACCTGCGGGATGAGTAGGTAGTGTGAATCCGGAAGGTGTCCAGTGCTGCTTTCCGAAGCTGAGGAATGGCTAGAGCAAGGCTAGAGAGTATGAGGGGTATAGGAGTTGGCGGCAGCTTCAAAAGGATAGCCTCGACAGAATCACCGGTAGGTAGATCTATAGTCTCAACCTTGGAACTGTAACTTGGTGAGTACGACCATGAAGATATCAATACCTAATAACGGTGAACTTTAGTCATTGAATATTGAATATTGAGGACTTACCTCCTATGTTGTACCACGCTGGTGCTGGTGCTACCGCCAGGCTCAGAGGACCGAAGAAAGTTGGGAGTTGCAGAGTATGAGGATTGAAAGAACGATTGCAGGGGTTATGGTGGGAGTCTTTTCAGTACCTTTCCATCCCTCTGTACACTGACTTGACTTTGCGGTCTCCCTCCTCTCGACTTTGCGATTAGGTTCACTCGGTCTGATACTTCCTCCAGCAACTTGGACTCGAGAAAACCAGCCGGGCCTGATAAAATTGGAGTCGCTTGTAGCCGAAGGCGAAATTTGCCTCCCGGTTCTGATAGTAGCCCTCCGAGACCAGGGTATCAACTGAAGCTGTGTGGACGCATACAGCTGTAACAGGTGAGTTCGCGTTTCTCTGTCTCCCTTGCAACTTTACAAATGATAATTTCAGAGCTCGCATTCGCCGTATCGTTTACTCCAATGCTCTCGAGCTGAACAGTGTTGAAGTCGTCGCCATTACTGAGTAAGTTCCGCGATGCTCATTTGTTAACGCATGCTCAACAGACTTGGGCAGCCCTTTCATCGACCACAAGTATATGGTCCGTTTCCTTCTCTTTACACCGTACATCGGTTTTCCAAACTCAACCGATGAACTTTTAGCCAGGTGTACATGTACGACTCCGTGCACGGACGGTTCAAGGGAATCAATGAGGCCAAGGACGGCAAGCTCATTGTCAACGGCAATCTCGTCACCATCTTTGGCCAGCGCGACCCCGCTGCTATTCAATGGAGCTGAGCTAGTGCCGAGTATATGATCAAATCCCCAGTACGTCCTTCCTTCCTTTTCTGATTTAGACCACTTGATGTTCATTGCCGTGTTCCGTCTATGCAGGATGTCTTTACCACCACGGAGAAGTAAGCCTCTAACATTTCCTACTAATCATCCTGATTGATTGTCAACATCATAGGGCTTCAGCCAACTTGAATAGTGGCGTGATGAAAGTCATCATCTCCACGCCATCGGCCGACGCATGTTCGTGTGCGCTGTCAACCTGGTCAAAGTCGTGCGTCCACATCTATCCTCCATCTCATCTTCCTCGTGTTAATCAAGTGAACTACAGATCTCGAATGCATCCTGCACGACCAACTCGCCCCCCTCGCCAAGATCAATCACGACAACTTTGGTATCGTCGAAGGTCTGATGACTACCGTCCACGCCACCACTGCGACCCAGAAGACCGTCGACGGCCCGTCGCACAAGGACTGGCGTGACCGACGTAGCGACAAAAACAACATCATCCCTAAGGTCATCCCTTCGCTCAAACGAAAACTCACGTACGATCTCTTCTCTTTGCCGTGTCTTTTCATTGCTTACTTTTGCCCTCGCTCCCCGATATAGCGGCCTCGCATTCCGTGTGCCCACCCTGGATGTATCCATCGTCGACCTTGTCGTGCGCATCGAGAAATCCGCGACCTACGAAGAGATCAAAGCCACCATCAAAGCTGCCGCTGAAGGTGCCTACAAGGGCATCGTCGAGTACTCTGAGGACCAAGTCGTATCCACCGATTTCATCGGCCACACTGCTTCGTCCATCTTTGACGCGGGCGCTGGGATCCAGTTGAGCCCGAACTTTGTCAAGCTCATTTCATGGTATGACAATGAGTGGGGGTACTCTCGCCGTGTTTGCGCCTCCTCGTCTACGCTGCTGCTCAGGACGAGAAAGCTGCTGCTCAGGACGGGAAGGCTGGGCTTTAGGAGGATGGGTGGATAGTCGGAGTCAGTGAAAGGCTTTTGATATCATATCAGAACCAAAAAGAAATGTTTATGCTGTAATTCTATAGAGGCTTATTGTCCTTGTGCTTCTACCGTCGCGAGAATGTTGTACAGGTATATACACTCAAAGAACAGGCCGACCCAGCCTTAGAGATCCATTCGTTTGTTTGAGGGTAGAGTACTTACACAAGGTGTGGCGAACCTTTATCAAGGAAACATGAACAGTATATTGAAAAAAGTTTACTGCAACAACTCCAGCATACATGTTCAAGTAGTTCATTAGCCCGTCCGCGCCAGAAATAGCATTCCCAACTTCAACGATCTTAAGCCTATCACTCGTCCCAGAATGAGTCTCTAGTTCAGCACCCACGTTTTATAACTCGATATAGACGTAAGCTCAACCTGGTCCCCGAAAACCACAAGCACGCGAGACGTACGGGACTTGACGAGGCTTTCCAGTGTCTGGGTGTATGTTGATGATCGGAACAAGGTGAGCCATGATCTGGGACCGAGGGGGTAGGATAGCAGGACGTGCGAGGTTTGTATTGGATCTGGGAGAGGTGGTTGGAGAGAGGCGATGAGGGAGCCATGGGAGTAACCCTAAGGTCGAGTGACCAACGTATTGAAGCACAGAATGGAACGTACAATTATAACAATGGAGTTAACGTTGGGAAGATGATCAAGCGTCCAGTGTATCGTGGCTTCCAAGTCCCTTGCCTCATCAAAACCAGTGAACGATGTTCGGCCAGTCGACCTTCCGACGGATCTCGAATTGTATCGGAGGTGGTGGTTCTTGGAAAGTAAGGGGTCGACCAGAGAGTCAAGGACATTTCAATCTTTAAAAGGTGTAAGTAAGCACCAAGGGGAATGGACGACCCACGGATCCTCCATTCGACCACCAAGCCAGGGCCAAGGGTGGAGACATACGGCTAATTTCGTTCCCTCTGAATGGGTGGTTACTGGAGGCTTCAAAAGGGTAGCTTCGAGAGAAACACCGGTGGGTAGGTCGATAATCTCAACGTTTGGCTGCATGAAGTCTGGAACCGTAACTTCACGGCGTAGCGCAATAGCAGGCTGTCGAAAGCCTGCGAGTCGATGAATTGTAGTGAAGTACTTAAACTGTAAGTCACTGTAAGATAATTGATTTTGTAATATTCGTCGCCCATTTCGGGAGCTAGCGGACTCTCACTAGCTCTTCGCCAACCACGACAATCGAGCGACTCATCAACCTCCAAACTCAATCACCTCCTATCAAGACACATTATTTTATGGCATCCAACACAATTTTCGAAAACGCCACCGGAGTGACCATTTCAGGGAATGCACAGGTGGTTAACGCTGGCCGCGATGTCAATATTGTACACGGCCCTCCTTCTGCAGGTACGTTAAGGCTGTATTTTATACACCTCTTTCATTGCAATCCACTGCATTTAGGTCTCTCGCAATTGCTTAGGCCTGTCAGTAACGCGACACACACCCGCTCAGGTCCAGTCGCAAAGTGTTATCCTGGCACTCGCCTCAAAGTGCTTGACATGATCGAGCAATGGCTTAATAGGCGTGATCAGCAATCTGTTTGTTGGCTTAACGGGCCAGCTGGTTACGGCAAATCCGCATTATCGCAAACCATTGCGGAGCGCTATGCCGACAAGGGCAGGCTTTTAGGCAGCTTTTTCTTTCTTCGGGGTACTGGCGATCGTAGTCACATTACACGCCTAATTCCCACCCTTGCACATCAGATCTCCATTTTTGTGCCTGCCACAAAACCGCTGATTGGCCAGGCTCTTGAAGAAGATTACACCTTGCTAGACTCTTCGGTCTCTATCGTTCATCAGTTCCGAAGACTCGTCACAAACCCACTATCTTCCCTCCCCGCGAAGTCGAAGATCCTTGTCATTGATGGTCTTGATGAGTGCGATGACAAGGTTCAAATGGCCGAATTTATTAATATGCTGATTGACATGTCTCGAAGGGACCAGCTCCCTTTTTGCATCTTTCTGACTAGTAGAGTGGAGGAACATATACGGAAGGAGTTTTGCTATGCCCGGGCTCACTCAGTCTTGTACTGCATGGATTTGGCTGCTTTTGATTCTCGCCCAGATATCCGACTATATTTTGAACAGGAGTTTGGTCGTATTTATGACCAGAACCTTCCAATCATGCGGAGGATCCCACAGCCCTGGCCATCCTCTCGAGTTCTCTTTGTGCTTCTTGATAAAGCTGGCAGTTCATTCATGTTTGCTGCCACACTTGTTCGATTGGTTGGAGAAGATCCCATGCCATACAAAGTCTTGCAGGAAGTTCTGGACTCTGGGTCCAATGGTCTGGATCCACTCTACAAACAAGTTCTTTCTTCTGCTTCTCAAACACCAGCCTTTCATCAACTTATTGGATCTATCATGATTCTGCAGACCAATCAGTCTATCAATTCTCTCAGCTTACTCCTTGACATCCAAGCTGGAGAAATTGTCCTTGAGCTTTTGAAAGTACAATCAATTGTTAAAATTCCTGGAGATGATGATGAGCTGATCATGCTCTATCACACTTCTCTCCGAGATTTTCTGACCATCAAATCACGATCGGGGAATTACTTCATTAATCCTTCTTTGCAACATATTCATATGGCTCTGGACTGTTTAAAATGTTTGGCAAAGGATTCCTCAGAAGATTTCTTTGACAATAGTCCAAGCTATGCTATTGTTGAATGGCCACATCATATTATTTTGGGATTACAAGAACAAGAACCAATTTGGGATGGAGAAATCATGAACACTCTGGTAAACTCCATTGAAAAATTTCTTACATTTCAGGGGGAAAAATGGTTTGATACCATATCAAAAGTTCCATATGTTGGTAAGGGAGAGATGCGGGAATGGCTATATGCTGGACTGCACTTATGTCAGGTAAGTCACAACAATTCATTTAACTACTTTACTTTCAATATTTGAAATAAGGCAAGAAGAACATCAACAGCTACAGAGGCATTATTCAAAATGTTAAAAAAGACTCTTAATTTCTATCTGGTAAGAATAAGTTAACTAAATGCATTTAGGGATTAAAAATCTGTTACAGAAAGTAAGTAAAAAGAATATAATGCAATACTTTGAAATTGACTTGCAGGACCACTAGGAGGTATGTGGTACAAAGTTGTGTGGGAATGTCTCAGATTTAATATGTATCTTGACTGCAAGAGAGTAAGTTTAAACTTGATTATGGCCTGTTATAACTGATGAGAAGGTACAGAATGTGAGAACCAGAAAAATACCACTTTAAATCAAAATTGATTTTTTTCTCCCAGGATGTGGGTGCTGAAAGGCCCCTAACTAATATAGATGTTGATATTGATCCATCAATTTTTTGTAGTTTGTGAGCAGATGCACTACACTACTGAACATTTTATCATGTTCAGATTTCATTGCTGTTAGGCAGTAAGTTTAAATTTTTATTTCAGACAGTTTGATATCTAATTCTTATTATTTTTGCGCAATAAGGGGGTATGTTATATTGCATATTCAATATCTGTAGAGCTGCAATTTAGATCTTCATCAGTGGGTAAGTAAAGATAAACTACCAAAAGTAATTTAATACTTATTTACTGTTTACATTTAGCTTTGTCAATGTGTGAGTTGCTCTGCTTTTTAGTGTGACTTTGGCTTGGGCCAATCTTCTGATGCCCCATTCACTCTCTGGATCTTTACCATTTCTCCTTTTTACTGTGCACTCTTTGGAAACTCATTTTCTGTATTTCATTTTCTTAGAATGTGAGTTTCCCTGCTTTTCACTGTACTCTTCTTGTGGCCCATTATCTTCATTTGATTTCTTAGCATGTGAGTTGCCCTGCTTTTCACTGTACTCTTCTTGTGGCCCATTATCTTCATTTGGTTTCTTAGTATGTGAGTTGTCCTGCTTTTCACTATACTCTTCTTGTGGCCCATTATCTTCATTTGGTTTCTTAGAATGTGAGTTGCTCTGCTTTTCACTGTACTCTTCTTGTGGCCCCTTATCTTCATTTGGTTTCTTAGGGTGTGAGTTGCCCTGCTTTTCACTGTACTCTTCTTGTGGCCCATTATCTTCATTTGGTTTCTTAGTATGTGAGTTGCCCTGCTTTTCACTATACTCTTCTTGTGGCTCATTATCTTCATTTGTTTTCTTAGAATGTGAGTTGCCCTGCTTTTCACTGTACTCTTCTTGTGGCCCATTATCAGTATCTTCATTTGGTTTCTTAGTCTGTGAGTTGTCCTGATTTTTATTGTATTCTTCTTGTGGCTCATTATCTTCATTTGGTTTCTTAGCTTGTGAGTTGCCCTGCTTTTCACTGTACTCTTCTTGTGGCCCATTATCTTCATTTGGTTTGTTAGGATGTGAGTTGCCCTGCTTTTCACTGTACTCTTCTTGTGCCCATTATCTTCATTTGGTTTGTTAGGATGTGAGTTGCCCTGCTTTTCACTTTACTCTTCTTGTGGCCCATTATCTTCATTTGGTTTCTTAGCAAGTGAGTTGCCCTGGTGTTTATTGTATTTTTCTTGTAGCTCATTATCTTCATTTGGTTTCTTAGCTTGTGAGTTGCCTGCTTTTCACTTTCCACTCCTTTGATAATCTATTCCTGCATCTTACTCTCTGGTTTTGCTTTTCTCAGAAAGTAAGTCATATTTTTAAGAAGCATACTGCTAGATAATCATTCTTAATTCTTACCTTTTTTTAGAAAGTATGTGACCCAGAACTTTATTGGCCACCCTTTTGGCATTTGGCTGTCTATATCTTTTCCTCAACAGCTTGTAAGTTTTATGTTTTAAACCTCTTTATTAAAACTAAAACTTACTCAATTTTGTTACCACTCATTGTTCAGTAATTGACCTATATCTACATATATTTTTAGAAGGTTTGTTGACCCATTATTTTTTTATACATGTCATTAAGTCACCCATTTTTGTTCCTTCACCTTTCTAGATGGTATGGTCGTTATATATTCTCATTTCAATACCTCTAGAGTGTAACTTTTTATCCCAGATTGTATGCTTCAATTATATTTTACACTGAAGTGCACTTATCTTTCACAGCTTGTATGTCATCAACTTGCTTACCCACTAACACTAATTCCTCTATTTCAGAAAGTATGTATTTGTCTGTTCCTTCCATTGTTATTATTATGACATTTGTTCATATAAACAGTGGGTCAGTCAACTTTCATATTAGCAATCCAGCTTCATACATTCTTACTTATGTTTTCTAGAGGGTATGTTTGGCTCAATCCTCCACTGCCACAAGTAAAAGTAATGTTCACTAGAATATCAGAAAAAGATAGAGCAAGACATTTAGTCCTGACCTGTACAAGGATCATCATTGCCATCGTTGCTCATCTTGATGAAGCTGGTGGATGTTGGATATGCATGATGCAGGAACCAGTTGTGAGATTGTAATGGAGTGAACAATGCAAGAACAATGTCCTGTTATTCACAAAGAAGGGATATGGCAAGATGAGTAATTGGTTGTTGTTACAGTAAACTGACTGCATTATGGTTCTGTGTAATGCCCTGGAAGGCCATGAGTATTTTTATGTCTTTGTTGAGATTTGAAGTCATTTCTTATGTATTTGTTGAAGATAAGGCACACCCTCTTGAGCTACACTATCCCAGTCATATTGAAGCTCCAAGAGGGTCTGTTGCAAGGGAAGTAAGCTATTCATCCATGACTGCACCACCTGACATGGCAAGTTCCCCAGTTGAGATGGGAAGTGCTGCATACACACCTCACACCTCACACATGAAGACCCAAAAATCAGCAATTTTTCATAGAGTTTCTAACAAAAAATGAGCTCCAGCTCCTATCTGTATACCTCTTTTCTTTCTTTCTTTCTTTTTTTTCTTCTTTTTTTCAATGCATTGTATTCCATTGGGGCTGAGCCCTATGTTGGAATTTACATACAACTACTGTCTACACTGGGGTCTTTCCATTGTGTGGTGGTCTGCTCATCTGTGAGGGTGGGTCTGCTAGTGCAACATGAAAAATGTAATATGGCAGCAGTGGCCTGGTAAGGTAATTATGTGGGGATAGTTTCCTTGTACTGTACTTTTAAATAGGTGAATTTTTGTAATGGGAGAATAAATATGTAAAAGGAAAAAAAAGTGAAAGAGAAAAGGAGAGATGGAAGGGGAGTGTGGGGAGGATAGGAGGGGGTTGAGAGGAGGGATGGGGTATAATAAGTCCTGTGGGCACTAAGAAAGTGTCAGGTTGGCATCTATGAATGGTGACAAAAGCCCACTGGCATTATCAACTGACGTTGCTTCACCAGGACTAGAAACCAGAGTGGAGATTGTTGCTTTACTGAGGAATGTGGGGAAGGTGTAAAGGATACTGTCAATCATGGAGTCTGGGAGAAATAATCAGGCAGGCATCATTCCTGTTGTCAATTCACCCATAGCCCTTCTTGGTACTCTTCCAATTGTGCCTTGCCAACCTTTCACATGTCTTGTGGAGGTCTTTACTCTCCTTCTGTAATGGATACCCAGTGAGGAGTATGTTCTTCTATAATTTCCCTCTCAAGAATCCTTGATCATATTACCTATAAAATTTGCTTACAAAATATTATGATTCAACTTGTATTACATACATTTAGCTACACATGTCTCTTTTCATCTTTTTCTATCAATCAAACCACCACTGTGTAGACTTTATGTGTGGATTAAGCATTGTACCACTTTCCTACTGCAAAGTTAAGTAAGTGATTTGATCTAGTTGGATTGCTGAATACTCTTCCAGAGGCATTCAGCTACAGTGATCAGGTTGCTTCCCATGTATTACTCTCTTAAGGATTTCCTGAGAGAGAGCAGAGGTTGTGTGATGGATTTCTGAAGCCCATATGATCTCTGCTAAATACATGCTAAACTTGGACCAAACTTACCATTTGGTCTTCACACCTTAGCAACTACTATACTATACATGTTTGCCAGATACTTTGCTGTTGGCTAGAAACCCACTCTACAGACTGCTCATGGTACATCTGTCACACCTCCATGAGTTCCAGTGGATTCCAAGCAGAATGTCAGAATTCTGATGGAAGCCAGTTGACTGGAGCCTCAGCCATTTTGGCTTCCAATTCCATGGAAATTCCAATGGAATCTGACAGAATCCAGCAGAAATGGTTGGAATATGGGAGCCTCCTGAAACAGTTTCCATTGGAATTCCATGGAATCTGGTCAGAATTCCAAAGAAAGAATTGCTTACAGCTGTTATTATAATGTAAAAATTAAATGCACAAGCAAGGTTTGAACCCTAGCCTCAACAGAAACCATGTGACATAAGAAGGGTGTTCTTACCACTGAGCCATACAACCATTATAAGTTGTATAACCATTATAAGTTGTATAACCATTATAAGTTGTATAACCTTTACTCTATATATCTCATTCTCATGTACACCTTCCCAAACAAGCCTTGGCAAACATTGACACTCAATTTGGTGCTAAACAACCCTCAACCCTTCTTGTTCCTCCACCACCACCATCCTCCACAATGCCCCCACCCATTCTGCTGCCTCACCACCTGGCCTACAGCCACCACCATCCACAACTGTCATTGACTGCCCACACCCAACCCTACACACACACCAATGATGAAGGCAACAACATGGCAATGCCACATTACTTGCTGTAATGACCACCATAACTGCTGCAGATGATGAAGAAAGCCCAAAAATGAACACAAAGGACCCCACCACTCACAAAGGATGGCCAGCACCCACAAATGGACACAGGCAACAACATGCTGAGGTAAGGCAGCTCACCTCCCCCACTTCAGTCACCCATAGGTAACAGACTATTAGTCATGTAAACTCCAGGTATATTACATGACTAAAAGTTGTGGTGTATATTTATATTGTATATATATTTGGCCTATAAATCTTCACTTTTACAAAATATATTTTTCATGCCAGGACCCTGAGTTGTTGGTAGAAATATATTTTTCATGTCTGGACTCTGCATTGTTG
>Ga0307507_10008867_pt1 | contig 13693 bp, 7 predicted proteins | sample 7_EM_MG_FD_207223 | JGI IMG/M metagenome (GOLD analysis project Ga0307507, IMG submission 207223) | Populus trichocarpa ectomycorrhiza microbial communities from riparian zone in the Pacific Northwest, United States - 7_EM | ecosystem: Host-associated > Plants > Roots > Unclassified | place...
TTATTTTGTAAGTTATTATTTTCTTGAATTGCATCTTGAATTGCATTTGATGATTTTTTTACCGACGGAATTTTCAGGAGAACTATAATAGCCGGTTGAGGGAGAGATATGGGGACAATCCGGCGACCCATCCAGATTTCATTCCAGATTTGTGGATAGAGGTGGGATCGTCTGGTGGACCCGATAAAAATCGGGTCTACGGACTCTCCAACACTACGGCTGAAAACTTGTGTTCGGCTCGTAGTGTGTCAACCGTTGGAAGCTCTCCATCAGTATCGAACACCCAGTCTGAGGAGTTCATTGCGTTGAAACAACAATATCAACAACTCTTGGCGAATTATGATGAGCTCCATCAAATAGTCATGGAGATGAGATCAAAGATGGGTGACGATACTTGTGCAGCTCCTTTTTGGCCGTATGGTCCCGGGAACAACCAGCCTCCTCCTCCTCCTCTTTCAGCTCCGCCGCTATTCTAGTTTAATTTTGTTTTTTAAACACATTAAATTTGTAATGAATATTATTTAACATTACTTTTATATTTTCAATGTTTAATCCAATTTTATTTGTTTATTAAGGTTTTTTACTATTAATAAATTATTATTTTTATATATTTTAAATACATACCGACGGCTTTACCGACGGATCGTATCCATCGGTATTTCACAGAGAGTTGCCAAACAATTACCAGCCATGCCATAATTACCGACGGATATATTCCGTCGGTGATTACATACAGACGGATTGACCGACGGATAATATTCGTCGGTATTTCACAGAGGGTTGGCAAACAATTACTACCGATGCCATAATTACCGACGGATAGGCCGTCGGTAATTACCGTTGAAATTGCAGACGGATTTATTCCGTCGGTAATGTTCCCGTGGGAAACTTTTTTTTTTGGCGGGGCGCGTATCCGTCTGTAAGACCGACGGTGTTCCGTCGGTGGGTGTTTTTTTATTTGCGACAGAATTAGCGACGGAAATGGGAGTTACCGACGACTATTATACTAATTTATTTATTAAAAATTATTATTCTATTTTTAGAGAATTTATACGTTAATTAATCAAGATTAAGAAAAGAACATAAATGATTAAAATTGGCAACATATAGCATAATTGTGTTCTTAAAGCTTTGAAATTCCTAATTTAATCATGGTTGTATCAAAATTTATGTTCAAATCATGATTATTTTTCCTCAAGAGTAACATCAAATTCAAAATCAATATCAAGCTCGTTTCTTTCCTCAAGGACCTTCTTCCGGAAGTTCAACACAAGCTCCATGCCAGTCCCGTGAAACCCATTCCCAACTGGCCAATCCATGCCATTCACCCTAAAACAAGATTTCATAGTGACTACCAAACATTGAATTTAAAACTCTCTTCATTGTACACATGGTTTTGTGTCTGTCCCTTTTTTTTCTTTTTAATACAAGCTTATAAAATAATTAATAAAATATCACCAGACGAAACACTATAAAATTATGCACAAAAAAATAGTTTTAATCTTTCATAAATGCCAAGTTTCTATATGTAGATAAAACAAGACTAAACTTCCACAAAAGGCTTGAATACACAAGCGTTTTGTGAACTTCGGATTTTGAAAGGTTTTATGGTGGGTTTGAGATTGTTTTACTGGTAATGATAAAAAGTGCTTCTCGATTAAAATATATTAAAATAATTTTTTTTTAATTTAAAATTTTGAAAGAACGTGTTATAAACCCACCTTTGGTGGTTTGGTAATTAATAGATGGGAAAGAAAAAAGAAAGGGGGAAGTAATGATTAATTACCTTTTCGATGATTCCGATCCAGATGAAATGGCGACCTCGGTGAGAATATCCATCCACCTTCGGACCTTCTCCATATCTTCACTGAAATCTTCTTCATCCTTGTCGAAGACAATCGTGTAACTCTCTGTTTGTTCATCTACCAATGATTGCTCGAGATTATAAGAAACTGTTGAAACTGGAAAAACAGAGTCCGATTTCATCTTTTTCATGAATCCAACAATCTTGAAAAGTTCGTCAAACCACCAAGCTGAACAAGCATAATCTCTTGCAAATATAATAATTGACAGCCCCGACTCTTTGATGTACCTTAGGAGACTCGATTCAACTACCCTTAGAAAATCTAGATATCTGGATTACTATTTGAGGTCTTTTTTAGTTTTTCTTCGCGCAAGTAAGATATTGATTTAAAAAAAAAACAATTTGAAAAATATCAAAAATATCCTAACCGTGAGATCTAAGTATTTAGTTCTGGACCTTTGATTTAATAGGATACAATAGGGTTTACCACACTAGATTAAAACCCAAATCACTCAACCCTTAAAACAATCTTTCCTTCGATCCTGTTGCGCCACGTCACCCAGCGTACCAAGCTCTCGGTACACCGCGCCATACCAGATCAAAAATCATACCATCCGGACCGTTCGATCAACTTGCAGATCAAGCCAATCACAGCCGCAGGATCAGTTCATCCGCGATCTAATGGTTCCCAACCTTCAGCGGCACTGGTGTACCATGCTCGCGTTCACACCGTAGCACAATCTCGGAGTCTCTCTCTCCTCTCGCCGGCGATTCTCTCTCTCTCATTCGATCTCCCATTTCCGGCCGTGTGAAGAATCCGAACCACCACAGAAAGGTTTCTATCCTCCTATAAAGCAAAACCCCGGCCGGTTTCAGCGTTTTCTCCTCCCTATCTGGCCGAAAAAAGGCTGCGATTTTCGTCAGCCACCCGAAGCTTCAAACCGATGATTCTCCCTCATCTGCCATCAACGGACGTCGAGACCACTGTCATCAGAACCCTCTCCCTCAGATCTACTAGAATCAACCATTTTTTGGCCGGAAATCTCGCCGGAAAATTTCACCGCCTCCAACAGTAACCGCGCATGAGCCACATGCGCCACAGGGGCATTTTCATAAATTTCCGAGAATTTCAAGGGTATTTCAGTATTTTTTCTATACAGTGGCACTCAGGTAATTTTTTGGGATTCCTGATGGTATTTTTGATATTTTTATATATATAAATGCTTGTAAATTTTCTTGCATGTTAAAAAAAACAACAAAAAAAACCAAAATAATAAATATAAAAGGAATAACGACGCAGGTTCAACACCCTTCTTATCATGTCATCGTTTGTGGGTCTAAAGCCCGATTCTCAAGTATGGTTATACCTATTTCTCAACAATATCAAAATAATTTTTGTTTTATAAATAAATATTGTTTGTCGACACGTCTCTTTTTTAGAAAAGGACCGATGTCAAAAATTTAAATACCAAATATGGATTATGTCCATTATTTCTTTTGGTAACCCAGACGTAATTCTCCTTTTTAGGGACAAACGTCAATATTTTAGACAAGTCTCCTATTTTTTAGGGACTGATGTCACTTTTTGACGTATCTCCTATGAATATTGTTTGTCGACACGTCTCTTTTATTTACAGAAAAAGGACCGATGTCAAAAGTTTAAATACCAAATATGGATTATGTCCATTATTATTTCTTTTGGTAACTCAGACGCAACTCTCCTTTTTTTAGGGTTAAAACGTCAATATTTTAGACGAGTCTCCTAGTTTTAGGGACTGATGTCATTTTTAACGTGTCTCCTATTTTTAGGGACCAACGTTAATCATTTTTTAAAAAAAATTGCAAATAAGCCCAAAATATAATAGCCTTTGAATCAAATAAAAAACACACAAGTAAGGGTAACCTTTCTCTTGAAAGGATGTTTTAAGGGTGGTGTCTACCTTCCTTTAATCATAACTAACCCCGTACCTGAATCTCTGGGACCAGTGTTTAATTTGGGATTTCTAGTTCCCTCAAATTACTAGATGGCGACTCCAATAAAATCTTTATTTCCCCCAATTAAAAAAAACCTTTTTTGTTAAATAAACAAAAAATAAAGCCGTCGCCCGACGTCATGTATCGACAAACATGTTAGCTGACAATGGTTAGATGGGGAACCTAATCAAGGACAACATGCCAAACCCGACACATAACACAAAAAATATAAATAGCTGGAATAACTGAAGCTTTTCTGTTTCGCTGTTAGGTACATCTTCAACACTGTGGACACCGAAAAAATATTTTGAGTAATATTTACCTCAGCTATATGAAGCAGTTTGGTTGCAAAGTTAGAAATAGAACAACATCTAAGCAAGAGTGATTTTACAGACATGAGAAACTGGCCTTTGATGAGAAATGCAAGAATCAAAATCCAGTTTCCTTCTTGCACTAGTTGACATGGCATGCATGTGGATTCAACTCTGTTTCTATGGCAGTTTCTTTGAAAGATACAGGAGCTATAGGCGCTGCGGAATAATATTTGCTGGATGAATTAATTTGATGTTGTTGTGCTTGATGTGGCAACACCTGTACCAGCTTCTGAAGGCCTGTCTGATGCAAGTGGCCGGCGTTGTTATGTGTTAAGGGTCCCCTCGATATTGTCTTATGCAACTTCACAGCGATTACTACCAGACATGAATGCTCTAAATTGAAGCTGAAAAAACCATGTTTTGTTGAGCTTGTTTATCATTGGAGGTGCGATCATATTGGGGTTTTTGAACTCCCTATCATAGCCGTAATGATGTACGGTTGAGCCAAAGTAGTTTTCAGCTGGTTTACTAGCGATGAGAAACTTTGCAACATCTTCTCCATCAGTTACAACTCAATTGACACAGAACTTATAACAATGTGTCTGAAAAAGCAAAGCAAAGGGAAAAATTTTAAGTGTATAATAAAATTTGTAGACAAACAATTTGCAGATTTGTGAAATCAAATTTTTGTTTTATTTGGATGGAAGCTTACCATGGCACATGTTGTAGTCTATGGCTGATAGGCAGATGTTGGAGCAGAGCGGAGTGGAGTGGAGCGGCGCAGAACGATTAGGATTAGGATTATTAATACTCCTTGGATGGTTAAGATTCCTTGGGCAACTAAATTTTCTTGAGAGGTTTAGGGTCTACTATAAATACATATCATGTAACTCTATTTCAACATAGTAAAAAATAGAAGCTCCTCGCTCCTGTGAATGTAGACACATTGCCGAACAACGTTAAATCTTGTATTCTTTCTAATTTCTCTCTCATTGCAATATTCATTAATAATTGCTATAGGTTTTTCACAACAAGTGGTATCAAAGTCTGTCTACGATGTTAGGGATTTCTTCTGCAAAACTCAACATGCTTAAAGTAGATAAACATCTTTTGCTCAATGGGATGGTATAAATAATATCCAACTAACTCTTTTGGATATTCAACAAACTTATAATTATCTGACTTAGCTCCTAACTTTTCAGATACTATACGCTTCATATAACCGTTACATCCCCAAATCTTTAAGTATGACAAGTTTGGTCTCTTATCATTCCATATCTCATATGAAGTCTTATCAACAAATTTTAATAAAACCTTATTTAAAAGGTAACCAGTAGTTTGCAAGACAACCCTAAAATGAAGGTGGAATGTCTGCATAACTCATTATGGACCTTCTCATTTCCAATATGGTATGATTTCTCCTTTCAAAAACTAAATTAAGTTATAATGTTCTAGGACGTGTCAATTATGAGAGAATCTCATTATCTTTTAGATAATCTTGAAATACTCGGTACAAATATTCACTACCTCAATCCGGTCAAACTATTTTAATACTCTTTTCAATTTGTATCTCAACATCATTTTTAAGTTATTTGAACCTTTCAAGTGATTCTAACTTTCATCAAATACACATGACCATATCCAATATAGTTATCAATGATGAAACATGTATATCAATCTATGATACGAATCATTATTGGTCCACATATATCTGTATGTATTAGACCAAATAATTCAATAGATCTTTCACTCTTTTAGTAAAGAGTGTTTTGGTCATCTTAACCAATAAACAAGCTTTACAAGTTTCATATAATTCATAATCAAAAGGATCAAATATCCTTCTTTATGTAACTTAATGATTCTTATTTCATTGATATGACCTAGTCTACAATGCCATAAATAATATAGATATTGATTATCTAATATGTTTTTCTTGCTATTTATATTGAATTTGTGCATCTCAAGATCAAATATGTACAAACTATTTGTATAAATACCAAATCCGTAATAAACATAATTATTATAGAAGGAACAACATTTGCCCATAATAATAAATTTAAATCCATTTTAAAAATATATACGATGGTTCTAAAAAAATACTATAACATAATAACAATTATAAGTTCTAATATCAGTCTATTTGGCAAAGTTAATGCAACAACCTTTGCTTTATTACTAATTTATAGGTCCAATTTACCTTTGTTCAATAATAAACACACATGAAGCATAAGCTTCAATAATATTTTTAGCTTTCATGAATATAAGATAATATTTGTAGTTCCTCCTTTAGTGGCTTTCCTTGCCACAATGATGACATATACCCCTGAATTACAAAACCAAGTTAACGCTTAACTCATGGTCCATGAAAAAGCTTTATTGGCCTGATTTATTTAAAATAGTCAATCATTCTCAACATATAGGTGTTCATCGAGGAACCCTCTTTCATCTTACAGTGGAACAATTTTGTAGAGGTCTCATATCTCTTGGTGCATCTAATTGTATCGAATAACTCTTTGAGATGCTTAATTATTATATGGACATCCATATTCTCGTGATGTATTTGAAGTTGAAGTGACATGCTAGATAATATCACACATATAGTCTACTCATCTTTATCAATATGACATTGATATTCATTCCTAACTTTATTATTATTGTCCTCATCAAGAACATGAGGAATCAGATTTTCAATAATATATAATTTTTTTTCTTATTTGAAAACAATTTTTATATTTCAGTATCAGTCCAAGAAGTTTAGTACAATCAATTTATTAGCATCAAGTATGCTATGTAGGGATAAATATTTTTTTACTCATGATAATCTATCAACCTATTCATAGCTAGTATTGATTTTATGCATACATATTTATAACCAAATTAAAATAAGGTCTTTAATCTTAACTTAGTCTCCCACTATTTTTTGCAAATTAATAGCCCTCACAATTAATTCAGGAAATCTTTTTGAGACTTCTAGTGGGCTAGGATCTCAGTTAATTCATATGACCTTAAGTAACTCAGCAAAAAATAAATAAACTGGAAGATAACATAACTTGTCAATCACATCTTTATGTGATTCCTAGATGGTTAGGTGATAACTCTTTGTCTAAACATATCATATATGTTTCACTTAACTACTGTCTCTAATCTTATATGCACATAAGTAACTCATCCAAATCATATATGTTAGTTAAGTATATTAATGAGAGATTTATTATTTTAATTAAGTCTCATTCCATGGCATAATTGATATATCATACATAACAATTATAAATTAACAGACACACCTAACATGCCATTCTAATTAGATGATTATGGACATATTTAAATTAATTTCCTTGAGCCATTGAAGGGAATTAGATGGTCAAAACCTAGGTAGCTGCTTCAAATCTTTATAAGTCCTTTGGGAGCACCATGATTGTATCCTTCACCACCATTCTTTCTTCTTGAATTACAAAATAATTTTCCTATCTAAATTCTCACATTTCTAAATTACGTAACATTTCTAAATTATTTTAGGATCAATGAAATAAAAATATTTTGGCTTAAAACCCCTCTTTAATTTAGAAAAAACTATTTTTTAAATATTATTTTATTAAACATTTTAATTAAATCCTAATCTTATTAGGATATTATCAAACAAAAAAAGTTTTAAATTAAACATTTTAATTCAACTCTAATCCAATTAGAAAAATTAATTCTATAATTATTTTAATTTAGGTTTTCAATTTTAATATAAAATCATTATTTTATATATGAAATGATAAAATCAAATATTCAGCCTCAAATATACTAGAAGTAATTATATATAAATTCCGATGGTAGAATTATAATTATACCTCTAAACAAAGCTTAGAGCATAATCATAATTTTGCCCTTTATTCTCTTTACAGTTGTCGGTAGTAGGCACTGCCCATCGCTAACAACCTTATAAACAACGATAAACTTTGTTGTTGTTGGGTTTGCTACAGCACGAGGGACTACCCTCATGGCCACTTAAACGATAAAAGTTGTCGTTGGGTTTGGCACAACGTGAAATGCTACCCTCACGCTGGTTGCATGAGTCGTTGCCTCCAGCGCAAGGCAGCTCATGCTGCTAGGCAATAACGCTAGACATGTTGATGCTATTGTGACAAGGGCAGAAGTCATGGTGCTACCTTTGCCTCAAGTGGCGACTTGGCTTGGTGCATCAAGAACCGACCAGGTGTGCTAGAAGTGCTGGTGGCATCGCTGGTTATACATAGCCACCAAAAACCCTTTTTTTTTAAAGATTCTATCCAAATCTAGAAAATCCATCCAAATCTAACTAGAACGACATTTAAAAAAAAACATGAGGAAAAATACTTTTGGAAAAAGTAAATTTGCACATAAATTTAATTTGCAATTAACAACAATAACAATAAAAAAACCCTAATTCTCTAATGAAGGCTCTGCTACCACTGTTAGGTTTCTCAAAACCATACATGTAACGGAAATGGTAAAATTAATTTTTTTTGGAGTTAATTGCAAATCCTATTAGATATATCTAAAGTTGTTTAGAATTTATATGAAGATTACTCAAAGACCAAATGTTTTTTTTTTTTTTTGCTTTGAATAATTACTTTAAGGTTGAGTTATCGCAAGTCACAAGTCATTCAAGTGTTTGGCCTCTAATTGTAATCCACACAAACCACTAGTGAGAAATTTCTTAAACTCTTTTACGATAGAGGGATTGCTTTTTAATAAAAGGACTTGAAGGGAGTGTGTTGATTGTCGTGTTATCAATAATATTATAGAAAAAAGTCTGATAGCTTATTTTAGTAAAAATCTTAATGGTGCAACATTGAATTATTTTACTTATGATAAGGAGCTTTAACTTTGGTAAGAACCTTAAAGACTTAACAACATTACTTGTAAAATAAAAAGTTTATGATTCATACCAATCATGAGTCATTGAAACATCTTAAAGGCCAAATGAAGCTAAACTTTTAGCATACCAAGTGGGTGGAGTTCATTTAAACCTTTCCATATATGAATAAGTACAAGCAAGGTAAGGAAAATGTAAAATTTTATATCGTATACTTATAACTTCTTCTTTCTTTTTTAATTATTTTGACCATTCCATGATTTGATTGTGGTAACATTTTGTTTTCATTTCTTAACAAATTATATTTTATATATAATGTCAATGTAAAATTAAAATTTTAATAAAAAAAATATCCTGTTTTTTTTCTTTTTTTCTTTTTCTCCCTCTTTTTTTTTTTTTCATCTTGGCAGACCAAACCAGATAGATAAAATCATCCATTTTCATCTTCGTCTTTCTTTTTCAATTCCACTTGGTTTCTATATTTTAAGATTTGAGTTTTTCAAGAATAGGATTTTTTTAGGATTCTTGCAATTCTATTTGTTTTTGTAAGAATTTGGGTTTTTCAAGATATGAGCTTTTCATTTTGAATTGTATTATGGGTTTTTTTTATTTATGATGGGAGTTGTGAAGATTATGGCGATAGTTTTTTTAATTTTGGTAATTTGAAATAACTAATTATTTCAAATTGGTGAGCTAATTAATTTCAGCATTAGAGGTGATTTTGAACTTATTTTTTCTAATGCACTATTTTACTTAAACAAGCATAAATTTCAATTCGATCGTTAAATCGAGGTGAAAATTTACCAAAAGTTTCCAGAGGTCTTGTTGGGTTAAAATTTCAAAGAAATTGGACATCGAAAAGGCTTTGGGATAAGGTCCAAAAACTATTATGCGAGACTTGTATTAGATTTCTAGTTGATTTAGGATTCTTTTTCCTATTTTTTTTAGAGCTCTTTTATTGTTTTTCCATCATTATTTAGGATTTTTTACTTATTATAAATAGGGTTATATAACTTTTATTTAGTTTTTTTTTAAAGACTTTGATTTCAACAATTATTATTGTGTATGTGATGTTTTGCTCATACTTTTTGGTTCTTCATTAAAGTACTCTGACTTATCAAAGAATAAACCAAGTTTCGTAATGTCTTCTATACTTCACTTCTCTTTATAGGTGTTGGGTTGGGTCTTAGTTAATTATAATTTTGGTGCCTCAATATAGGTTATTGTTGTGTTAAGCTCAATTACAAACATGATCTTAGCTTTCTTAAGAAGAGTCAATTTGAATATGAGTTTCTGGATCTTTATATCCACTGAGTTCGCATCTATCTCCTCATCATTTTTCATTCACCTCCTCTCTTTTTTTCAACATTTAAGCACTAAAACATGACAAAAATAAAATTTTAGATTGAAACATAAAAATCTAAAACAAACAGGGCCAAATATGTCAAACTCAAAACTTGAGGAATGAATTTCAATTTTTTTATGGTTTTTTTTAAATGTTATGTTTTTTTTATTGTTGTTAATTTTGGTCTTTTATATTCTTCTTTTTTACAACAAACTTAAATTGTATTTTATAAAATAAATCTTTATGTTAAGGTGAAAATACTTCATGACACGCTGGGTATGAGAGAGAATATAAATAGAAATTAATATTAGCACATAAAATAATAACTACTGCTATGGAATCTTCTGTAACAAACTATTCTCTAGGAGCGGATTCGTGAAAATAGAATTTGAAATGATGAAATTAAAAAGAAATTATGTGCAATGAACAAACTGTAAAAAAGTAAAAATTTTAGGAACCAAATTCTTTTTGACTATGAACAATGATATAAACAATGAAATATGAGGTTGGCTACATTGTATGAATACCAGTTACCCCTAAATTTTTTAGTTTATGTTTTAGAAACAAAACTTGAAAGAATAACATTAAAAAAAACCTACAAAGAATGATATAAATAGTGAAATGTGAGGTTGGCTAAAATAGTAGTTACTCTAAATGTTTTAGTTTTAGTTAACTAGATTATTAACCCACACTACACTGCGTGTTAGATTAATTTTTTAAAAAAAAAACGTAAAAGAAATGTCTAGGCATTGCTAATGTTGGTCACCTTTAATGCCTGCTTATATCCTTTATGGTTATTCATCTCCTATATGCCTATTTATCCTTGACTCATGTACCAACAAGCTGCTCTGCAACTCATCAATTGTTAAAGTGTCTAAGTTATTAGACTTTTCAACTGAACACATAACATAGTTGAACCTTGAGGTCATTGATCTTAAGATCTTTTCAATGATCACCACTTGCTATATGTTTTCACCATGAATCTTCATCTTGTTTGCTAGATGAGTGTTTGAGCAAAGTACTCATCAACACTCTCACCTTCTTTCATTTGTAGAACTTCAAACTCCTTTCGAAGAGATTGAAGTTATGCTCTTTTGACTCTTGTAGAACCCTGGTACTTCTGCTTCATAGAGTCCTAGATGTGCTTGACAGTATCTCTATTTAAGATTGTCTCCATAACAATTTGATCAATGGTTTGGAACAAATAATTCTTAACCTTCAAGTCTTTTAGCTTCTGGTCTGCAATTGATTTTTGTTGTGCTTCAGTAAGTTCCACTCTTTCTGCTGCTGCAAGAATTCCATTCTCCACCAAACTCCAATACTTCTTTAAACAAAGAAAATTTTCTATAAGCATAGACCAATGATCGTAATGGCCATCAAACTTAGGAATTTCAGGTTGAACGAAGTTATTTTCAGATGCCATATTTTGATCCACTCTTTACTCTTTTCTTGTCTAATCTTTCTCTCTTTTCACCCTACTTAATAAATTATGGTTTCTTTTCTCTCACAATCAGGCCACTTGATGAGCTCTAATACCAAATTGTTGTAAGCTCTAAACACAAAGCAATTCACTCAAATTATCTGAATTGATACTTATTGAATTCAAAGTAGAGTGTTGGCTTATATAAGCTTTACAAAGAGATCGGATTGAAATAACACAACCCACACTTTATGTGGTAAATAGTTAAGGAAAACAGTTAGACTCTACCTACGTGTCCAAACTAGCAGCGATTATTAACTGAATGAAGTTTGACAATTTTAACAATAACTCCAACAACCTAACAACCCCAACACTAGCAACATCTTCCATCTACCTGACTACCCATATATGTCTATCTTCTGCTTCTAATCTTTCTCTCACTAGCTTTATTGAGATAATGGACTACTTGAAATGCTTTTCTAACTCAATCCTATATATGCATTCAAGTTCAGCTTCTCAATATGAATTTGTTCGAGAGTCGTTGATAAGAGAATTTTTAGCATGTATATTTTCCAGTATTCATGCTTGATTTTGAAATATTTTGGATGTGTTGCACATGTTAATTAGAATTGTGGATCCCTTTTTGAAATATTGACCTTGTGGGGAAATTAATGTGTTTTCAGATACTAGATTACTGACTAGGCAGAATCCGGTAGTAAAACCAAACATTGATTGATTTTGGGCTGCAAAGAAAGCTATACAACTCAATTCCAGGCGTTTGTCACCATTTTCAAATATCTGAGATGAAGGTCTACAAAACATATGAAGGGTATAGAACGCAGTTTTGCTGTTTCGAAGCCTAAAGAGTGAGTTGAAAAACAGGGATTAAATTAAACCCGAACTTCCTGCACTCCAAATGCTATCTCGGGTTATGGCCCATATCTCAAGTCTCAGAGGTCCACACATTGCAAGATTGGTGTCGTTGGAAAGAAGATTCAATTTTCTACAATTTCTCCAGAAATAAAGATCTTTGAATTCGCACGTTTTTTGCCTCAAATCTAGCCCGCAATATCCGGATAGGAAAGGAATATGAAATAGAAAAGGAAATTTTCTTCTTTCCATCTAGGGGTAAAAAGACCAGAATATAAAAGAGAAAAGTACAGGGGTTCAGGAGGAGACAGAGAGACATACAAAGACCTTAAAATACACCAAAAATAAGAGAGGAGGTGGTACAAAGTGAGACAAAAATAGAGACAAATAGGGGGATGAAAATCAGAGAAGATTGGAGGACACATATCTATTCTACTGCCATTCTCTGCTTTTAAGTGATATTCATCGTATCAAGTTTGTTTCTCTTTAATTTAACTATGGAGTAGACTTTTATTCTAGGATTTTTGATGTAACCTTACTATGAATATGTGAACAATTTCTTTGATTCAATTATTACATTAGTTGTTGAGTATTTCATTCTATGTTTAATGCTTGTGTATGTTTGGCCAACATCTGCATGATTTGGAATTCAATTTGAGACTAAGAAGTGATAATTGTTTTAGCCATTGTTTGAAATACCTTAAAAAATCTATAGGATAGAGATATCCTAGAAACTTTTGTAATCATTAAAGGTTTTACAGTACTTAATAAATTTTGACAAGTTCAGAAATTTCATAGAAAACATGAAGTTTGCTTGTTGAAATAATTCATTGATACTCGAGAGAGATTAATGTTTCAATTAGAAAAACCTGATTATCAACGCTAGGAGTAATTAATTCAATTGAGGACAAACTTTACAGCATTAGCTTGTGGTTGATATTTACACTAAATTCATTTAAAAGCATACCATTCATATCTGCTTAAAATGTGCACCTTTTAATGGTACTTGTAATAGCCCTTCACAACTGCATTTGTGTAAAAATCATCATCATTGTTTATTGGCACTCCTGCAGCTTTAGCCCAATTCATATATTGTGGTTGTCGTCCTCCAAAGTCATGGTAA
>Ga0307507_10008868_pt1 | contig 13693 bp, 10 predicted proteins | sample 7_EM_MG_FD_207223 | JGI IMG/M metagenome (GOLD analysis project Ga0307507, IMG submission 207223) | Populus trichocarpa ectomycorrhiza microbial communities from riparian zone in the Pacific Northwest, United States - 7_EM | ecosystem: Host-associated > Plants > Roots > Unclassified | place...
CTACCGGTACGATACGGTACTGGTGCTCTCGCCCCCCCCCACCCGCGCCATACAGATACGTCTTCGTTTAACAGTGTATTATTATAAAGGGCGTATACGTAAGTGCTGATGAATTGTTCATGTGCAAATTGTAAGGATCCCGAGTGCTGTAGTCACCATCAGTAATTAGGGTTCGTCGGGGAGGCAACCGAAGGTAGGTTTGTATATTATACAGTAGATGGTTCTAGATTTGGGATTGGGAGAGAGGGATGGGAGAGAGGGGGGTATTGTAATGTGATGTGGGTAGTATAGTATTATATGCATGCTGCGGGTATCGTATTATACAACCCTGTGGCTGTGTGTTGGGCGGGCTATGCTATGGTTCTGGTGTCCAGGCATCGGGATGCCCTGGTTGATAAGCTGGATAGATAGATAGATATATTGATAGGGCGGATATCTGAAGGGGGGGAGGTTCACGGTGGGGATCCTCCGATGTGGTTGGTTTCGGATAGGTTCCATGGCATAGTATCATACTTGTTTGCTTGCTCGCTGTAGTAAATGAAAAACTCCTTCAGTATCGGACTTCATACCGAAGGGCTTCTCTATTTTTTATTATTCTCCCCCCCTTTTATTTTATTTTATTTTTATTTTATTATTTTATTTTATATTCCCTTTCTCTCTACTCTATCGCTGCCTCTTTCTCTCTCCCCCTCTCTCTGTGTATCATAACTCTCCTTTTTCCGTTTTTAATTTTGACTTCCTTACCCTTACTTCCTTACAGCATTGTACCCTCCCACCTGCTTATGAAGCTCGAACGTAGGTCCCGTATGTGTCTCTTGGACCGGAGTGTATCTGCCGACCTGCCTATGCAGACAGACAAGACAAGCAGCGTCCGCTGCGAGCGCAAGCCAGCCAGCCAGTATGGAAATCCCGTAATTTCCTTCCTTCCTTCCTTCCCGCTTTCCGGATTCCAGTTCAATCAAAGTTTCCTTCTTTCTTCCAGGATGTTGTTCAAGAAAAAGAAAAACTTATTGCTTGAATATTCAATCTGCTGTTGCTGGAGAAGGTATGCTAATTTATGCCATATGCTCGCGATATAATTCTATCCGGCTGTAACTTAAAGTGCTAGTGCCGAATGGAAACTTTCAAGTTTCCCTAGAAGCAATCTTACTCACTCCCCTCCCCCAAAGCTAGCGTGCGAGAGTTAAGATAAGGTAATTAAATTTAGCGTAGTTTGTGTTTGTGATTTCTTTTTTTTTTTTTTTTTTTTTTAGCAGGACAGGTGTTCCAAGACTGGTGATTTAGATGTAGCCTAGGCCAACTTACGCTAATTCGGCATGCATATCCTCTCTCTTCCTCTTTCGCTATCTCTCTGTTTCTCTCGTAAGTAGTTAAATGCACACTGTATGCATGTACGCATCTGCCCTCGCAAACTAATTAATTCTACCGAGTAAGCCGTGCATTAGTTGAAGTGATACATACACAAGATATGCTGTCCTATGTTCTTCCTCCCCATTCTCTCGGTAGCGCCAAATGCGCGCATCCGTAAACGTTCTCTTCCTCTTGATGGCAATACCGCACCTGCACCGTGGTGATGTAGTGTGCAGTACACTGCGATACCAGTATAGTATAGGTGGGCAGGAATACCCTGTCTCGCCTTGTCCTTCTTGATATCTTAGAAGAAAACGAAAAAGGTAACCATCACCGCCTTAATTAACGGAATGGAGTGACACCGGGTGAAGCAGTGCAATACTGGTATGTTGGCTCGAACCGCGAGCGCCTCGGGTCTAGGCCGAGTCGGTGGCCTTTTTTATTTTATTTTTTATTTGTTCGACCCCATCATTGATCAATCAGACATAGCGTCTCAATCTGACTTAAAACGGCGCGCACTCCTTATCATCTCGGCTCGGTACATGCAGATCCCTGATGCCTCTCACCGTCCAATAGGTAGTGTCGGTCGGTGATGATGACAGGCGAGGGAGGGAGAAGGGGGGATTGTCCGTTTGCCGCCTTTTTATAGCCATCTTAATGAGACTTCACGGAAAAATCACGGTCCCTTGTTCCCGCACTATATTCCTCCTCGGCCTGCCGCTGCCCTTCGATATGATGAAGTTGGCACCTCAAAGTGCCGATGCTCAATGCAAGTACTTTCGGCTATAATACTATCCACCCTTCAGTATATTTAGCTCCTAACGTAACGTAACTTAGCTCGAGGCACTTCACGGGAATGGAGATACCCACCTCCGTTCAAGCCCCCTTCTTTCTCCCCCACTCGTCCCACAATACCCTACGCTACACTCGCGGACTTTCTCTCCTTCTTTGCACATGCTGCATATGTATATGGCATGGTATGTAGACGGTCAAAGTAATTCCCTTTTTCCCTAAGTAGGGCAGGAGAAACCACACGGTGTTTTCCATTTGATACATTGCAGAAACTCTAGTTCTTCGGAAGAGCGGCTATCGGTGGATCCAAACATGATCTGAGAAATGAACCCCAAAGCTGGAAGAAACCGTTCCAATCTCCCAATTTCGACATCTCACATCATCTCATCTAGCACCAGTTCTCTTTTAGAGATGGCATTGGCCTTTATAACGTGGCGCAAGATCATGCTAGCGGGAAAAAAGAAGAAAAAAAGATGATAAAAACAGATAACAGAGAAAAAAATAAAGTAATGTAGACCTTCCGAGAAACAGTCTCCAGAAAAAATATTTCGAGGTGAGAAAAACCCCCGCCTGCTCCGCCCAAGCGCTTGCCGCCGAGATCTTGAAGGAAACCCATCTGAGTACAGTACCAGCACAACAACTGCCGACAGTTCTATTATATTCCCTGTGTGCATCTGTAGCAAACAAGTGATATCTTGTACTGTACTTGTATCTGACATAAAGTATCTGAAGATGAGACAAGGCTTTTTTCGCTGATCGGATGGATATAACAATAGCCGTATTTTTAGATACCTATTACCAGGTACAAGTACCAGTGGGTTGTATCCACTACTCCAAGCCCCGTTTTTCACGAGAACTATTATTCCGGAGTGGTTTCCTTTGCGATACACCCCCTCTCTATGGCTTCCCGGGAATCCGGATCGTATCACCTTCATCCAACCTCCTTGCGTGATGTCCTCTGGGCCAAGCGCAAGTGACCAGGATATCCCGTCTTTGTCCCAGCAACTTGCAAGCTATAGAGCTTGACCTTACTTGAGGTTGGCCGAAGCAGATTTAATTCCTGTAGAGGGATAGGGTAAAAAAAGCCTTGCTTAACAACGTGCTCCCCTGGCGGTTGCACATACCACACAGCGGCAGTTTCACCACCGATTAGGATATAGATTGGGTGGGGCGGGTGCTTTGCAGAAAGTATTAGTATTTGGCTGAGTTTATTCCGACTTGTCGCCCCTATTCCATGGAACCTGGGAACCGATATATACCCTCGCGCGGCTGCAAAGAGACAATTTAAGCTTGATTGGGGTTATCGAACTAATATCGAAATTACCGATCCCCAGTTCCCTCGCATGGGAGCTGAACATCTTTGCATGCCCGGACGATGCTGGGAAGGTCCACCTGCCCCATATTCCCAGCCAAAATTTCAGCGGCTCCGATCACCTTCCTTTCCGGTCTTCATTCTCCGGTGTGGGTACCGAGCGACCTCGCCAGAAATCCTGTCGCTCACGACTTCCTAGACAGTACTGCTTTTTATTACCATTGCAGTTTTCAAACACCCAGCTTACATTAGGGAAATATCTTAGGACCAAGGCTCATTGTCTCCGCATCCCGAGAACATCCAACATAACCTATATTACTCGGGACGCCCGTTAGATGGGGCTTGCGAAAAGGGCTTCTGCAGATGCGGAGCTAAAAGGCCGGACCGCCTATCGGTTTCTTCCAATCCAAGCTTGTATACCAGCATTTGTATATAGTGACACCCAGACCAACGTGGACCGAAGCCTGGCAATGCTAGTCCTGATAAAGATTTGCTACTCGGGGGAAACATCGGCATTAGCTTATAGGGCATTTTGTCTCTAAACAACCCTTTTTTCCTCCCGGTGAAATACTCTCCCGTTAGCGTCGCCAGGCTCCCCAAAGGATGGAGAATATCGAGCAAGACAGAAAGCGATACCAAACTTGATTTTCCTTTTTTGTACCCACACACCCTCAACAGCCCACCAACCCTGGCACCATGTGGTAGCAACGGCGTCGAAAACTCAAAATCGATGGGAATGCGCCGGTACTTGTCCAGGGTCCCTAACTAAACCATGAGCCGACCTAGGTAAACCTTTAGTAATATCATTAAACCTACAGAGGCCAGGTATCCGGTGCTATTATCGCATCAATATGGGTTTGCCGTAGGCCTGGACCTTGCCTAACCTTCTCGCTTGCTGCGATGTTTTGACATGGATACGATAACAGCTTGCGATCGCAAGCGATCGGGCAAACAATCGAACTGTGTAAGTTGTTGTAAGTTATCCTAATAAAGTGGGTTCCTTACCCGCGTTTCCGCATTTCACCGCCCGTGTTCTTGTTTCCCTCTCACGGACATCCTGCGTTAATCAATCAATGGCTCTGTTCCCTGACCAGCCCAACCCTAGTTGACATTGCTCGAGCAGGTGTTATAATACCAATCACGACCACGGTGATAGGATGAAGGACTGGGAGCGGCAAATCCAAACAAAATGAGAGAAAGACAGCTGGCAAAAAGCTTTAGCCCAAGAGCACACAATAGAAGAAAAGAGACTGCGGCTCTGGGGTATTCGCCCTCTCTCTCTGCTGCTCAGTTGTTCAGGTGATCAACCCTGTTTCGATCGAGACGCAAGCGAACCACGGCTGTCCGACAGGGGATATGAGGGAGGTCAAAGCTTTAAGAGGGATTAATGACATGCCAACGCAATATGCGAAATGGATTCTTTGGATGGCGAGAATGATAGCATGGCGTACCGTATGGGGCTGTGTGCTGACTGCCTAGAACGGTTGATTAACAATACCGTACCGGTGCCGGTAGTATAACTAGTCTTCGGCACATTGCTGGAATTCCCCCCTCAATGCTTAATTCTATTAGGGTGCTCCAGCGGGGCTCGAAGACTGTGCAGAAATGCCGAGAGGCCAAATGATACCCAAAGACGTTCGTTTGAATAACTTTTGGGACAACCTCGAGTGTATTTCTCGAAAAAGCGACCGGATATCTCCCGAGTTTCGTCAAACCAATTCACTTGAATAGTGAGGACCTGACCCATAATGCTGTGCTCAGAATTGTAGGATACCGGTAACTGTTGAAGAATCCACCGGCACTTAAGCAGAAGATTATACCGGTAGCAGATCAAAGCCATCATAGAATGTTGGACTCTTTATGTACCGGTATCATCCGAGGAGGGGGAAAGACACAGAACACCCGCAACAGCCAATAGTTTCTCGCAATATGACTGGCTCTTCTCCGTAGCCACCGGTAGTCGACGATTTTTCCTGCTCATCTGCGACTCCACTTGACAAGGGGCCCATGACGTTGGGCGTGATTTTTCTTTTATCCCACTGACCCGGGACACTGGTTCCACACCCAAATGCAGACGCTGTTCATGACCCGAAACCAAGGCTGGCCCCCAACTTGCAAGAACGGAGTTGGCAAAAGTAGCCAGGGAAAGGAGTTAGTGGCGGGTAAGTGGGAATTTCTCTAAGCGGACCCCCCCCCGAAAGCAACCCCATTGCACAACTCTCCTGCGAGTTTATTAGCGGTAACCTATGGAGAGCAATGAAAGAGTAACTCTCTTGGTGTGGATGCACAATCGAGTCCAAGTGAGTGGGGCAACTGGACTGTCGGGACATGCAACAAGACTCCTGCGGCTCTGGTTGGCTTAGAAATCTCTTTTCCCCAAGTGCCTGACCCAAACCCGCCGGGTTCACTCCCTCTCCCATACATCTGGTTGCGGCCTCTTTTCCACCGCCCACACTCCATTCCCGGGACCGCGAGAGCACTGGAGAGAATAGCAATAGTTGAGAAATAAGAGCAGATTAAGGCAAGATAAAAAAGGGTCTGCACGATATCCAAGAGGAAAAAAGGGAAGGGAGGGGAGGATACCAAAAACTTGTATGAAATCAATAAAAAAATGTGAAAGCCCAAATAAAACAAAATGAAGAATAGGCGAAAAGCAGAAAAGAAAAGAAAAAAGAAAAAGAAAAGAAAAAGGGAGTGAGAAGGTTCTTCCTCACCCAGACGGGCGGGGTGCAATCAACGGAACACGCATGCGCTGCAAGTAGATGGATGCACATCCTTCTCTTTCGCTGCAAAGCTGGTTGGCTTAGGTCCCCCGGCCGGGAGAGAAGAAGGGTGCCTGGCTGCCAGCTTGCTTTCCTAGCTGCGTTGCTTTATTTTTGCCTACTGCCGAATTTGCGCTTTCTCTTTCGTCGCTTTACTCGAGTACGCCCGAGCATCACATCCTGCAGCCCAGATCAACAGAACGCTTCTCAATTAGCGATTATCATACTTTCATGATAATTCTCATTATTCCATCCTTGCCTTTTTCGTACCCAATTGCTAGGATAGTAAGCGGAAACAGGGAGAATAACGAGCCCAGCATAAAGGCTTGAGTCCAAGGGATAGCGCGTATATAGTACCATGTATGTACGAGTACAATGCACAAGGGAAGTGGCATGCTGGGTCGGGTATGTACGAGTACACGACTGGCGATACCATACTCCACGGTTCAATTATAGCAAAAAAGGAATATGGATGAGGTGGAGGTGATGTGGTCAGGAAAGGAGAGCCTTGGGAGAAGGATTGTAGACCACGGTCAGGGCATCTGCAGATGGGGAGAAGTGGGAGGGGAGAGAAGAGGAGGAGGAGGAGGATGAGGATGAGGGAGGGAGGATGTGAGGAGGGATGGAATGATGGGGAAATGGTGAGATGGGCGGGAAAGGAGGGGATACGGTACCGGTATGGTGGAAGTTATCTTGTACTTGTATGATGATGTTGTACCGGTATGACTAAATTACCGTGTTGTGTGGGCAGCATGGGACGGTAGAGGGGGTAGATCTAGAGACCAGTGCTCCGGGCCGTGAGCCACTATGTTGTAAGGTACTGGTGCTGTAGCAGGAACAGTACCGTACGTACCGGTACCCCTCGAGGCTACAGCAAACAAACAACACCCTTCAACATTTCAACCGTTTCTAAAATACTCTAATATTGTGCGATATGATATTATTATTATGGAGGCAGGGAGGCTACTGGTAAATCATCTGGAATGGCTGTCGGACGTATTATATCATAAGAATATCTACAGTGCCAGAAGACATGGACCAGGGCAGTCCGAGAGCAGACCCATCAACCAGACCACGATGAGGCACGAGAAGGGGGGAAACTGAAGGGACCCACGGCGAGGGATGAGTTGGAGCAAGGATAGGCGGGGGGGGGGGAGGTTTTTTGGGAGAAGAGCTGCGCTGTGGGAGGGTATCGTAGGGTACCGGCATCGTAGGGAGGAATTGGAATCCTCACCCGCATAACGTAGGAAGCAGTGGGGTGGATGGTGGATGGTGGATGGCTCGTCTGCTCCTTCAGGGTGATCAGGATTCAGGAGCCCCATCTAGTTATACTCGAGTACCGTACATACGAGTACGGTACGCATAAGTTATGGAACCCACCACACCCACCCCAATGCACACACGCGGAGACACAAGCACACGCACACCACACACATACCACAAAAGGGTCCTAGTCGATGGAGTATGAGGAGCGAGCACTCACAGTTATGGTATGATATCCTATCCCTGGACGCTCACCCGCTCGCCCATCCACTCAGCACTAACTGAGCAGCAGCAGCAGCAGCATCAACACTGCTGGGAAAGGATCCCAGCAGTCTGGTTCGGGTTTCTTCACCACCCTCTCTCTCTGCTCTGCTCGCAAAAGTATATTTACGCATCGCCCCTTCCTCTTCTTTTTCCCCCTTCTCCCCCACCCGATTAAAACACCCGCCCGTCAAAAAATACTTTTGCTACCCTCAACATCTCTCTCCCACTCCCTTTACCGTCCTCCCTCTCTCTTCTCTCTTCTCTCACCTCTCACCTCTCACCTCTCACCACCTCTCCTCCTCCTTCTCTCGTCCTTTCCATCTCCATATCTCCTATCATCACTTCCCTCCCTCCCTCTCCCTCCGCCTCTCCCTTAATCTGCTAAATTGCAGTCTTCAACCCGTCTTCGCTTCCATACTTTGCTCTTTCTTCATCTGCCCTCAGCTTTCCACCACCCCTTGGCCCTCACTGACCCTTCCACGCCAAGGCCCACTCGCTGTAGCGAGTCTTGTTTGAAGAAAAAATAAATAATAATCATGACTTTTAACCTGTAAGAGATCCTCTTCCTCGCTTTGTGGCCCCAAATGGTCGAAGCAAAAAAAAAAAAAAATAGAAAAAGAAAAATACAAATACAAATTAGAGATCTGGATTTCGCTCACATCAATGTCAATTGATAGCAACACGCACCAATTTGAGAATGGTCGACGGTTTCACGGATACCGAGGTGGTGCATACATGTATCCGAACGACGAAGTTTGTACAATTTTTTCCTTCAAACATTATTTACGGGGGTTTTTTCTTCTTTTTTTCTCTTGGTTTATGAAATATCAGGAGGGCTTGTGAGTTCAGTGCTAACCTCTCCAAAGAAAGAGCAAGACCGCCTCGACATCTTTCACAAGATGTTCCTTGTTGCACGCCAGGAGGAGCTTCACCGTGCCCCGATAACCAGAAATGATTCCCCACCCAGAATCCTAGATCTCGGTACTGGAACTGGCATTTGGGCAATTGATATGGCCGAGTAAGTTTCTCTCGCGCTCTTAGTATAAAAATGGCTACTAATTTGACAATTAGCAAATATCCTGATGCCGAGGTAGAAAGGATTCTTTTGATAATCTCACAGATGAACCAATTTCTAACTTGCGACAGGTCATCGGCATCGATTTATCATTAATACAACCGAAGTGGTAGGCAAACGAAATTCAATCGTAGAAATAATTATCCTGCTAAGCTAATGTCACGCAGGATTCCACGTAACCTTCGGTTCCAAATTAGTGATTTTGAAAGTGAATGGACATTAGGGAAAGACTCTTTTGACTTGATTCATCTTCGGGCTGGGTGTGGGAGCGTCTCTAGTTGGCCTACGCTTTTTCGCCGAGCGTTTGAGTACGTCCCTACGCCAATCCAACATACGTAGTTCAAAGCTGATGAACGTTACTTTTAGACATCTCAAGCCCGGTTACGGCTGGATCGAATACGTGGATATCGATATTCAGGCTCGTACTGACGACGGCACACTCACCACTGGTCATGCTTTGTATCAGTGGCAGCAATACTTGCTTGAAACCACAGAGCGCGCAGGCAAGCCACTGAGATACGAGGCACGGACGGGCCAGTTGCTTAGGGAAGCGGGTTTTGTGGACGTCCAAGAGGTAGTGCTTAAGCTTCCATTGAGTCCTTGGCCATCGGATCCATATCTTAAAGACTGCGGACGATGGTACAACCTTGGACTCTCAGAGGCTCTTGAAGGGTATACATTAGCGCCTATGACCAGGGTAGGAGGGTGGTCGGTCGATGATGTGAAGAATCTACTTGGGCCAGTACAGAAAGATATCAACAACCGACGGATACACGCGTATAGTGATATGTATGTGTTCACTCTCCGTGGATAAGCTTTTGAAAACTCACTAACGCTTATTCCTTAGGCATATCTGGATCGCTCGAAGGCCGGACTGGGGCGTCGAAGATAGGAAAATTTCCAGCATCAAGCGGATAGTAACGAAATAGCGATCTTCCTTTCTCGATTTCAGTTCTCTAGACCGGGTTTTTTGATTCCTTTCATTGTAGTGTATTGGAACGGCCTACCAAAAGTCGACTTCAACTGGACTATTGAGGCCCTCTCAAATTAATTGTTGACGGTGGTAATTAAAGGAATCGGCCGATGTGGAGTTTTTTTTTTTGCCCGCCTTCTTCTATTGCACGCAATTCTCACCCCTTTCTTGTCTTTTTTCCTCTCCTCTTTGTTTGATATGGTGTTGTTTGGCGTACCATTGATTTTCTTGATATCATTTTCTATTTTTTCTGTTATATCCTTTCGGAGGTGGAAAAAGAGGAGGGGGGGGCAGCTACAGAGAAAGGCAGGCGGACGTTTTCTTCAAAAAAAATCTTTCTATCATACTTACGATATTATTTCCGGGGAAAAATGGGTTCTGGGGTTTTATTCAAGGTTTGCTACTTTATTTTTATTTTTCTTCAACCATTTCTCAATCACTTCCCGTTTCATGTTTTTTAAAAAGGGATTAATTTCTCTTTACGATATGATCTTGTAACTGGGGGCGTTTTTTTTCCTTCATTTTTTATTTTTCTCCGTTTTCATTTTTACGCTCTATTCCACTTCGTTCGATTCGTCCTACTTCCTCAACCTTTTACGCTTTACGTTTTAGTATTTTTGCCCTGGCAGGGACCCGGTTGGAGAATATTCACCAGCAATTGGGAAAGATATAATTTAAACGAATAAAAAGGAATCGTTCGTGCTAGCCACAAAGCACCCTTGGTCTTCACAATGCTCACGGGGTTGGTTACTGTGAGCGTGTCGCATCCCACCGGGCCCTGGGATGTTCCGTCCGAAGGAAGACGTCGATCCAGCGATGGCTTCACCTACCGTACCGTATCACATTATCACGCTCTACCGTAGGTTGGTATTCATCCCTCAAGAAGGAGAGAAACGTATTGTAATCAAAGCAATGGAAGATATCACAATCCGAGATCGTATCATATCACGTAACTCTCTTCGCTATTCTACTATCATACTGTAATGCCAACCAGTCCAGTTCAGTTCGTATCAGTCACCATACCGTACCTAGCTAACCAAAATCTTCATGAACTGTAGCTTAGCGAAGCGGCACGCGATGAAAAAGAGATATCTTGCCGTAGCCGTAGGCTAGGGAAGGGAAGAGAGGGGGCAGGCGGTCTGAGGGCCTGGGGACGTCTGAAACATCCACCCACAGCCGCAGGGTTGTTCATAACTCTACTGTGACAAAAACCTTTTTCCCTCTTTTGGAAAAAAAATAATACAAGGGCGTTGCTATGGTGAGGGAGGGGAAGGTCATACGGGCTCTTGCCTATACGGTGCTCGAGTTTTGCGGGGGCCGGTTTTCTTTTAGAGGGGACATGTGAGTTCTTGGAGGAATGGGGGAGTGAGTGCTCAGAGTAAATATAAGATATTCGGGCCCTGGTTGGCCAGCGAAGCAAGAGTTATCAGAAAGAACTTGGCCGCTTTTGTTCTGTGATGCAGATTGTCGAATAAACTGTGGAGTTTGGGTTCTGGGTGAGGTTACATGATGTGGTCTCTTGCTTTCTTGCCCCAGCGTGCCGCAACCGCTCTCAAATTTAGAACTAGTGTCGGCTAAATCTTGCGTTGTCTTGACGACCAGGGCACTATTTTGATGTTTACCTCTTGGCACTTTCAACCTACAAAAGCCATCTGGAGCTCGCTCTCTATGATTTTTTTTCTTCCATCTCCATCTTCTGCACTACTTCTCCTCATACAAGAAACCCTCCATCTGCTCTTATTACACAATAACTGCTGGATAGTTTATCTTTCTACTTCACCTTTCAAACGGCACAATTCTCAGAAACAGCCACCGACGTTCAGGAATCATTTAGTTGAGATCCTGTTCAAGATACAACGATTCATCAGCAACTACATTATATCTTTTATATATAAGCCGGTTCAGATATCGTTTTAGTTCGAAATGGCCACCCCAGCTGTACGAACACCAGTGAAGTCTCACTCCAACATTTTTTCCACCAGGACCGCGGGTGGTCGTATGCCGCTTACTCCCTCCCCTCGGGGAAGGAATAGTCCAAACAACGCCTCTCCCTTCACCCCTCCTGCTCGCCGTCGTCATCACGACCCTTCATGGCACGCCGATCCTCCCCGCAAGGCCAATCTTTTTGGAGATGCTTCTTCCCGGACTAGCAGCTCGTTGACTTCTGCGTTTGCTTCATTGAATGTTTCGGGTTCGTCAAAGTCTCGCTCGTCGAGGGTCGCTCCTTCACCAAAGTCGAATATCGCTAGATCGGCTGCTTCACCGCTTCGCCTTGATCTTGGTGTTAGTGATTGGGCGTTGACTGGAACTGGTACTACTGCGGGTCAGACCCCCGTCAAGAGGAAGACTAGATCTGGGACTGGAAAGACTACTATACGCATTAATGGCGATCGTTTCATTCCTACCCGCGGAGCATCTTCTCCGACTGCTTCCTCGAAGATTGAACACTCATCCCGTCCGGGTACTGGCCATGGCAGATCCAATTCGGTTTTGAGCGGTGGCGCGTTTGGTAACGATGATACCGATTCGGCCAATTCCACTTCTAGCGATGATACCAGCGAGCTTTATCAGCGTCCCAACACCGATTCTAGGGAATATGAGTCTTCGATTGCCGCTGCTTGTGGTGTTAACCTTACTACTCGCATCTTGGCCTTCAAGCCTTCAGCGCCAGAGTCGTCCAAGCCAATTGATCTGAGATCGCAATACAACCGCCCGCTCAAGCCAGTCGCCTCAACAGCTCAATTTCGCCGCCGTATCTTGACTGCACCAGAGCGTGTTCTTGACGCTCCTGGCCTTGTTGATGACTATTATCTCAACCTTCTTGATTGGTCTTCGAACAACCAGGTTGCCATCGGCCTCGAGCGTCATGTATACGTCTGGAATGCCGACACCGGAAACGTCAATGCCCTGTGCGAGACCTCGCCAGACACCTACGTTACATCCGTCAAGTGGTCAGGCGACGGAGCCTACATCGCTCTTGGGCTCGACTCTGGCGACGTTCAGATTTGGGACGTGGAAGATCAGGCTAAGCTTCGCACTATGAGTGGCCACCAATCTCGCGTAGGGGTCATGAGTTGGAACAAGGCCATCCTTTCTACCGGCTCCCGCTCCGGCAACATCTTTAACCACGACGTCCGCATCGCGGAGCACAAGACTGCCGAGCTCCTCTCGCACACCTCTGAGGTCTGCGGTTTGGAGTGGAGGTCTGATGGCTCACAACTTGCTAGCGGTGGTAATGACAACCTCGTCAATATCTGGGATGCCAGGTCCATCCAGACACCCAAGTGGTCTAAGACCAACCACAAAGCTGCAGTTAAAGCCCTCGCTTGGTGCCCCTGGCAACTCAACCTTCTTGCGACCGGTGGCGGTAACTACGACCGTTGCATCCACTTCTGGAATTCAACTACTGGCGCCAGAGTCAACTCGATCGATACCGGTAGCCAGGTTACTAGTTTGAAGTGGAGCACCAAGTAAGGACACCCTATTAACTCACTTTGTCATCTATTTTTCTTTGTTGCATAACTAACTCCCGCTATTATTATAGTTACCGCGAACTGGTCTCATGTCACGGGATGCCCGACAACCAACTCAACATTTGGAGCTACCCAAACCTTGTCCGTAACGTCGAGATCCCAGCCCACGAGACGAGAATCCTACACTCTGCCCTCAGCCCCGACGGCCAGACCTTGGCGACCTGTGCTAGTGACGAGAATCTCAAATTCTGGAAGTTATTTGAGAAACGCCCTGGTTCTTCGGGCAGCGCTCGTGAGGGGTCGAGTATTACTGGGAAAGGGAATAAGATGGCGAAGCAGATGACTATTCGGTAGATTGGGATTGGGGACTTGGGAAGGGTGAGAAGAGGGAGGAAGAGGAGGAGGGGGAAGGGTGACTTAGCCCGGAGA
>Ga0307507_10008869_pt1 | contig 13689 bp, 15 predicted proteins | sample 7_EM_MG_FD_207223 | JGI IMG/M metagenome (GOLD analysis project Ga0307507, IMG submission 207223) | Populus trichocarpa ectomycorrhiza microbial communities from riparian zone in the Pacific Northwest, United States - 7_EM | ecosystem: Host-associated > Plants > Roots > Unclassified | place...
TGTAGTATCTGCTTTTTAGGACTACAAAATTAGTAGTCTCCGCTTTTTTCATTAGAAAAGTTTGTAGTCTCTGCTTTTTAGCACTACAACATTAGTAGTCTCCACTTTTTTCATTAGAAAAGTTTGTGTTCTCTGCTTTTTAGCACTACAAAATGAGTAGTCTCCGCTTTTTTCATTAGAAAAATGTGTAGTGTCCGCTTTTTGAGACTACAAAAGTTTGTAGTGTCCGCTTTTTCAGTCTACAAAAAGTTTGTACTGGTAGCTTGTAGTGTCCTTGACTCTGGTCAGACATATGGTCTGTTTCTAATATTTTGTGGAATCCAGTGGAATTCAAGCATTCCTGCAGGAATGGCACTGGAATTCAGATTTTTTCAGCCCTTACAAAGTCATATTTTGAGATACATTTACACAGGATATACTTCTTTTTCTTAGCTACAATTTGGTCACTATTTGCATCATTGTATCTGTTAAGCAGTTTATACATTATGCTGATATTTTAATGAACTCCTTTTGACATTGAGATCTAAACAGATAAATTGATGTCTATGTAATAACTACATATAATTTATTCTATTATATTGTATATTAAAGGTAGGGGGTGCGGGGGGAGGGACAGGGACAGGGAGATGGGAGGGACAGGAAGATGGGGGGGGACAGGGAGGAGGGAGGGACAGGGAGGAGGGAGGGACAGGGAGAGGGGAGGGACAGGGAGAAGGGAGGGACAGGGAAGGGAAGGGACAGGGAAGGGGGAGGGAAAGGGAGGAGGGAGGGACAAGGAGAGGGGAGGGATAGGGAGAAGGGAGGGATAGGGAGAGGGGAGGGACAGGGAGAGGGGAGGAACAGGGAGGAGGGAGGGACAGGGAGAAGGGAGGGACAGGGAAGGGGTAGGGACAGGGAAGGGGGAGGGACAGGGAGAAGGGAGGGACAGGGAAGGGGGAGAGACAGGGAGTGGTGGGCATCATCGCCATTGGTAGGTGCTCATCACTGTTGGTGGGTGGTGGTGTTGGGCATTCGTTGCCGTTGGTGTATGGTGGTGAGTCCTCATTGCTGTTTGGTGGTGGTGGTGGTGGTGGGTTCTCTTTGTGGTTCGTTGATGGTGGTTGTGGGCCCTCGTGGATGGTGGTGGTTTTGCTCATCGCCATTGGTAGGTAGTGGTAATTTGTAGTCTATCAGTAAACTTTGTAGTCCAAGTCCGACTTTTTGTAGTCTGTTAGTAAACTTTGGAGTCTGTATATGACTTTCATAGTCTATCAGTGATCTTTTGTAGTCTGACAATGCCAATGTCCCTTTTAGGGTATGTACTTGGCTTTTTTGGTATTTTTCCCATGGTACAATCATTGTAGCCCCTTTGTTTAGCTTTCCAAATGTGATGAAATTATGTGATTTGGTGTTGTTTTTATTGAGAAAAATGTAAAAAACAAAAAAAAATGCAGCACTTTTGAAAATCTTTTACCTCGTATCTCCACAATGGAAACACTTTAATACATAAATGACCACCCTCCTGACAAGCCATCAGATGGATCCTGATAGGTGAAACTATTTGCATCTTGTTTTTCTTCACTTTTTGGTCATATCAGCTGAGATTTTCTTTTTGGGGTATAGACGGACAATGACAACAGACAATACATCTGTCATCGTCTGGCTTTCTCATCTGTTGTCATTCATCGTTGTTTGTTCTCAGCTGTCATTGTTCATTGTTATTCATCATCATTCACCATTCTTAGCTACATTTAGTAATCATTAGTGTACTTATTAGTGTACTTATAGTAGTTTGCATTAGTTTGCAGCCTTAGAGTAGTTCTTCAGTACAAGTATGTACTTTGAGTAGGTCTTGTGTAAATCCATCCATTTTTGGAATTCCAGCTGATTCCGAACCCTAAACCCTACCAGCCTTGTGAAGTGTTTGGCTGAGCATTCTTTCTTCCTTTCCCCCATCATTCCTCCCCTCTGCACCTCTGTATCACAGTCAACACCCTCAATCAATGTCAGGAAGACAACATGAACGGTGCTCAGCATGCACTGTGGCCACCTCCACCACCCCTGCTGCCCCACAAGCAGCCCAAGGCTGCAAGCGGGTGCAGTCAAATGCCAAGGAAACTGTGCCCAAACACAGTAAGAGTACTGATACTGCTGAGGACGACCCAAACAGTGACAATGACAATAATGGCGATAATGATGAGGGGGGGAATGATCAGCAGGCTGCCCCCAAAAAAGCACCAGCAAAGGGGAAGAAGATCAAGTGCATGGCTTGGCCCTATCCTCCTTTTCATTTACTAACTACCCCACCCACCACTTTGTAGAAAAACTGCTGCTCAGCAGGCAGCTGAGGATGAGGTTGAAAATGCAAAAGGAGCTCTAGCTCATCTCAAACTGTAAGTCTACCCTCACCCTATTTTATTCTTATTTCCTAAATGCTTGTTTACAGGGTTGAACACATACTTGAAGAAGCAGGTACATCTGTGGCACCCCCCCCATGTGTCTCTCATTCCACCACTGCCTCTTTCCTCCCACCTCCACCAACAGTCTCCAGCAGCTGTGCATGTACTCAATGTGAGCCTCAGACCACCACACCAGCAATGCAATGGAGGAGAGTGACCCCATTGAAGAGAAATATGAAGACATGGACAGCCAAGCTAATCCCAATGATGACATTGATGTCGATGATGACAATGGCGACGACAACAGCTCCGCCATCCACTTCCCTACAAATGTCAGCAAGGACCTTCACCTTGTCAAATCTACTCATTGCCATCAGGATGAAGAGGATCTTGCTGCCCCTCCTGTTGATGGTAAATATTTATGTTTTTTATTACTTCACATATTTATTAGACATTAATTATATTTCTTAGCACTTGATCTTGCCCACCTCCCTGCTCCTAAGGTCCAACCTCCTCCAAATGGGTCATCTAGGTCTTCAGGTGGTATTATTCGAGGCAATGCTCTTGGGAATGCTCCCAACATTGCTGACCCATATGATGATGTCCAGGAGGATGTCAGGCCTCTTGGGTGTGGTCATATCAATGTCACCATTGTGCAGCAACCTCCTGGTGATGTTATTATTGAGAATCCCACATCCCTTCTCAAGGTCTTATCACCATGCCATGAGACACTAGCTCTGCTTTTGAAAAAAGTTGCAAGATCATATTCTCCAGTTTGAAGTGAGTAATCTATTGTATAATTACAAATTATCTCAACAATTTTATGCAGACAACAACTATTGAGTTTATGTTTTGGACCAGCAGCAATGGTCCATTATGGGGAGATATGATCTTGTAGTTGCTGAGGATGAGCCAGCTGTGTGGGAAGAAGATGAACTTGGGAAGGTTACTCACATTCTTCTGGTAAGTTTTATCAGTTTTATATTCAAGAAATGGCTAAAAGAAAAAGATCAGGAGGTTGAGGTTAAGAAGTATGACAGAAAGGGGAAGAAGAAGGCTCCTCCAAGCCCCAGCAAGGCCTCGCCCAAGCAAAAGAAGCATGATGAGAGAGATAAGACTTTGGTCAAGAGGAGGCACAAAACTACCAAGAAGGCCATGGATTCAGATGAAGAGGAGGCATAAGTAAAATTCATTGTTTTTTTCTCTTTCTTAGGTGTCTTCGAAGTTAAAATTTTTTCCATTGTATATCATAGTTCTGTTTTGGCTTCTAGGTCATGGATATTGTTTATGTCGTGTGCCTTACTGCTCATATCACATTCCTGGATGCTTATCTGGCTTTTGTTCTGGTTAAATCTGGTTTCCCCTACATATGCTGCCCCCTTACAACAAGCCTTTCCAAACATTTCCTTCAATACTTTTAGTTCTGCAATTAAATCCACCTTTGGTCCTGATATCTCATTAGCAACTGTCCTGGCAATTCTGTTTACATTGACTGAAAATCCAGATTTGTTAAATCTGCATTTTCATCAACAACATCCTGAATTCTCTGGTGAAAACCGGGCACAAGTATCAGGATGGATAATTGCTCTGGTCAATGCATTAACAACTAAACTTGGTACAAAGAGAACAGAAACATTATTCTCTCAGAAAGAACTTCAGCAGAATCTGGATGAAAAGGGGAAGGTCAATAGCCTTGCAGGAAAGCTTGACAAATTAGCCAATGCATTAGCCTTATCACCATATGATGCTGAGGGAAATTATAAAGGGAAATTACTCCCAGTATCAGGTGCTAAGATTGAACCAACTTATACTATTTGTCCAACTTCATTCATATGTGGAACTCAAGATTGCCAAGGACGGTCTTTGGTTCAATCTACCTGAGATCGTGATATTCCACTAGTAACTTTAATTAAAGGACACACCATCCATAAAAAGGTGCCAGTTCTCACAGGACAATGCCAAGGATGTAAAACATTGTATTCAGCTGATCATGAAGGATTTGAGGATACATCAACTCCTCAAAACAAACTAAAATGTGTTTATCTCAACTCAGAAAAATACTTGAAGATTGGCAAGAGACTATGGGTTGATCCATGCATATGTGGAGTACTGGAATAATACATTTGGAACAGAATTGACTTCAGTTACACGTGCTCAGATTTGGCAAGCCTTTGTTCAACAATCTGTTCACACAATAGCTGAGGAATCCAAGATTGATGTTGAGTTTGATGATGCCTTGAATATCAAAGAGGTCACTACTTCAGCATTTTCACTGTTAGGTAAAAGTGGAATCATCCATGCTGCAGACAAGCATGCATGTAATGAGTGTACTCAGAAACACAGAAAGACTAGCGATCTAGTTTTCAATGACCCAGCAGCAGTTGTTGGTGTTGATGCTACAGATGATGACATACCTGCATTGGACTCAGTTCATGAGGAACCAGAAGTTGATCAACAGGAAGATGATGAGATGGATATTGATAATATTCATGATGTCACTTTGGTTACTCTTAATGGTGTGGTAATGGGCCCTCAGGTAAATGAACTGAGAATATTCTAGAAACTCTATTAATTATAATTGTTTGACAGTGCTGTGCTTATGATGGTTGTACAAATGATCTCTCTAATGCTTGAGGTGGATCTTTATGTGATATACATCATAATCTGCTTGCTTCTAAATGAAAAAATTCTAAAAACAGCAACTGCCAAAATCAATCTGGAGTTCATAGAATGTTACAAAGGCCTGGTGAGAATGATCCTTGGCAACCTAACCGTAGAGGGCCAAATCCACAACAGCATGATGATCCAAATGCTGATCCAGCTCCCTCACCAAACTACTTTAGTCCATCTCAGTTTTATTGTGTTGAAACTATTGGTGCTCCTTGTGGGGTAGTTATTGCCTGGACTAAATTTGACAAGTCAGAATCTCCAACAAATATACTAAACTTCTTGGGATCAGTATATCCAACAGGGGAGTCATGGCCTACTTACATCTGCATTGACAAAGCCTGCCAGGTTCTTCAAACTGCAGTAGCTAATGGAAGCTGGGATATCTGGAAAAGAACCACCAGATTTATTGTAGATGCTTATCATTATATCAATCACTGAGTGTTAGACTATCTCTGCCGAAAATACTGTAATCCATCACCAGGAGATGGATCTGCTCCAAATCTGGTAGTTATGGCCTTGGACAAAAATGGAAATCCATATGTAAAACAGGCATTCAACACACAGGTATTTATTCTTCATCTATACTGATTTTCTGGCCACTAATATCAATATTTAAGGTTTGTGAACAGCTCAATGCATGGCTTGGTGGATACCAATCAATTCTCAAATGCATGACACCTGGCAACTTCAACTGGTTTTTGCACACTATGTTATTTTATCATACCAAATATGTTCTCAAAAAACAGGAGGTGAAGAAAAAGAAAGAAGAAAATGCAGAGGAGCTGAAGCAACGGCAGGAAGACGATGCTGAAGAAGAGGAATACTTGGGATTAGATGAGGAAATAGTGGATGATGATGAACTTGATGAGTAAACAATGATTGGCTTGATTGGTTTGAGAAATGGAATTAAATAGATATAAATAATGTAAAAATAGCAAGGAAAGAAGAGAGAAGGGTATAATTCTGTAATTTAGAACAATATCTGTACAATGTGATGCTTATTGGATGTCTATCCCACAGGAATGAAGTCTTTTTTAACCTCTTGGCTTCAAAATATCTATTCCAGTGCCATTCTGGTCCATTCCAGCAGATTCCAGTGCCATTCCTGCGGATTCTGGTACCATTCCTGAAAATTCCACTGGATTCCAGTGGAATGACTCCATTCCAGCAGGAATGAGTGGGGCATGATAAAGTACTGCCTGATAGTACAGTATAGACATGTCTCCCTTGAACCATGACTCATGCTGGCCATGTAGCACAATAATAAATTAATATACTGTTATCAATTGTCAAGAGGACTATTGATAAGATAATGCATTGACTAAGAAATTTGTTTCACCAAGGGGCTGAATGAAATATCCTGTTGAAAACTGAGAAAAAGGAATGAAAACACCCAAGGTCTCAGTGAAATATCCTAATGAAAATTCTAAGAAATGGTAATGAAAGGGCTAGATGGCCTAATGAAATGTCCTAATGAAAATTCTAAGAAATGGTAATGAAAGCACCAGAGGGTCTAATGAAATATCCTAATGAAAATTCAAAGAAATGGTAATGAAAGTGCCAGAGCATAATGAAATATCCTAATGAAAATTTTAAGAAATGGTAATGAAAGGGCTGGAGCTCCTAATGAAATATCTTAATGATATTGTAATGAAAGCACCAGGGGGTCTAATGAAATATCCTAATGAAAATTCTAAGAAATGGTAATGAAAGCACCAGAGCATAATGAAATATCCTAATGAAAATATTAAGAAATGGTAATGAAAGGGCTAGAAGTCCTAACCTAAATAAAATTCTAAGAAATGGTAATGAAATTTCCAGAGGGCCTAATGAAATATCCTAAATGAAAGTGCCAGAGGTCCGAATAAAATGGCAATGAAACTGGTCAAAATCTTAATGAAATATCGGAATCAAAGAGATGGGCTATCCTAATGAAATGCCTTTCATAAAACCTGTGGCAGTATACACAATGGCTCTTGGACAGTTGTTATAATTAATCATAAATAGTGGTAGCCACTAGTGTGAAAGAAACCCCCTCCCCCACCTATTGAAATTGATGGTGAAGAGCAATACGAAGTTGAAGACATTCTGGATTCCCACATCCACAAAGGTAGATTGCAATATTGAGTTCACTGGGTAGGACATGAACCGCAAGATGATACTTGGGAACCAGTGGACCATGTCGCTAATGCTGAACTTTTAGTTCATAAATTTCACACCTCCTACCCTAGAAATCCAAATTCATTACCACACAAAACTACGATAGCAAAAAAGAACAAAAAACTAGATAGCAAGAAATAGTGTTGCTGCAGCTTTGGCTTGTAGCTGGCTTAAGTCAAGCCAAACTGATGGACCTTGCTTGGTTGCTGCTTGAGCCAGCTAAAGCTGGGGTTTTGAACATCAACAACCATGGCAAGCTAGCTCATTCAAAACAATACAATTTGGCTCTTTTCTGTACATGTGATTCAACTACTAGTAGAATATACTGTAAATGAATCTAAGATAATACAAAATAGCTAAGAATAGGCTTGAGAGAGAGTAACCCCCAAAAACCAAATAATGTGGAATATCTCTGAAATGCAGACACACACACCTCTGACCTCCTCAGGCCCTTCAAACAACACTATAATACATTGTAAATGAGCCTTTAACAATAAAAAACAGTGGAGAAATTACTGAGATACAGCATAACCCCCCTAAAACTAGATAATGTGGAATATTTGCAGAATGCAGCGATGCGCACCACTCGTCTCTTCAGGCCCTTCAAACGACATTAGAATACATTGAAAACGAGCCTTCAATGATAACAAATGGTGGAGAACTGACTGAGATAGAGCATAACCCTCCCAAAACCAAATAATGTGGAATAGCTCTGGAACACGGACACACGAACCTCTCATCTCTTTTGCCCCTTCAAACTACATCTGAATATATTGTAAACAGGCCTTCAACAATAAAAAACAGTGGAGAAATGACTGAGATACAGCATAACCTCCCCCCCAAAACCAAATAATGTGGAATAGCTCCAGAACACGGACATGCGAACCTCTCATCTCTTCGGGCCCTTTACACTACATTGGAATACATTGTAAATGAGCCTTTAACGATAAAAAACAGTGGAGAACTGACTAAAATACAGCATAACCTCCCCCCCAAAACCAAATAATGTAGAATAGCTCCGGAACGCGGACATGCGAACCCCTCGTCTCTTCAGGCCCTTCAAACTACATTGGAATACATTGTAAACGAGCCTTTAATGATAAAAAACGGTGGAGAACTGACTGAGATATGGCAGAACCCCCCAAAACCAAATAATGTGAAATATATCTGGAACAAGGACACACACACCTCTCGTCTCTTTGGGCCCTTCAAAAGACACTATAATACGTTGTAAACGAGCCTTTAACAATAAAGAACAGTAGAGAACTGACCAAGATACAGCATAACCTCCCCCCCAAAACCAAATAATGTGGAATAGCTCTGGAACATGGACACACAAACCTCTTGTCTCTTCATGGCCTTCAAACGACACTATAATACATTGTAAACAAGCCTTCAACAATAAAAAAGAGTGGAGAACCAACCGAGATACAGCTTAACCCCAAGACCAAACAATATGGGATATCTCCAGAATATGGACATGCGCACCTCTCGTCTCTTTGGGCCCTTCAAACGACACTATATTACGTTGTAAACGAGCCCTCAGTGATAGAGAATGATAGAGAACTCACTGAGATCCAGGATAGACTCATGGTGTCTACCTGCCACATCCATTACATGTTTTTAGGCCCATTATTCAGTTAGACACCATAGGACTCACTTACAACTGATCTATTACACTAATTCACTCTATGGTCATACATAAATTGGAGGGGAGCATGTGATGTGGTAGTATGAGGAGAAGAGGGAAGGCGTGTGAATCTGGGTGTCAGGTGGCTGACACCTCACAAGAAGTTCAACTGTCAGGTATTCCGGGTACTTTCTTGGGTTGTTACCCAACAGTTGAACTTCTCATGAGATGTCAGCCACTTGACACCCAGATTCACATGCCTTCCCTCTTCTCCTCATACTATCTCATTGCATGCTCCCCTTCAATTTATGTATGACCATAGAGTAAATTAGTGTAATAGATCAATTGTAAATGAGTCCTATGGTGTCTAACTGAATAATGGGCCTAAAACATGTAATGGATGTGGCAGGTAGACACCATGAGTCTATCCTGGATCTCGGTGAGTTCTCTATCATTCTCCATCACTGAGGGCTCATTTACAACATATTATAGTGTCTTTGGAAGGGCCTGAAGAGACAAGGGGTGCGCATGTCCTCGTTCCAGATATATTTCACATTATTTGGTCTTGGGGGGTTAAGCTGTATCTCAGTTGGTTCTCCACTCTTTTTTATTGTTGAAGGCTCATTTACAATGCATTATAGTGTCGTTTGAAGAGCACGAAGAGACAAGAGGTTTGTGTGTCCGTGTTCTGGAGCTATTCCACATTATTTGGTTTTTTGGGGGGGGTTATGCTGTATCTCAGTCAGTTCTCCACCATTTTTTATCATTGAAGGCTTACAATGTATTCAGATGTATTTTGAAGGGGCAGAAGAGATGAGAGGTTCACGTGTCCATGTTCCAGAGCTATTCCACATTATTTGGTTTTGGGAGGGTTATGCTGTATCTTGGTCAGTTCTCCACCATTTTTTTTCATTGAAGGCTTGTTTTCAATGTATTCAAGTGTTGTTTGAAGGAAGTGAAGAGACAAGTGGTGCGCATCACAGTGTTCTCAAAATATTCCACATTATCTGGTTTTGGGAGGGTTATGCTCTATCTTGGTAAGTTTTCCACTGTTTTTTATCATTGAAGGGTCATTTACAATGTATTCTAGTCCTATTCAAAAGGCCCAAGAATAAAACAGTTATATGTGCTGCCATTTCCATTCTGTCTCACACTCTGCCTTGATTTTTCCGAATTTTTATTTATTTTTAATAATGTAGCATTTCTATTGTAGTTCTACACTTAAAATATATGTTACATTGTGTATCTATCAGGTAGACAGTAGATAATATACCTGCATTCATAGCTACAACACTTTGAAAATTATGTACCAGCTAGCCAGCTTTGAGTCAGCTGAAAAGCTGAGCCAAGCCACTTAAGGAAAATTAGCCAGCTTATGTGAGCCGGCTCTTGGTTAGCCAAGCTGTGGCAACACTAGCAAGAAAGCAAGTTATAACTAAGTCCAAAAAAGCCCCTACACCTCAAAACCCAGCACCCTCCTAGCCTGTTTCCTTTGTTCCTCTGACCCTTCCCTGGATCCTTCCCCAGATTGCTTCGAGCCCCTACTCTCCCTACTTCCTTTATACTGTCCCAAGTTTTTCTCGAGCCTCGCTACCTCTTCAGATGATGAAGTGAGCTGGGGAAGTACCAACATATGTAATGCCAACCCTGAGTATTCCTCCCTAATATCACCCAGATACCCTGCTTTCTGGGCAGGATCCTTCTCTGTGCCTCCAGGAGGGTCCTCACCCATAGATTCATGTTCTGGAACACCTTGACATGTTCATGGAACTCAGTGTTCTGCTCCAATCCAGCGCGCAGGATATGGAAAATAGGAAACTTTAAGGAGACATAGACAACTTAAGGTGGGGGGAAAAGACAATACCAAGATTGGAGGTTATCTTGTATATGTACAAAAATCATAAGGCAATATGCATACTCTCATGCTACCTGACTGAGACATTGGTAAAAAAAAAAACTAGAAAAATGAAGGGGAGATGTTATAAAGGTGTTTGAAGGAGAGTAAAAGAATGCATAAAAGTAAAAATGACATCACTTATGTGATCCCTTTTGGACCAGGTATGACTTGGGGAACATACTAGGCTGGGAGAGGTCTATTCATATATGTGACTGCTGCCCTCAGTGCAGACATCCCAAGGATTGATGCTTGACAATACTGTCTGGTTCTTGGAAGAAGCTTCTGGTCAGCAAAATCTGTCATAGGTATGAAAAAGTAAAGAAGGTGAAGTTGAATGTGAAAAGAAAAGCATACAAATAATAATACATGTTCCCAAGTCTGAGTCCTTCAGTAGGGGCATGACATGAGTAAAGTCAAAGCTATGGCATCCTACAGCCTGGTCATTTGCAGTAAGTATTGACACTGAGTAACTTTAAGTAGCTGGCATTGCACAACTTTTTTGGACTTGTCAAAATAATGCTTCCATACTTAAATAGTATTGAATACTTGATGATGTTCAGTAACAGACTTGGAAAAGGTTCATTTAATAATAAAAGGCTATGAAAAATATGTATACAAAGAAAAATAACAATATGAAGTATGTTGTGAATGGAACAAGGCACACTTTCATGACACACAGTATCAAAAATCTATTTCTAGAAAAAAAATCACTCAGCATACAGTTTGCATTGGTTCAACTGGCTCTGTAAACCGTTTACAGCAGTTCCCACATATGCATCAATACTGATGCATTGGGTAGCCACAAGCACAAGACACTACAAAACTTATAAATAAATCAGTTCAGTTGCAATTGGTCCCTGCCACTGCTATGACAAACTACAGTCAAGTTCCTGTATATTGATTTGATCCCTGCCTAGCATATGTATGAAATGAAGTACATGAGGCAAGCCTTATGATATCTCTTTTTCCCCAGACCATTGCATATGTGTTTCATTTCTTTTTCACAGTTGTTTCATTCCCCCTTAGCTCCATTTCCTTCCTCTTTCTTTCCTGTCTAGTCAATCATTTCATTGTTCACCTAACCTATTTCTTTCCTACCCAGTCAGTCATTTCATTGCCTACTGAACTTATTTCTTTCCTATTTCTTTCCTGCCTGATCAGTAATTTCATTGTTTATCTAGCTCCATTTCTATCCTACCCAGTAAGTAGTTTCATTGTTTACCTAGCTCTATTTCTTTTCTACTTAGTTGGTAATTTTATTCTTTACCTATATTCCTTTCCTACACACTCAATGATTTCATTGCCAGCTGTGAGGGACTGTCCTAATAGGGAACCTTTCTTGCACCAGAGGGTTCAGCCAAGGTGCAGGGGGATTGCAGCCAGGGATAACTTGCAGACAGACAAGGAACTCAGTGTAGGGTAGGTCATTGAACAGAGATAAATGTGTAGCAGGATGAGTTCTGAACAGAATATGGCATATGAGGAGTCATAGGAAAGGTAGAAAGGAGGAGAATTCAGATATGGAGAAAGTGAGAGGCAGGGAGGCAAGGGGATTGAACAGGTGAGAAGACTGGTGCATGCGGAAAGGGGGAAGCGTGCGACGCGTGGACTGAACAGGTGTGTGAACCACACCTAAACAACACACACACACACTTTAAAACCTTAACACACTTTCACCCACTATATGTGCGCGGTGCTTCGAGTTCGGGGTTCTCAAGGTATTAGAAAATACCCAAATGTTTTATTTAGTAGAATTAACTTTATTGACTTGTTTACGAATTTTTGTGTATAAAATCGCACGTGGTAGCCCTAAGGCTTGGGTTTTGGGTTTGTTAAATCAGGTGTGATTTATAGAATTTTTACTAGCCATGCTAGAACGAATTTATGGCTTCGTTTACCTTGTCTTAGCTAACTTTCTGGCTTCTATGGCAAGTTTCCTTAATTTGCACAAAACAACAGACTTTTAGACTCCTGACTCTGTATAGCCCCCTTGAGTGTTTACAAATATCAACACAATCCGACACTGTCCTTACAAGTTTGCTGCCTTGTCAAGAATTCTTATCCCTTTTAAAACCTTAAGCTTTACTAAAACAAAGTATGTTGACCCGTAAGCATGCTGGCTTCATTCACACAGTACTATTATCTTAAATCACGAAGAAAACTCCTTAAATTTGATTACAACTGTCCACCTCCTGAGTCTCTACTCGGAGTGCAACTAGCTGGGTCAACGCGGGATGATTTCTTGCATTTTGACCTAGTCGCGCACTCCTTAAATACCTAAAATCCTTATCTACGCGTTTTACATGTGTTTATCTATGGCAAACTTTCAATAGCTGAATGTCCAAAGTATTTTACTAGGGTATTGTACGTATTTTATAGCCTTTTCTCGAAGAACACTACAGATTTTGTAGTGTTTGTACAAATGCATCAGTATTGATGCGTACGCGGTAATAGCCGGTATAGCTATTTTTATCTTTCTTTGATCTCTCGTGTTTTTCTTCTGAATGGCCTCGGTTACTATTTTGATACATGACATCATAGTAATGATAGGCTTGCTGATGCGATGATCTGCGTTGCCATCAATCCTTTGGCCTATGGGTGTCTTGGTCAGTTTTCAATAGAAAACTTCTTATCTTATGGTTTGGAGCATGAGAATGCTCTTTATTTATTTTATCATATGAACTTCATATGGAACGAAGACATTCCGTTGCGTGAGATACAACCGGAATGGTATTCTTTCTAGATTTATGTTTTCACATGGTTGTGGCTGACCACGCATCACTTTTGATGCGCATGCGGGAATTTCCGTACATGGCTTACATGCTTGTAAACTATGCACTTTTTTATATCTCTAATTTATAGCACATTGTCTTTATTTTCTTTAGGTAGGAAAGCTAAAGTGATTTCCTAAGGCTTAGCTTCTTGTGGTAATACAATATCAGAGGTGTCTTTCC
>Ga0307507_10008870_pt1 | contig 13689 bp, 5 predicted proteins | sample 7_EM_MG_FD_207223 | JGI IMG/M metagenome (GOLD analysis project Ga0307507, IMG submission 207223) | Populus trichocarpa ectomycorrhiza microbial communities from riparian zone in the Pacific Northwest, United States - 7_EM | ecosystem: Host-associated > Plants > Roots > Unclassified | place...
GGGGTCGCTAAGGCGCTAGTAGTAAGCGAGCCAATGGCGATTTTCCATCCCGGGGATGGAAAATCCTGATTGGTTGGCAGGAGTCAGGGTCCACTGAGTATGGCAGGTGGCGTTGCCCCAGCACCGTCACAGCGATAGTATAGCAGCCATAGTGCGAGCACAGCGTTGCGCTTGCGAAAAAGAAGAAGCTTTAGGTATAATAAGCAAGGATATTAACCAGATTAATTAAACAGACATTATACCTCTAGTAGATAACTTGGAGATGTTAGAAATCTTTAAGGACAAAAATAAAGAGGAGGGAGATAGTATTACGGACGCTTTAAGTACAATATTATAACTACTTAGGGAAGAGTTGTAGGAAGCTAGTTAGTTAATATAGGCACGGTCTAGAATAGATTTAGTGAAACTATATAACGAGGAATAGTAAGCGAGTTATATAATATTATACATAGTATACAAAGTATACGCAGTGTACGCCTATGTATAACACGTATAACACGTACCTTACGTACAAGAGAGGATTTCTTAGGAGTACGGTTGTGTATTTAAAGGACCTTAGTCCCTACCATAGATAGTTCTCTTCTTATAGTGAATCTTAGAATACAATTGGAGTTAATCTATTAGGCAACTACTCCACTAGTTATTATTACGTTGTTAATTTGTTCTTACCTATATACCTAGCCTAATAATAGGACCTACTGTAGTTCCTACTACAAGGTTCTGTTACACAAAGAACTCGTATTTTTTAATTGCTACTGGCATCTATTCTTCCTATAGTCTCTTTAAGACCCATTTAACGTGTTCTCTATATTCTTCCTTACTCTTTAAGTAGATAATAATATTATTAAGATATACTATAATAAACTTATCTAGGTGTTCTCCTAACACGCTATTAATTTGCTTTTAAAATATTGCTAGTACGTTTATAAGCCCAAATTACATAACTAATGGCTTATATAGTCCTTCTTTTAACCTAAAGGCTGCCTTCTATTCGTTGCCTTTCTTAATCCTAATCTAATGGTACGCCCACCTTAGATCTATCTTTATAAAGATTTTTACGTTGCCTATCCTATCTTGGATTTCACTAATTAAGGGTAAAGGATACCTATCCTTTTTAGTAATACTGTTTAACTATTTATAGTCTATATATATCCTAAGTTTTCCGTTTTTCTTTAGGATAAATAACACTAAATACCCTACTAATAACTATAACGGTCTAATATATCCCTTTTATAAGTTTTCCTAAACAAACTCCTTAAGTGCCACTAACTCGGTTTCTATAAGCTTATAGATTGGAAAGAACTTTGGACTTATTCCCTCTTCTAGTTCTATCTTATAGTCCCACACTATGTGTTTTAACAGTTTCTCACTTTCTAGTAACCACAACTTTTTACCATACTTATAGTATCTTTTTGGTATATAACTTAAGCCTCACTTAGTCTCTTTATACGTTGCTCCGACTTAGTACTATACTAACTTGGTTTACTGTCGCATTTTATATTATTAAGTATCTCTAATATTAACCTAACCTGTAACCTAATTGTCGGTATTACCCAAGTGCACTTGATTGGCCTATTAACTAATGGATTTGTTCTTGTCTAATAGGTGTCGAAAGCAGAGGATCGTAAGGATCGCGGTGCCTAAGTAGGGGGCTGATGAGTCACCGTAAGGGTGACTAATCAGAGACACGCGACTACGTGATATACATTCTAACACTGGCAGTTCTTTCTTTGTGCGTAGAACAGCCATCCTAAGACACATGACCATGTAACCTCTATCTATGTATTCCAACACTAGCAGTACGGTGCCAGCGACGGGGTTGTATTTTAGGGAGCAAAGCTCTACCTGGTTGTGTTTGGGTCGCAGGCGTACCGGCACGACAGTTGTTAGATTCAGGTAGCAGTATGGTGCGAGTATCGGGTGGTGATAGTGGTTGAACGTAGAGCTCGTCTATTGGTTGGTCGGTAGATCGCAGGCATATAGGAATGATTATTCGGTCGGTAGATCGTAGGCATATAGGCATGATCATTCGGTTGGTAGATCGCAGGCGTATCGGCGCGATCAGTATCATAATAGTAGGCATAGCGGCGCTATCAGTTTGTCGATAGTATGTGGCAGTATAGTGCCAGCGTTAGATGGATTGCAGGTGTAACCACTATCTATATATTCCAATACTGGTAGTTCTTTCTTTGTGCGTAAAACCACTAATATATAGACCCTATTAACGTGGTATTCGTAGCTTGCAAAGGCCGTAGAGGGGGGGGAGAGCGCGCTAGCGTTATGGGCGCGCTGTTGGACGTGGTATTCGACGTAGCAGAGCCGCTAGGATCGTGGCAGAGTGTCGAGCTTGTATAGGGTGCTCTTCTGGAGCTAATTGCTTGCCTGGTGGGAAGCTGGGTATTTGGATGCTGCTGATGCTGCTGGGTTATGGGATGCTGCTGGCGCTGCTGGATTATTGGGTATTGGGTGCTGCTGATGCTGCTAGGTATTTGGTGCTGCTGACGCTGCTAGGTTGCTGTGATGCTGGTATACTGCTTGAGGCTATTGGGTATTGGTTTGTATGCTATAACGCGTACTGGGTATTGGTTTGCTGCTGAGTTGTGTTGCTACACTGGGTTACTGCGTAAAGCTGTTAGGTTGCTGTGACGCTGGATGCTGTATAAGCTGGTATGCTGCACAAGTACTGCTGAGGTAGCTGCTGAGGTAGCTGCTGATGGGGTACTGCCCGAGGGCTATTGGGTGTTGGGTGCTGTATAAGCTGGTATGTACTAGCACTCAGTAAAGAGGTTGTACTGGGTATTGATTTGCGTGCTGTAGAATATATAAATACATTCTAAGCTAGCTGGGTAGTTGGATGCTGCCGGAGCTGCTGGGTATTGGTTTTGCTGCTAGGTACTGGATTGCTGCTTTTAATCGAACAAAGCTGCTGGGGCGGCAGTGAACCTTGTTGCTCTATAGCCAACCGGTGAGGTTGACCATTAATCAATGTCGGTATCACCTAAGTGCACTTGATTGGCCTATTAACTGATGGATTTGTTCTTGTCTAATAGGTGTTGAAAGCAGAGGATCGTAAGGATCGCGGTGCCTAAGTAGGGGGCTGATGAGTCACCGTAAGGGTGACTAATTAGAGACACGCGACTACGTGATATACATTCCAACACTAATTAATCTTTAGATTATACTCCTGTAACTAAGGTATTCCTAATATTGCCTCATCCTATTCTAATAGTAGGATATTAAAAGACATCTTAACCTGTCTCCCTTTAATAGTTAACTAAATAGGTCCCTATTTTAAGATTAATAATACTCCCTCTATAGGCTATCTAATCTCCTGAAATTATTATAAGTGGATATAGGTATTCCTTCTGTCTATATAGTAACCCTATCCTTTCTACTGTTTTTAGTAATATGTGGTTTCTTATTACTCTACTATCTATTAACGCTTTAAACTGCTGATCTCGCCACTTAACTTATAAGTTTAGGTGTTGTTTTTATATTCCTTTAAGGGTTTAAGGCTCTAATACTAGTTCCCTTTAGTCCTATACGCCTCCTCTTTTCCTAACTATTGGCTGCTAGATCCTATTTATACTTAGTCTAACCTTAGCTAATACTTAATTCATTTCTTTTCCTCTATATACTATAGATAAGTGTTCTCTGGGCACTCCCACTACTATTATCCCTCTAGGTATTCTTCCATAAGGAATCTTCCTGGTTAAAGTATTAAGTCCCCTTAACTTTGTACTTCTACTAGGTGCCATTTATATATATACTTAGTATCCCTAAACCGCTTCTCTTTTGGTGCCTAATATATCCTTACTAAGTACTTCCGGTTCCTATCTTTTAGTGCTCTATATATGTTACACATATCATCCACACAAGCTATCTATAATAGTGTATAATGCGCTAAGTGACTTGGGTCTACTCTTAGCTTATCTTTACTTTTAAGTTTAAACCTCTATCTAACTAATTTAACTGTTGGTCTTTCTTCTGTAGGTACTAAGATTTATTACTTATTTCTCTAGTCCCTAGATCCTTCTTCTAGGTTTCTTAATATTATAATTAATACTCCTTTAACGTAATTTATACGTTTTTCTATAATAGGTTGGTCTTGGACAACTTTTTTGTCTAGCTATATATAGAAATCTACCTATTTATTATTACTTTGTTGTCTATACCACTTTCCATATAACTAGTTTAGTGTATATAGTTTATCTATTAAAAAGTACCTCGTTATTGCTGCATTATAATATCCTTTGGTATGTCTTTCTTTAAACCTAGTTAGAATCCCTAGATCCTCTTCTTATTCTAGTTTATTTAACCACTTTGCTCTAGGCGTCCCTATACTAGGCCTATTAGTAATTCTTTATACGGGTACTCTGTCCCTTATACAACCTAGTATAGCTGACCTTTTATCTAGCTTTTACTCCTACTATATGGTAATTCTTTATCTGAACTTATCTATGGTTTCTTATACTCTGCGTCCTATAGCTAGATCCTTAAAGTCGTCTTACTTCTTAATTACTATATTAACTTTTTAATCTTTAGGCTGAACGCTAGGTTTACCTAGAACTGTTATAGCCCTTACTTATTGTTTGAGATCTTGGTTGCCTAATAACATACTTACTTGTTCCCTAAACTCTTAGTTCTTAAACTTGCGTCCTATACTTATTTGTCTATTACTAAACTAAGTTGCTGCTCTTTTCTATTAGTTTTTATCTATTGTGGGTTCTAGAGCTGTTCTTATTATACCTTATAAGTCTAGAGCCTTCCTTATCTCGTCCTAAGAATCTTGGACCTGTAGTCTTTTGCCTTTATTAAGTAATAAGCTAGTACTAGCAGTTGTCTGCTTACTTAGTTCCCTTTAAACGTTGCTCCTTTTATCTTATAAAGCAATAGAAATTGTATCTAATAGTGTTATAATACCCGTTACTAAACCTTGTTTTGTAATGGTCTTAGTTTCTACTTCTATTTTAACTTCTCTAAGGTTTATATGCTTCTAGTAAGCTGCCCTTATTACCTTATTATTGGTAAATACTTCGCCTATATTAAACTTATTGTCTTTAATGTCCGATCTATAAGCTGGTTTATTGGTTTCTCTAAACTTAGATAATAATGGCTCCTATAGCTAATAGCTTGCGCTATACTTAGCGTCCTTATAAATTTAGTATGCGTTATTATAACAAAACGCAAAACTGTTAATTAAACATTCTTTTGTTCCTTATAGTGCACCCTTATCCCTCTATATATACGCGTCCCCTACTAGTTAGGTTCCCTTTACCGCGTAATTACTCTAACTACCTCTATAGTCTCTAGCAAAATGACCTTGTTTTCCGCAATTTATATAAGCCCTATCTTTAAACCATCTTTCTTGTTATGGAGTCTGCCTAAACGTCTTCTACTGCTAAGATCCCTAGTTTAGCCTTTGCTCCTAGGTCCTTTAATTACTTAATCCTTAACCTCTAGGTTTCTATAGTTTCTTTATCTACCTCTTAGACTCTTTGGTACCGCTTAGGTCTATTAGCTCTGCGCTATTCCATAATTTTTAACTCTGTGTCTGTTGTTGCGTACCCTACGCCTTATACAACTATGGAACTCTATCTTGCCCTTTCTTAGCTTGTTCCCTTTAATAGATCCTATTATTAATCTTTATTAACTGGTCTATTAGTTCTTTTAGAGTATCCGCATCTTTTATTAGGATAATTACGTCCTGGACTTTAGCCTTAAGTCCCTATTTATACTATACTATAAGCGCCCTATTATTCCACTTAACTTATATAGCTAGTGTTTAAAACTGTATGGTATACTTAATTGCTAAAGTGTGTTATACTAAGTTCTGAAGTTTTTGTTCCGCTATTGTGGTTGCTTTAGGGTCTCTAAATATTTGTGTTAACCATTCTGCGAATCCGTTCTAACTTGCAAATATATACTATATGTCTAGGTTAGTAGTCGTCATACCACTTACTTGTATCTCTGTAAGGTAAGGCTTAAACTACTCTAGAGCTCTTTCTGTTAAGAATAGTCCTGCGTATGCTACCTAATCCGTAGGTATTGCTAACTTCGCTCCTTCCTGTATAACCTTAAAATGTATCTGCGTAAGAAACCCTTTAAGCTTTAACTTCTCTCCTAAAAACTATTTAATTAAAGGTAACTTAACCTTTGCTGCTCTAATTCCATTAATGCGTTCTTTAAGTAGCCTACTATTATCTTATAAGCGATTAACTATTTTCTGTAACTAACCTCGCGTAACTACTTAGAATCCGTGTCTGCTATACTAGTGTCTCCTAACCCTAAGGTTATGGCTGTTGTTGTAACTAGTGCTTTAGGTGGCATATTATTCAACCTTATTTAATACCGTAACCTTAGTAGTAAATGTGTAATGGAACCTTGTAGTAGGAACTACAGTGGGTCCTATTATTAGGCTAGGTATATAGGTAAGAACAGTTTTAACAATATAATAATAACTAGTGGAGTGGTTGCCCAATAGATTAACTCTAATTATATTTTAAGATTTACTACAAAGAGAGAACTATCTGGGTAGGGACTATGGTCCTTTAAATACACAACCGTACGCCTAAGAAATCCCTTCGCTCTGTAAGGTACTTGTGCTCTGTCTACTCTATCACAGATCACACAGATTATATAGATTATATAGATTATATAGATTACACCATGTGACCTCGGCTACCATTCCTCGTCACATGGTTCCACCGGATCTATCCTAGACCGTGCCTGTATTAACTAACTAGCTTCCTCCGACTCTTCTCCAAGTAGTCGTAACATCGTACTTAAGCTGTCCGTAACACTTCTCTTAATAGCCTTTTATACGACCTTCTATGAATGAAATAGCCTGCTATTACAAAAGTATATTTTGCTAGTTGTGACAAGAATCGAAATATTGATACGTACCCTCTTAATACCATTTGTTAACTACCCTCAAACTACCTACTACTTAACTACAGTCCTTAAACAATAATATGCGAATCTGCTCTCTAATAGCATCTTGTTAAATTGAACGCTATATAATAGCTTACCCTTGTATAACTATGCTTAAATATCAAAGCGCACTCTTTCTTTAATACCTTTAATAAGAATTAAAATATTGACACATACCTTCTTAATACCTCTTTCGATACCTCTTTGACAACAATTTGATATACTAAATCACAACGGCATTCCTATAAGTCCTTAATTAATCCTAGATATCTGTTACCTATGGCGATATCCTTAATTGAATATAAGTATTCGAATACGCCTGTTGACTCTATAGCGTACCTTCGAATATCCTAACAACACTTAAACACGTCTACTATTTGACGATAACCTGTTCCAAGAATTACGAGAATATTAACAGACTATATACTAATACCCTAATCGATTCCTGTTAAATTATCAAATATACTATAATTAATAGTATATCCTTCGACTAATTAAATACCTTAACAAGAATTAACCTATTAGCGCGTCTCCTTTAATACCCTACTCGTATGATAACTGGTTAAATGTGCTATAACAGCATACCTTTAACCAATTAATTAACTGTAACTAGTAATATAATAGCATCTCTACTAGTTAACGACACATTAATTAATTAAATAATTAATAACGTCTTGAACTACCTACCAATAAACAGTAGACCCCAAGAAACCGACCAAATAATAGCGCCAATACGCCTACTATTACGACTTTAACAACAACTGTATAAATTCGTTGATGATTAACTGCCTCCTTTACTAATTTAATCGTCTTCTTCTCCGCCTACAGTAATCCTTTTTAACTAACACTAAGCTACGCATACTAAGGAACAACCAACGGTTGATACTAAGTTATACAAGCTTTACCTTAGGCATTTATACACTTCGACAACAAGGTTAGTACTAAGCTGTATAAGCTTTAATAATAAAATTAATTTAGATAAACCGACAAAACATCGCGCTAATACGCCTGCGATACCAATTACTATTGTACTAATAAGCTTGCGACCTAAATACGACTAGGTAGAGCTCTGCTCCCTAGAATACAACTATGCCGCTAGCACTATACTACTACCCAAATCGGACAAGTACTCGCGCTAATACGCCTATGAGCCGAACCACGAACCAGACAATAATAGCGCCGATACGCCTGCTATTATAATAGACCTTTGCTGCTCTGCCTGTAGCTAACTAACCCTTGCTGCTTTATTAGCAGCTAATTAACTACTTGCTGACCTGCCTGCAGCTAACCGACTTCTACTGCTCCGCCTATAGTAACAACTGTATACAAGGGAGAGCTTTGCCCCTTGGAATATGACCCTGTCGCTGGCACCGTACTGCTACAATCCCGATAAGTTACCGCGCTAATACGCCTGCGGCCTAAACACGACTAGGTAGAGCCTTGCTCCCTAGAATATGACCCCATTGCTAGCATTATACTGCCACCCAAATGACATGTCGCTTGCACTATACTATTACTGAACAGACAAGATCTTATGCCAATATATATGCGAGCTACAACTCCCTAACCCTCCTACCCTTATTAAACTTTTTCACCTACCTTTTTTATAAGAGGGGGAGTAGGGGGGCTTTTTTTTTTATGGCTTAGGGCGCGCCATATTAAAGGAGAGGGTATAGTACTAGGAGGTACTGGAGTTCTAGAGGAGAAATAACGACCAACGGAGGGCTCCTAGCTATATACCTCTCGCAGTAGCAGGAGCTGCAGGACGGCGGCCTGCCCTACGTCAACTGGGTATAGCGATATACCCCTCGCAGGAGCTGTAGGACGGCTTTCTGCCCTAAGTTAACCAGGTATAGCGATATACCCCCGCAGCAGCTGTAGCTGCAGGACTGCTGCAAGTCCTACGTTAACTAGCATCGCGATTGAGCGCCAGATGCTAGATATTTTTTCTTTTCTCTTCTTTCTTTTCTTTGAGGGGATAAAGCCTGAGGGCAGGCTTTTTTGGAAGGGGGGGGTAATATGACGGTGCTAGGGCACGTCACCTACCGCATTCGGATATCGCTTACTACTAGCGCCTTGGCGCCCCCTGTATATTAGCCCCTGACGACCTTCCTCTTCCCTTCTTCTTCTCCTTAGCTTAGTATCTTTACAAGATAGCAATCCACAAGCTTCGGTTTAGAGGCATTTGTGCGAGCCGTCACACCTCTAGGATAATTTAAGGTGGCTTGCATATTAAGTAAGTAGAGCCTCTTTAAAGCGGCGAGGTGAGAGGGTCTAAGTAAGGTAAGAATGCCGCCAAAAGCGGCGGCCAAAACCCCCCGAAAACGGATGCATTCCCACCGCAACACATATATTAGTAGATATATAATCTTTAACAAAGTTAATAAAGCTGCCTACGTAAGGTCTAGGGCTGCATATAGGCTTAAAATAATTGTAAGAACTAGCTCTATAATAAATTAATTTTTGGGCTTTATATATGTAATATCTATTATAATATCCGCTAAGTCAGAGGTCTTAATACCGGGGGGGGGGGGTTTGGCGAAAATGATCTTAACTTTGGGCTATTATGGGCTAATTTAGACCTAATATTTATAAAATATTAGATCGTCTCTCTAATTGATGAACTTTTAGTAGTATTTTAAGCCGTTATAGTTAAGGCATTTAACTGCGAGTGTAGGGAACATTATAAAAAAAGTTGGATTTTTTAATAGAGGCAAGTAAACTTAGACTGTAGAATTAATTAGCGGACATACGTGTATCCGCAAGCGGATATCGCTAAACTTTTTTGTTAAAAAGTTGATTCTATGGTCTGAGGTTACCTCAGCGAGCTTAGACGCGATTTTTTAGCTAGCATTGGAATAGCCTATGCCGTCTTGCGAATTGCAAAATCACGTCTAAGAGTGTTTGGCGCGTCTTATTAAAATTATTAGCAAAATCCGCTAAGCAGATACTGCGGATATCTAATTCATTTATTTATATAACGCGTTATTATTACTAAAAGTTTATACATTATTTTTAAGACTTAGGGCTTCTAAATGGTATAAATTTTATAATACGGCTATTGCTTAGTCCTAATATTAATTTTATTAAAGTAGAAAAACCCATTATTAAAATTATCAACATATATTATATTTTATTAAATAGTCTGCTAATATAGATAAAACTATATAGATATGTAGACATTTACTACTTAAAGCTATTATAACACTTAGGAGGTGCTATAGTTGGGTCCTTTTTTGAAAATATCCTCCTTAGCCCGGAGTGCCTCTGCTACTACTAGGGGGAAGCTTTAGGCAGAGCCTCGTGCAGAGCCTTAGTAGACCTTCGTATAGACCTTCGTGCGGGGCTTCGAGCAGAGCTTCGAGCAGAGCTTCGTGCAGAGCTTCGTGCAGAGCTTCGTGCAGAGCTTCGTGCAGAGTGCAGAGCAGAGCTTCGAGCGGAGCTTCGTGCAGAGCGCAGAGCAGAGCGCAGAGCAGAGCGCAGCGCAGAGCAGAGCGCAGCGCAGAGCAGAGCTTCGAGCGGAGCTTCGTGCGGAGCTTCGTGCAGAGCTTTTGCAGAGCTTTGGTAGAGCTCCGTGCAGAGCTCCGTGCAGGTCTCCCCCTAAGCTTCGTTTCGCAGAGCTCTCGCAAAGCTCCACAGCTCTACGCAGAGGGCTGGCGGCGTGGGCGTAAGCGTTCAGCGTTGGTGTTTACTGCGCGGCTCGGCAGTGCAGAGGTAGAATTGGGGCCTCTACCGCGACGAATTCCTCTTAACGTCGCGCGCGTATAAGGAGCTAAAGATCTTATAACTTATAGAGTGGGCTTTTCTCTATAATTTGGTATAATTTTAATGTTAACAGGTATTGTGGGAGGGTAGATTAATTTCGTTAAAGTTAATAAAGTCTTCTTATATAAATAGTGTTTAGGTTTTCTACAAATCTCGCCAAAGGGCCTCAGACTAAGAAAACGATTGCCGTCCTAAATCAGCTTAGCGGACGGTGCGGATATTCCTATATCCGCACAATCGATTTTTTGGTCTGAGCTTCTGAGGTAAGGTCTGAGGGACTTTCGCGAGGTTTATTAAGCGATGCGACTTATTTTGTATGTAGAGCAGTCACCTTCTTCAACGAAATTGATCTACACCCCCACAACAGCTATCATCTCAGAAATACCGTTAAATTAATCCGCAGAAGCAGCTCTATAATTGATGAGTATATCTACTCCGTACGCCTCCACGATATCTAGTAGAAAGCGCCGCCGAATGGGCGATTCGCCTACTCAGACGAAGCTCTGCACGAAGCTCTACACGAAGCTCTGCATACAAAAGCTCTGCACGACGGCTCTGCACGACGGCTCTGCGTACGACGGTTCTGCGTACGATGGCTCTACTACGAAGGCTCTACATAAAAGCTTTGTGCAGAGCTTCGTGTAGAGCTTCGTGCAGAGCCTCCATACGCAGAGCTTCGTATAGAGCTTCGTACAGAGCCTCCATACGCAGAGCTTCGTGTAGAGCCTCCGTACGCAGAGCTTTGTGTTGAGCTTTTGTACGCGGAGCCTCTGTACGGCCTACCCAAACAATAACTACGTAAGGTACTCCATACTTCCGCCAGGCTGTAATAGGTTCTTTAGGGTAGCTATTTTAGATTTATATAGGTTTTATATATATTAGCTTACGTTTAATAAAATTATATAGAGGTCTATAGTCCTACAATCCTTAACAACGCGTTTTTTTTTTTTGACGAAAATAAGCACAGGACCTGAAAATACCTAAGTAATAAAAATGATATATTCTGAAAGCCTAGGTTCTGTTATATAATCGATGAACTTTGGGGAATTATATAAAATACTGGTGTTAAGTTATTTCAATATCCGTAACCTCCGCAACGCGGATATTGTCGGAGCGGGAACAAACGTTGGGAATGTGCCTCAGATGTGATTTTGGTGGTTTCGCACAAATGTAGTTAGTCAGCTTGCGGACCGATTGAAAATCCGCACCAACGGAATCACGTCTGAGCTTGCTGAGGTAAGGTGCGGTCACTTTGTCCCATTTAATAGCGGGGGATGTATGTGCTTCTTTGGGAGGTTTCCCTGTGCTGAATGACGCGAGCGGCGCAAAGAAGGAACGCCAACCTCATTTAGTTGTGGCCTCGCACATACACAACCCACTAACTTAAGATAGGTTTACAACTTTACTTAGGCTATAATAACTTATCTTAAAGGCTTAAAAACTTCTATATAAATTATAATAGTAATAAAATATATTACAGCTATTTTTTTTATACTTTTGTTAGAAGGCTTTAGAATACAGCTGAAGAGTTGTCTTCTGGATGTGACATGGTTTTACGAGGACGACTAAACGAGGTGGAATACAATGCCTGGCAGGGCGGCGGTTCAAGGTTATACTAGAGACGGCGGAGTTTACAAGATGGAGGTTAGGGACAAAGAGCAAAAGTGGTTTGGACTTGGCTAGCTCTGAGGCAGGGTTTCTTGAAGCAGTAGACGCAGAGATAGTTGCATATTGTTGCAGATCGTCTCGCTACGCCGAGATCAGCAATGCCATCAAAAAATGGGCTGACCCAGACGGAAGGATGCATCGAAACTGCGAAGTATGCCTTCGCATCGGCTCCTATCTACGTCGATGGACAAGCCCGGCGAGCTTTATGGGCTAGGGTGACACCATGCGCGTGGACCAAAGCAGCACGAATAAAGCCCAAAGAATCCCCATGGTAAATAGACGGTAGTTAAGCCTGCGTATCCGCTCTTCCAACACGGCAATCACCACCTCATAGATCTCTGCCCACCTGAATCCCCTTCCCCACCAGCATCGAAATGTGCCAATGCGTGCAAATAACTCAATAATCCAATAATCCAATAATCCACCCCCGCCAACATCGACTCTCGAACCCGCCGAGTTGTCATGAACGGGGATCCGCTCACGCGTACCACTCACTTACCCTGCCAGCTCTCCCTATCCACAGCTAGGCCACCCACCCGGCCATACTAATGCTCCGCCCGCCTCAAGGAAGCTAGAGATGGCATCTATAGCACTTTGGCTTACGCATCTCCATACGTCACTCAACACCGCACCACTGCCGCAGCTGGACGCACCAGAAATAAGAACGGGAGTTAAGACTTCTCACCCCGCTTAGATTAAGATACACAAGAATAACCAACATATCCCTCACCGACTCCATGCCCAAACCAATAAACAACCATGTCATAGATTCATGAGACTAGAGTTCGAGAAGAACAACAAGGAATTGCGACGATGTAGCATCTTACTGGGAGCATCCAGCAGTTTCATCGTCCAGCGAAGGCTACTGCTAGTTGTTCCGCAAAAGCTTCCAGTGTAAAATGCCTACGTCCTACTTCCTGCAATTTCTGTCTTTCTTTTCCTTTGCTCTCTGTCTCTCCCTCTCTTTGTTGTGATACTATGACTGACAAAGCCAGGTTTTACCAGCTTTGGTCAGGAGTGCCTAACAGGGTCCCAGAAGCCGCTGCTTGACCGCTGGTCCCCGCCGCCTGCTTTGTTGTTAATTCCTATTATTCCTAGAACGAAGCCAGCTACTCATCATAAAGACGTCCCGAGTACCAAAAGCAACTCACTTGCAGGGCCACCTGGAACATATCCGTCATGGTAACTGCCGGTAGCAGCGCCATTACTCCGCGCTTTGTTTCGATTGTCTCTATAGCGGAAGACATGCCACAGGCACCACTGGACCACCCAATTCTCTTCATTGGGTCCACTCCGATAGGACCCATAGTCGTAGTAGGCTTT
>Ga0307507_10008871_pt1 | contig 13686 bp, 4 predicted proteins | sample 7_EM_MG_FD_207223 | JGI IMG/M metagenome (GOLD analysis project Ga0307507, IMG submission 207223) | Populus trichocarpa ectomycorrhiza microbial communities from riparian zone in the Pacific Northwest, United States - 7_EM | ecosystem: Host-associated > Plants > Roots > Unclassified | place...
ACAACCACTGTTTTAAAAAAAAAGTAAATACAAAAAATAAAAAAATCAGAAAAAATAGATATTAATTGAAATATAATTTAAAGAACAATTAAAAAAATACATATAAAAAAGCATGTTTTTTTTTTTAAAAAAAGCCAGCTTTTGGCCTATTAAAGGAAGAGTGGGTTGCAAACGGGGTCTACTAGCTATATTTTGAAGAGAAAAAAACCAAGACGACAGGTCTTTTGGGACTTCATATATTAGTTACCAGAAAAACAAGGTATATGTTTTTTTTTCTATCCAAAAACCTATTTTCAATCCATTTTTGACCCTAAACATCTAGAAAAGAGCATAAACACCTTTACAACCCACATAAATAGCCTTAAACAAAAACACTCAAAAACCCAAAATAAACCAGAAATAAAAAATCTTCTTGAGATTAGATGTGGTTTTTTTAAAACATTTCAAGGTTAAAAAACACATAAATGAAACTTCCTTTAACACCAAGATCGACCATTTTAACAGCAAGAATTGGTAACAACGTTGATTTTCTCTGTCTATTGCTAAATTTCAATGACTTTTCTCTCTCCTTTCACAAACCAAAGATTAAAAATGACAAACATGAACTTTTGTACTAAATATATATAGGTTGTAAAGTTTGAGGACTAAAGTAAATATTTTATATGAAATTTGAAACCATCATCTATTTATGGAGTCTTTTTTATTTTGGTCCTCAATCTTTTAATTTTATCCTTTGTCAACAAATTTAACTCAATTGTCCTTAATTTGGCAAAAAATGATGCAATCATATAAAAACAACTTTGAGGACCAAAATAAAATAAAAAAGAAAAATTTTGAACAATATATCCATAGTAAAATATGAGAGGATGAACAGTATTATGTGCGCGCGCACGCACACACACATATATATATTAATGTGGGTGTCCGGGTCAGCTTGCGCGCACTTCGACTAATCTCACAGGTCCTGAAGTTAACGACCATATAAGTTTCCAATGGCCATGAGATTTGTGAGACTCGAGTTGATGACCTCTAGAGAACAAACCTAGGGTCTGACCAGTTGAACTACACCCCCTCAATGTTATTTAGCCCACATATTTGAGATTATAGGTAATGTGAATCATATATCATGTGGATTTTTTCAAATATAAAATCATTTTTCTATGATCTTCAAATAAATCAAATGTATATTATACTTCCATTCCTTGATAAACACATTTTTCTAATAACATTAAGAACATATTTAGTATATGTTTGCAAACGCGGTTGAATTTGAATTTTTCTTGTTTAAAATTATTATTTTTATGTTTTTTTTTGTTTTGATGTGCTAATATCAAAATTTATTTTTAAAAAAATAAAAAAAACATTATTCCAATACATTTCTAAGAAAAAAATATTTTAAAAAATAATCACTACCACACTCTTAAACCTCCCGTTGTATTTCAAATCAATGTCTCTGGACATGATCTAAAATAATTGAAACCATCCACCTAGCCAGCCAACAGATTATATTCATATAACATGTATCAATCTGTCAACGCTCTAATGATTAAAAGCTCTAGTGTGAAATCTAAGTCTCCAATATATATATCACCTTCAAACACATTTTTAGGGCATACCATGTGTTTTCTATAAAATAAAGGTATTTGAAAGTATAATAGAAGTTGCGTTTTGAAATGTTTTTTGTTTGAAAAAATATTAAAATAATAATTTTTTTATTTTTTTAAATTTATTTTTAACATCAGCACATCAAAATGATCTAGAAACACTAAAATAATTTTTAAATTTTAAACAAATAATTTTTTTGACCGCACTACCAAACACCCTTAACTTTAAATTGAAGGGTATTAAAAAAAAAAGTAAAAAATACAGAAATAAAATGTAAATATTTTCAAGATTTGTGGTGCCATGGTCCCACTCCTCAACTTAGCTCCACTCCTCCTCTAATAATTACAATAATTACTTCATGCATGGCCTAAAAATGAAATTCCCTAGAAAAGAAAGGAAAAGGACCGAAGAACAAAATAAGAACCCATCAAAACCAATAGAAACAAACAGACGACACCATGACGTGGCAACTGGAGATGTTCCCTCCTATTTGCCTTCACATACACAAAGTACACTCCACACCACACCACACCTTTCCTACGCACCACACACCGAAAAAAGAACCTTTATAAAAACATTAAAAAAGAAATAAAAAGAATTATCTCCATATGTGGGGTGGCTTCTATGATGAACGAGTTTACTTCCTTCGCTCTATGTTATGTTTTGAGAATGTGGATTTACACGAGGTTGGCAACTTTTTTGAAAATTTATTAATTTTGAATTTAGATTAGAAGTGATTGTTTTAGGTTCAGTTTGGTTTTTATAAAAAAAATAATCAAATAAAAAAAAATTAAAAAAAAAATTGAAACCGAACCGAAACCGGTTCAAACCGACCATTTTCGGTCGGTTTTTTAGGATAAAAACCTGTTCAAACCGGTTTGGCTCGGTTTTTTCTACTTTGCCTTGGTTTTTTCGGTTTGGCTCGGTTTTTTCCGGTTTGGGTTCGGTTCGATTCGGTTTTTTCGATTTCAGGCTTATAAAACTGAAACCGAACCGGTCAATTTTTTCAAAATTTTAATCAGTTTAATCAGGTTTTTTTTATAATTTGGTTTTTCTATTATTTTTTTTAGGTTTTCTCGGTTTAATCTGTTTTTTGATTTTTTTGCTCACCCCTAGTCTAGATTATAGTTATTAAATTTGAGAAGAACTTGTATAATAATTTTGTAATATGTTGATTTCGAGTCTGGTATGAAATTTTTTTTTTTTAATGAGAGTATACTTGTTAAATTTGAAATAATTTGATAGGTTGAATTATGTCTCAATTAACTTCACTATTTTGAGTAAGATTTGGCTGAGTCAATTTTAAAAGATTTTTTTTAATTTTGTTTTAAAAATCTAAAATAATATTGTTTTAGTTTTGTTTTAAAAAACCTTAAAATAATCTTGTTTCAGAATTAATTGGAATTAATTCAAGTAACTTGTAACTCAAATTTCAAATCAGCTCTTGATTACAATATAATTATATAGTTATGATTGATGTATTTGAGATTTTTGTAAATGAATTTATAAAAAATAACTTATTAATTAAAGATTAGATGGCATAAAAATTTATGACATATTTTGTCTATTATAATATTTTTTTTTTTTTTAAATATTTTTAAAAGAATTTATTTATTTTATATTTTTAGATTGTTTTATGTATTGAAATTAAAAATAATTTTTAAAAATTAAAAAATATTATTATAATATATTTCAAAAAAAAAAAAAAATTTAACCACGATATGTAGTTCAAACACAGCCAACAAGCTACCACAATCACATCTCAACTACACGCATCTCTCTGTTCAGACATACAAAAACACAATGTACAAATCGCTGTCTTAAAAACACCTCTCTCTCTCTCTCTCTCTCTCTCACTCATAACAACAATAACTTGCAGACGCTCACCTCGCTCTCTCTCTCTGGAATACCAACACACGCATAGACATACTCTTTTTTCTGACCTCAAAGTCGGGGCTCTGAAGCCCCGAAAGGAACCCAAAAATCGGATCTTGGGCACCATTTCACCATTTTTTGACACTTTTTTTTGGAAAATATTTAAAGGGTACTCAAGAATGTACTCTGCAATACACTCACTGCCTTTGGATGGACATGGGGACTTTCAAGCTTCATTAGATGGAATTAATCTGCCTGGGGATGCGTGCTTGGTTCTCACCACGGATCCAAAGCCAAGGCTCCGCTGGACTGCTGAGTTACATGAGAGATTTGTTGATGCTGTTACTCAACTTGGTGGACCTGACAGTAACTACTACTACTTCATTTTTTTTTTTTCTTTGTGTTTGTTTCTTTGTTTCAATTTATGAGCTGTTTTAGCTTTTGTGTGTGTGTCTTTGCTTTTTTCTTGAATGTGGTTTTATTGCCTTAAAGTTTCTATTTTATTCGCTAGAAAGTGTAAAAATGGTTATTTTGTGATGCTTTCTGTGATGAATGTTTGTTTTCACTATGTGATGTACTTGAAATGTGTTTTGGGGTTTATTTAGTTGGTGGAAAGGGTCTTTTTTTTTTTCTGTTTCTTTGAAAGAAATGTGGGTTTTGATTCTCAGTCTGGTTAATTAGTGCTTGAAATATTCACTGGGTTTTGTAGTAAAAAAATGTTTTTTTTTTTTAATATTTTAGGATATGTTTTCAGATGTGATTATAGTAATTGATGTGGTGGTTCTGGATGTGATTAACCCCTATTGTTGATGATGTATTGAGTGATTAAAGGAGGCCCCTTTTTTCCTATTATTCACTGGAGGGTTTATTCCGGCTATTTGTTTTTACCAAATAGTTTTATGTGTTTATTTTGGCAATTATTATTTTTGTCTTTGTTAGGTCAAATGTTTTTAATGAGTATTGTTAGGTCAAGTGTTTTTAATGAGTATGTTGCTTAAGAAAACTTGAGATGGCCTGCCAGTTAAATTTCTTTAGTATGGTTTAATTTAGAACGATTATCATAATGTTAGCGTGAGAAGATTTCTCTTTCGTTGTTTAGTTGTTTTTGATTGACTAGCTGTCTAAGCTGCCTTGATCTCATATGCTTTTATTCTTTTAATGTTTGTGTTAATTTTCTGGTTATTGTGCACTACATGTTTCTCATGTATTTCACCTACTTGAAAATACAACCAAAAGGACAAATTAGATGAACTATAGCAGCTTGTCCTTGTCTAGGAAAGAATATTCTATTATTTGGGAGTATTAAATTTGTAAAAAATTTTGGTTCTGTTTTTGAATGGAGATTTCACAAAGACATACCAAGCTTTTACTATCTATAATACCAGTCAAAGCAGCACCATGCAAGCTCTCTTTGCTCCTATTTCTAAAAAGTTTAAATCACTATGCGATATGATTATTTTATTTCTTTCTAAATGAAAATGTTGAGCTTACTTGTCATGGAGGATTGAATTCTAGTACTTCTAGTAGGGCCCCATTACTGGTATCAGAACTATGGAATTTAATTGATCTCCTTACTAGGCTGGAATCACTATACTTCCGGTAAAACAAAGCCACCTTGACCAGGCTGCTATGGTGATTTTACCATTTTTCACCAACCTGCCATTGGTGCAGCTGCTGCCTCTAGTATGAAAAGTACGAAATATGAGGAAGCTAGAAAACGCCAGGAGTTGTGAAATAAACCATTTTCAGAAGGCATAATAAGACCAGTGCTGAAATCTTCGATGGGTCTTGGTAGTATTGTGACATTCAAAGTCCCCCATTGTGTCTGCGGGGAAGTTCTTGGAATTGCAAATTAGAGTTGGTTATCCCAAAAGCAACTCCAATTTACACTTTTGGATGGTAGGGCCATGCTGTTGCAACTTATAATTGTAAGAACTTGTAAGAAATTTCCATTGCATGAGGCAGCTACCATTTCAATACAATGCATAATAGGCCAATGTAGAGTTCCTCAACCAAAGGAACCAACTCATGCCTTGGTGTTCTGAGTCACGCACATGCTTGCATTGTAGTGTGTTGTCAAATGATAGACAGGAATCTGTAAATGGCCTGCTTATTAGAAACTATGCTTTTTCAATAGGATATTGGTAGCTAAGAATTGGTACAAGTTGCCAGGGATTGTTCATGCTTGAGATATTGTCCCTCCAGTATCGTGGTTTCGAAGCATGTTTATTGTTAAAAATGTTGTTGTTATGTTCTAGTGACATTAGGAACTTAATATGAATATCATTTTGTTCCTCAGCATGTCTTTGGCTCCTAACTGATTTGTACATGAACAAAGTGTAGCGCATTGACATCTCAATTTTGAAGAAACATTTATAGGGCAACCTCTATTTGTCAGATGACTTCACAGACTACTTACTATACTTCATTTTGTAGGCACACAATCATGCTGATTTGCTAATTGAAGTTTTTGTTTTGTTTTCTCAATATGAATTGCAGAAGCAACACCTAAGACAATTATGAGAACAATGGGGGTAAAAGGCCTCACCCTTTATCACTTGAAATCTCACCTACAGGTCTGCTGAAACCATTGTCTCTCTTTGTTCTTTTTGATCTTCTAGGTATTAGCTTCATATGATTTCATGCTCTTCCTCTAGTTAACATTTCTACTTGCAGAAATACCGGTTGGGAAAGCAGTCCTGCAAGGAATCAACTGATAACTCCAAGGATGGTATTGACCTCTTTTCTTTAGAACCTTTATACTAGCTGTTTTCTTTTATCTTTTCTATTGAGGGCTTCCCAGGGGCATAAGACTATTCTTCAATTTGTGAACTCCTATACCTTTTTTCCTGCCAGCTGCATGTTTTTTTTTATTCTGTGTATTACCATATTGGCAAATGTCTGGACATTAATTTTCCATCTAGCATCAATTGTAAATGCACATGCACAACACTTTTTTTTTTACCAAAATTTGCATACCTTGGGTGCCATAGTTGAACTGCTTCTGGTGGTAAATTGCTGTGGTTGAAAACTTACTGATTTAAGGAATGATGTGTAGTTGGGATTGCACCATCAGTTGCAGAAAGTCAGGATACTGGTTCATCGACATCTGCATCATCAAGAATGATTGCGCAGGATCTGAATGAGTATGCTGTCTCTACCCTAAACATGTCAAACTTGTTCCATCTCTCCTTGTGTTCCAATCTTTACTGCCTTTCATCTTTCAAACAGTGGTTACCAGGTTACTGAGGCTTTGAGAGTGCAGATGGAAGTCCAACGAAGATTGCATGAGCAGCTGGAGGTTAGTATTCATTTATGTGTCTTATGTGGCTTTTGGACTTTTGGGATAACATAGAAGTTAGAACTGGAACATCTAAGTTGCTATGAGTTACCTTCTTTTTTTTTTAATTATGCATGAGACAAGTTAAAGCCTCAACGGTCCAAGCTTATCACTATCTAATCAAACTCCAAGAAAAAATTAATTAAAAAGTATAGAAATGTAACCTCATTTGAGGGAGAATATATTAGGTGAGACCGGTTCACCATGTGCCCACTTTCATGAATATTGGGACCCACCACTTTGTGAGTGTGGGCTCATGGTGAGCCAGGCTCGTGCAACAATTCCTCCATATTCCTGGAAAAAAAGCTTTTACCGGTGGTTTATTACAAGCTAAAATAATTGTAACTTTTCCCTCAAAGGTCAGACACCTTTTTTCACTTCTAGAAATTTGTCTTTAATCCAAGTAGCTCAGTGTCTCGGCTATGATTTTGAAATTTTAATATCTTTCTAAGAGTTTTATCATTAACAGGTGCAACATCATCTCCAACTTCGCATTGAAGCTCAGGGGAAATACTTACAGTCAATACTTGAGAAAGCTTGTAAAGCTCTGAATGACCAGGCTGTTGCAACTGCAGGACTTGAAGCTGCTAGGGAAGAGCTTTCTGAATTAGCAATCAAGGTTTCCAATGAATGTGCAGGAATTGCCCCACTTGATACCATGAAAATGCCTTCCTTATCTGAACTTGCTGCTGCTTTAGGGAACAGAAATGCTTCCAATGTGCCTGCTCGCATTGGTGATTGCTCTGTCGAAAGCTGCTTGACTTCAACTAGTAGCCCAGTTTCTCCCATGGGTGTGGGCTCACAAGTTGCTTCCACGAAGAAAAGATCAAGGCCTGTGCTTGGTAACGGAGATTCATTGCCCTTCGAAGGCAACTTTCGGCAAGAAGTAGAATGGACAATGAGTAATATTGTGGATGAATAGGAAGGCATTTCCATCTTAGAAACAGAAACTTCTTTGTTTCTTTTTTTAGCTGTCTAGCTGATCTAAATGTCAAATCTTAATCAACTATATCATCAGTGGCCTGTATATTCTCAGATCTTTGAGTTAGAGGATATCATTTTCTTATAACTTGGAACTCTCTCCCTTTCTGCAAAACGAGTGGCATGCTATTCATTTATCCAGCTTGCTTTTCAAGATGGCGTTGAAAAGTTGGCAATGTATATATAGAGTTGAATTGAGGTTTAATTATTCCCGTTGTCTTCCACTTCTAACGTAGACCATTGCCTACTGTGCGTTGATGGACGAGGTTGTGAAAGGCTGCAAATTTGTCTGTCCAAATTCTTGAAGATGTATTTGTTATCGCTCAATACTCAATACTTGAACATCTTACAAAAGTTGATGAATGCTAAAAGATCAGGCCGTCGAGGGATAATTAGTGGTAGAAAAAAGGACTTTTCTTCTCTGCTTGACAAAGAATTCACAAAACGACGGGTGCTTCCTCCCCTCCCTCGCTTCCTCTCTTCACGGGACATATTTAATTCCAACTTTCCTGTGCCTGTGAATTAAATGGAATTATTTTTTTTAGCTTTGGAACAAATTTATGTCCACAAGCAATATGTCCACATGAAAATTCGGTGACTTATTTCCATGGGAACCAGATAGGATAGCTTCACTACTTGAACATTGGTATGACTTAACTCCAAGAAAAAGCTTTATTCTTTCTTACATTTACAGTATTTGAATATTCAATTGAGAGAGAGAAAAGTAAAGTATTTTCTGGCTCTGCATTTGTTGTGGAAGCCATGATGGCATGTCCACAGTAAAGCACTTCATTTGCTTATTCTGAACTATTTTTTTGTGCCCTCTTTTTCTTTCAAGACAATCAAATGCTCCTTTTCTCCTTTATGAACTGTACCTCAACTCCTTTACTCTCTTGGGGCAACCAGCTGCCTCCTTTCTCTCACTTGCAGGCATGACAGACTCACTGGGTAAATCTTATCTCTTAGTTTATTTCTTGCTTTTCTTTCTTGGTACTTGCTAATATTTTTTTCTGGACTAAGGGGTTCTGTAGATATCCAACAAAAGAAGAAAAAAAATCCAAATAATGTGGAAAATTAATGCAAGAAAGCTTCTGCCTGTAGATTAACTTTGAAAGCTTTAATTTTGCCTATTTAACTCATTTTCACTGAGTGAGTTAATACTGTCAGTACATTTATCAGCTTTCCTGATCCTTGCATGCTATTGTTGTCATGTTCTCTGATTTTCTCCCTTCTCTTGTACTGATATTCTATAATTGCTCCTTTTCTCTATCTGTCTATTTCAGTTCTCTTCTTGTTCTTTCGTGAAATATGATGCCTGTTGAGGTGCCATCACTTTCATGTTATGTGACCAGTGCTCCAGAATCTATTTCATTGTAGAGTGTTACATTATCCATTGATGGTACAGTAGAACAAGCTTTGCTAAACTGAGAAAGCAGACAATAGAAATCCATATATCAGAACTAAGATGTCCTTATAAGCTGCATTTAGGTTTTCGAAAGAACGGCAAGGAATCACTCAAGGAAGGAATTCTCTTGATAGAATTTTCATTCATTGCCTTTTCCTTGGTTTTTCGAAGTTGCAGTTTTGCTTGAACAATTTCAAACATGCAGATGGTTGAGGGTAGGGTTCATACTCATTTGAGAGCTAATGCCAGATTTGTCATATAGTAACCTACATATATGATTTTATTTTGTTGAAATGCATTCAATTATCCTGATATGAATTCATACTAATTCAGGAACAAATAATATATAAGCTTTTTGTTTTTGTTCTTTTTCTTTAGCTTTAAGCTTTCATCACAGTTAAGTCTATTGACTGATATTAGCCTGCATAATGCAGCTTCGTTTTAGTAGCATTTAGAAAGAAGTATTGTTACCTTTGAATGAAGCAACATAGCTAGAGAGAAGGAAAAGAAAGGGATTAAATTATGTTTAATATGCATTAAAAGATCTTTGTGAAATTAGTAAATTAAACAGATCTTATGTCTTAACTCTTTTGTTGAGCCTGCATTTTGATTCCTCCTTGTGTCTAATTTTTAAGGCACATCCCACCCTTTCCCTTCTTTCAAGTCCTTGTCATCTAAAACAGGAGGGATGTTTTGCCATTGTGGATCACCAAACAAATATGAGAGGCTGGATGAATATACTAATCATGTGGTTTCCTCAGTTTAATGAAGAACTGAAACACATCAGAGGGGTATTTGAACAGTATGGTGAGTTTAAACAAGGTTGCTTTTCTGTTCCATGAGATGCAATGGTGGACTTTTTCTGCATATTGACTCTATATCCTCCTCATAGATGAAGATGTAAATGGATCTATTGACCTTGAGGAACTCAAAAAATGCTTACAAAAGCTGACACTCACTTTAAAAGAGGAAGTTGAGGATCTTTTCCACTCCTGCGACATTGACAATTCAACGAGTTCAATGTTCTTAGAAGTCATCTATCTCCTAGTAGAACATTCATCCTCTCCTCCCAAGAGCATCCACCTTAAACTTGACTTTATCTTCATTCATATGTTTGACTTAAAGACGTCAACTTATTGTGATCACCCATATATGATGGCCTGAGGGTTTTGTTTCAGACATCAAAGATGGGTTCACCAGAGCTTCAGGCCACTTTCGATACAATTGTAGAAGCTTTCTTATTCTTGGATAAGAATGGTAATGGGAAGCTGTTAAAAGAAAGACATGATCAAAGCATTCAAAGAGGATTCTCCTTGGGAAAAATCCCCAGCACACATCACCGGATCCAGAATTAGTTCTATCTCTTTCACATGATATATTTCTACTTTTGACTTGTAGTTCCAGTTGTTTTAAAATCCTTAAACCATCCTCTTGGAGATTCCTGTGAATATATGCAGAAGAAATGGACTGGGACAGGAATGGGAAGGTCAGTTTCAGGGAGTTCCTCTCTTCTTTAATCAACTGGATTAGGATTGATGCTGACGAAAGAAATTCCTGAGAAGGGAAGTCAAACCAGGCACAAGCATTGAGCTGGATAACTGTCGAATATGAGGTCAGATTGAAGCATTTATGTGCAAAAATAAATCATCCAAGTGTATTATTTAAAGCTGTCGCTCCTCTGCCATGCTCAATTGTGCATGTATTATTTGTGGTGACAGTTAACGTTTCATATGCTCAATGAATCACCCTGATAAATTAAGGGTTCATTGCTTTCTCGTCCTCACCTTAGAGGCCTTGGGGATTATTTTTATTTTCCTTTCATTATTCTGGTCTTCCTCTTCTGTCTAGATTGTATTGCAAGTACTGTGTATGGAAAGCCAGCGTGGGGGTGGTTATGGCAAGAAGCTATAACTTCAGCGTTACTAGATTCTAATGAAAAAAAATAATCATGGTAGCCTATTGAAAAGCAAAGCATATACATTGATAGTACACAGAAGTTACAGGAAGGGAAAGAACTATCAATCTCCGCAGAAACCTATAGTGACTATCTAGTTGTCACTGACACTCTACTCACTTAATCCCCAGAGCTTGGATTCTTCTAATCAATGACAAAGAACTAGCATTGTTTTGTCTCCATTCTTCTCTGCTTTCCTTCCTTTTCCCTCCTTCCATGAACCATTGATCGTTTCCGTCAAGTATCCTTACAATCTGCCTAATGCTTGGCCTTAATTCTGGGTTGGACCTGGTGCATGCAATCCCCAATTTGACGATTCTGATCAATTCTTCATGATCATATTCACGGTTCAACCTTATATCAGCCAGATCCTCCATTGGTCTCTTCTGTGTCTCAAATTCATGAACTCTAAGAACCAAGAGCACCTCTGGTCTCCGAAAATCAACTGCCATTTGTCCACTGACCACCTCCAGAACCACCACACCGTAGCTATACACATCAGCCATTGGGGTTGCCTCACCAGATTCCATGTACTCGGGAGACATGTAACCAAAGATTCCACGGACTGATTTATTTTCTTTTGCAGCTGCTTTATGGGCATGATCATTTCTTGCCAAGAATTCGGCAAGTGCAAAGTTACCAAGTCTCGGATTCATGTCTGGATCAAGAATGATAGAAGAGGTAGTAATATTCCTGTGGATAACTTGCTCATCCCACTCCTCATGAAGATAAAGAATTGCAGCAGCAAGAGACTTGATGATGTTATATCTGTGCCGCCAATGTAGAATAGAATGCCCAATTCTATTGTCATGATGGAAAAGAAGGTGACTCATCAGGCGACTTGCTGAATAATCATAGACGACAAGCATCTCACCATGTTCTGTGCACCATCCACGGAGTTGTATCAGGTTGCGGTGGCGGAGCCTGCCTAAGTTTAGGAGTTCAGTTGAAAATCGCACGCGTATTGCAGGGCATTGGGTCATGCCAAGTCTCTTCACCAAGACTTGATGGCCATCTTCAAGGATGCCATAGTAAGCAGTTCCAAAGTCCACCTCTGCTACCCTTTGTGAGTCCGAGAAATTATTTGTAGCAGAAATGATTTCCTTGTAGGATATTTCCCTGGGAGTTTCCACCATAAAGAAAGCATTTTGCCGGTGACTTCTGTTGTTCGACTTAGAAGAGCTCAGTTTATTACTACTCTCAAATTCTGCTGTTGCATACATAGTTTCTTCCGTAGCTGTGACATACGCTGATGAAGTGAACGAGATTGTCATGTCAGAACTTGGAACGGAGGTGGTCGCGGTGGTGTTGGTTTTGCTTATGCTAGTGCTTGCAGGTGATATAGCTATGTATCTAGGATGAGACCGAAATGATGGAAGAGGTGGCAGTTTGCCCAAAATGTTGCCAGAAAGTGCTTCCACAACCCATTTCATGTTAGGCCGAAGTTGCGGGTTGTGGAGCGTGCATAGAAGCCCCAGATGAATCAGGCGTTCAATATCAGAAAGCCCAAAAGACCCATCTGGAAGCCTATTATCCGCTGCTTGTAAAAGCTTCCCTTCATCGGACAACCCCCTTATCCAGTCAAGCAAAATGATCCGATCATCAGGATATGTCAGATCCACTGCCCGCCTCCTAGACGCCACCTCTAACACAACAATTCCAAAGCTGAAAACATCAGATTTAGCAGTAGCGACACTTCGTTTCTGGAAGCTCTCGGGTGATAAATAACCGATAGTGCCACCAATTCTGGTTGATTCAGCCAAGCGAAACTGGTGATTTTTCATTGAAGGTGTCCGGATTTGATACTCAAGTTCATGTTCTAACCACCGCGCCAAGCCGAAGTCACCAAGTCGGGCATTATAATGTGAGTCAAGCATGACATTGCTTGTCTTCACATCCCGGTGAATGATCTGAGTCTCCAATTGTTCGTGGAGATAATGCAATGCTGCTGCCAAGCCGCTGACTATCTTCCTTCTTCGTTCCCAAGCAAGGGGTTCCGCTTTCAGGTTTTCAGGCCTTCTAAACAGAACCCTGTCCAGGCTGCGGTTAGGCATGTAGTCATAAACCAAGAACAACTGGTCTTCATGAGCACACCACCCTCTTAGCCTGACAAGATTCCTGTGTCGCAGTTGAGCCACCGCAACCAACTCAGCTTCAAAAGTCTTCTCAAACTGTTCCCCTCTCTCAGCCAAGCATTTGACTGCAACAACAGTACCATCACTTGGTAAAACTGCTCTATAAACCTTTCCAAAACCTCCACTTCCAAGAACCTCATTTTCACAAAACCCTTTAGACCCTATATAAAGTTCAGCATAGCTGAATATCCTTGGATTATCACCACCAACCTTCTCAGATATCTGAATTCCTTCCAGGTCATGAAACGGACCAGACTGCTGTTTACTTGGTTTATCGTCCTGAAAACAACCAATCCATTTCGATTCATGTAACCGGCGTAATGAATCACCTAGGACATGAAGTATTTGCCTCCCGCAGCCGCAGTGTTGGCGCTTTTTGACATCATCATGC
>Ga0307507_10008872_pt1 | contig 13686 bp, 8 predicted proteins | sample 7_EM_MG_FD_207223 | JGI IMG/M metagenome (GOLD analysis project Ga0307507, IMG submission 207223) | Populus trichocarpa ectomycorrhiza microbial communities from riparian zone in the Pacific Northwest, United States - 7_EM | ecosystem: Host-associated > Plants > Roots > Unclassified | place...
ACGAATTTTAAGTTTATTTTCGGAATGATGACTTGGTTGAATAGAGCTTTTAGTTTGCTTGTGCATTTGAATCGCAATTTAGATTTTTTCTTAGGAAAAAAAATTTGTAACAATTCTGCAGAGTTCAAAATGTTGATGGGCAGAGTTGCATGAAGAATTTGGGGTCATGTTTGTATTATCGTTAGTTTTTGTATTAGTCCAAGTTATGTTTCATACTTGGAATTTTAGGTTAAATAATAGTGCATACAGATTTTTAGTAGTTTTTTTTTTTCAAATCTATATGACGGGAATGCAGCCATGGGTTTTGAAAGTCAATGTGTTATTTATTGCCATTGATATGGAAGCTGAGCTTGAGTCTTTTTTTCTTTCTTGGGTGTTGTTCTTGCAGCTTCGATCGCTATCAAGTCCTAGTGAAATTGCAGATAATGAGGATATTCTGCGAATATTTTTGATGGCTTGTGAGGTTAGAACGGTAAAGTTGAGTGTGATTGGGCTTTCCTGTCTACAAAAGCTCATATCCCATGATGCAGTTGCTCCATCAGCTCTGAAAGAAATCCTTTCTACACTGAAAACTGTAAGTTTGTAGTTGTATTAGCTTCTACTTTAAAATTGTTTTAGCATTCACTAAAACTGTCTTGAAATGAGCCTACATTGAACTGTCTTGTTCTGAATGTTTTGCTAGGCGATATACATACGTGCATGCATGTGTGTGTGTGTATACATACATACATACATATATACATACATATATATATATATATATATATATATATATATATTTCTTCCTGTGTTTAACTTCTCATTGATTATAAGGTTGTTAGAGTTAGAAAATGGATGTGAATCATTTTTCATTTTAAATGCTCAAGGAAATTGTTCCGTGACACTGAAATAGAATATTAATTAAGGAAATAGTTAGAAAATAAATCAGCAAGAATCCAAGCCAGGATGTCTTCCAAATGCTAATAATTATCTATTTTTCATGATTTATTCATTGAGAAGAAAAACTTGTCTTGTATAACTATCAATATAGGTAACTTAACAAATTAAGAAGTGTTGTGAGGATAAAGGGAAAGGGACCAATCAGAGTCTGTTTATAAGCAGCAATAAACAATGCAGATACCCTGTCTATATCTTTAGTTGTTCCTATAAGTTTTTGGACGTAGCTTTTGCATAGGCTCCTTCTTGGTCCAAAACAACTAAATTACTTGCATCGGTCCCCTTAATGAAGCGACCATTTATGAACATTGAACTTACTTGCCTGCTTTGAAGGAGAGGTTACCAGAGCATCATGTCCCATATAATCCTGACAAGGTTACACTGATTTTTAATCATGCCAGAAGGATATTTCTTAGGCACTCAATTGGTAATTGTGAACTCTTATCAAATACTTTGATGGTTGTTATTTTCTCTCTGTGTGCTCCAAATCTTCTCCATGAATGACTTTTAATATTGCTAAACTTGATTTTTGCTGATTTTCATAATTTCTAACGAGCTTCTCCACATGCAAGTCGGATCTATTGTTATTACTGTTGGTCAGTTAAGGAAATTATTCCTGCATATCGCCATCAAGGTGTTCATGGACACAAAAATTTAGTCTTTCTACAGAAGGCTTATTAGTGTTTCCTATCAGAAAATTATATTTAAATATGTATTCTATGTGGAAATTATGGAATATAATGATTTTTCTTTTGAAAAATAGGCATATTAGTATTCCTGATTGCTTGATTTTCTTGAAAAAAAATATAAAATAGATACTTGATTGGAAATCTTATATATCGATCATCTCCTCTATGCAGCATGCTGAAATGGCAGATGAGAGTGTTCAACTTAAGACTCTACAGACTATATTAATAATATTTCAGTCACGTTTACATCCTGAAAGTGAGGTAATGATCCATCATTTAGTTCATCTCCCCAGTAAGTGTGCAGAATGCCTTGTACTTGGAGCGAGGTTGGTAACCAGATCAAAGCCCGATGTGTTAAGAAAAAAAAAAAAATGGCAACTCTGTTGAATGAATTATTGACATACTGAAATTAGAATGCATGCTTTTCTCTTTCATACGTTTGATCACAAGAGCACATTTACAAACTTAAGTTAGCGTATTACCAAGAAATCCTGCGTATATTGAATATTGTAGGTCTCTGATCAATATGACTGATCAGTAATATTAAGCACATAAAAGTCCTCTGATCAATATAATCGATTAGTAGCATTAAGCATATATTTCGATTTATGCTGATGTGCTCATTTATTTGAGATCAGCTGGAGACTGGACTGGAATAAAATAGACATAAATACAGTATATACTTGTACCTTCAATTTTCTGAATTTGATTCTCCACTTATTTAAGAAACTAATTTAGGATGAGCTTAACTTTCCTTGCCCTATTGTTGAGTCTGTTTGCTATCCAATAGTTTGAGTAAAGCTTTGGGGGTGTCACAAACACACCCACACACATACAACAGTCAGTTTTGCTATTGCTCATAAATGGATATAGTTTTTTTTTTTATATTGTGCAAATGGAGCTATATATTTGACTTAATGGAACTAGTTTATTTTATAAAAAAATATTGGAAATTGTTGGATTCAGATGCATATAAAATATGAGGAGTTACCTGCATGTATCTGATATTTCCCAGTTGGAAATGCATTGGATTTAGATCATCATCTGTTATCTGATAGTGTAGAAGAAAAAAATTTGCTCTTTAATGGCAAGAATGCTGTTGCAATTGTTGATATGCTAAACCAAAACTGCTGAGTTCATTAAATGCGAAACTAGTCGAACAGTAATATCAAATTTAAATTTTATTTAATAGTTTAAGTTTTAATCTAAAAGACATGTCCGAGGAAATAAATTTCGTGAACCCGAACTTGAATATGTTTATGGTATGTGAACCCAAATCCATAATTTTAGCTGCTCAACATCTTTCTCTTTTATGTGATATAGGATGATAAGTTTCTCTGGAAATTTTTTAGATGTGATAATCAAGGCACAAATTTGGCATCATTGTGTGCTCTCTACGTTTATCCTTTTAATTTGTACCTTATGTTTTGTATTTCTGCTTTTGGGTTGGGATGGGGGTATTACAAGCTTTTGTGCTTTAAACATTCTATTTATCTCAGGCGAATATGGCACAAGCCCTTCATATATGTCTTCGGCTTCTTGAAAATAACCGATCCTCTGATAGTGTGCGAAAGTAAGTTCAATTATTGGCAAACACATCTTAAACTTCAAGAGGCCTTCCAGTCACTCTTTTCTTCCAAAATTCATCATTCATTAATGATTAACCTCTTTATTTTGAGAGATGATGCCCTACATTTCATCTGTTAATCATATAATTGTTTTCTTTTTCAGCACTGCCGCGGCTACCATCAGACAGGCAGTAGCATTGATTTTTGATCATGTGGTTCATGTCGAGTCTCTTCCAGTGGGAAAGTTTGGTTCTGGAGGTCATATTTCTCGATCCAGTTCAGTAACTGGTGATGTTAATCGCAGCATCAATAATTCAGAGTAAATATTTTTTCATGGAAATCATATATGACTCAAAACATTCTATTTCTTGTGCTTGGGGGTGTCCATGTCATTCATAAAGGGAACTCTTAATACATTTTTATCGTTGTGTTTGATGTTTATGTTTTGGGTATATCTGCTTTCAACCAATTAAATAAATTTGAATATGAGGATAGCTCCACATGAGCTGTGAAAGGGGAGGGAATTATATGTTGTATGAACATACTCCTTTTTTTTTGGTATGGAGAGTTCTTAGAATGTGCACTATGTCATATCCATGCATTTAACTTCAGCATGAACAGGTCATGGGAGCATGAAATTGTTTCCAGAGGGCAATCATTGATGAGGGAGACACTAACAAATGCTGGAAAGCTTGGGCTTCGTTTACTTGAAGACCTGACAGCTCTTGCTGCAGGTGGATCTGTATGTACTATTTGAAGCTGTTAAATATAGTCTCTGTCACTGAATTTCACATCTGATGTTTTATTTTGTTGTGATTATTTTTGTTTCTTAGGAATCATGTTAGTGAAAGCTGTTTAACTAATTTTTCCATCCGACAGGCGATTTGGTTACATGTCAATTCTCTCCAACGGATATTTGCACTTGATATACTTGAGTGAGAAATTTATCTCTGCTCACAACATTTCATATTTCTTTGCTATATATTGAAGCTCCTGGATTTCCTTGGTGTCTCACAATATTTCAAAATCTTCTTGCTACTGAACCAAAACTGCAGTGTTTCTTTTGCATATCTATTTTTCATTTTTCTCAATGCTTCTGTTTTGCAGGTTCATTCTATCCAATTATGTGGTTATTTTCAAGGTTTTGGTTCCTTATGAACAGGTGATTTATTATGAACACTTATCTTGGTTATTTTTGGCATGTTAGTAGATCTTTGGCTAATTTAAAGTTTGCATGGAAACTCTACAGGTTTTGCGTCACCAGATATGTTCACTTTTGATGACTTCACTTCGTACCAATGCCGAGGTAGCTTCTCTTTTTGAAACAAGTGGATAAAATCGTTGATCTCTTGAAGAATTTCACTTTACACATTTTACTTGCGCTGTGTTCAACCTGATTCAGCTTGAAGGAGAAGCTGGAGAGCCTTCTTTTCGTCGGTTAGTGTTGAGATCAGTTGCTCATATTATCAGGCTGTACAGCGCATCCCTTATCACTGAGTGTGAGGTATGTTCAGCTATGTTGTAATTTTAATCTTGAATAGTAAATTCAATGGGTACTTGAAAACAAATTTGAATATTTCTTCCAAAGAAGATTGATATATTTTGGGTGTGATTGGTGGGTGAACCTTCTAATCTCCCATGGCTGAAAAATCAATTGCTTTACCAAGTATACTGTTCACTCATGAGTGAAGCATTATATCATCATCGAGTATTTGAATTAAGTATACAGATTACATCGCTATACCTGAATCGGTTTGACTCAATACTTGCACTTAGACCTTTTCCCCAAGCTTCCTTCTACGCTCCTAGAAGCGGAGAGGGTTTTCACTCCTGTTGAGAAAGAATAAATGCCCTATCTGAGCTTCCTAGCATGACACATCAGCTACGCTTTTAGAGACTGAAGAGAGCCTGGAATGATCCTCCACTTGCTAGTCGGGAAATATCACCGCTCCAATTGATAATAGAAGAAAAATTCTGATTCAAATCCTCTTAGAGAAGCCTGATTGCTATATGCTTCTTGAATTGTAAAGATATTGTCACAGTTACTAAGCCTTGCATCTCCATATGTCTATATTCTCTTCTGAACTTTCCAAGACTTGATAGAGCGCATGAATTTCTCCTTTTCTCATCATTCATTGTTTTATCAGAATTCTTTTATGACATAACCAATCTAGAAATTCAGATAGCCTTTTGATTTATAATCGTTAATCATATTTAGGGCATTGTTTTTAGGAAATTTGAAAACAATATAAATTGCTCATTTTCTGAGAAAGAAAATATAATGAGAGGAGGACAAGGAGGCCTGGAAACGTTTGGAGAAAGGAAGATAAATGATATAAATCTTTGGGCTGAAGGCCTGGGCTGAAGTAAGAGCTCACAAAGTGAAAAAAAAGAAAACAACACAAACAATTTAAGATATGCAGTTGTCAGATAAACAAGATAACTCTTTTTGGCAGCACTTTCTTGTCTTCTCCTTTTTCATTCATTTACAGAAATGTCTGCCAAGGTGTTGATGCAAGTTCTGAATAACATTTCTGGCTTCAGTTCTTCATCATTTACTAATTGATCTTAGTAAAATGCTAAAGTATGTTGTTCTTCTAAATTGTGATCTACCTATCCTTTTTCTTTCCTGGATAACTTCCCCTTCTTTATCATGGCTTGCACTCCTAATAAAGGAGCTGCCCATGTTCACTATTTTGTTCAAGTTTTCTAATCAAGTTATATTTCTCAATTTTTTTGTTAGCGTACTATCACAGAAACTTCACCTCTTTATGTCAGCATAGATTGATATACTTGAATAACATTTTCCTTCCTTAAATGCAGGTTTTCCTTAGCATGCTTGTGAAGGTTACTTCTCTTGATCTGCCATTGTGGCATCGGATTCTTGTGCTTGAAATCTTGAGGGTAATCTCTACAGTGGTGGTTGTTGCTTATTTGTATCGTTATCATGTATGAACTGTAGATGATCTGTTAGTACTTATCAAAGTTATTGAAAATTATAGATATTGTTGAATTTCACAGGGTTTTTGTGTGGAGGCACGGACTTTAAGAACTCTTTTCCAGAACTTTGATATGTAAGCCCATTAGCTTCATTCGGCATCTTTTGCTCCATGCTTTATGTTGCATTCATGTTAGCAAAATCTCTCTCATTTACCAGCATTCACTTTGAAGCTATTAAAACTTCATTAGCTCAGCTTGGAATTGAACTTAAATGACAGTAAAAGGTCAATGAGGAAGATTGCCTAATTTAGTTTCATATAAATGATGCAAGATGATGATAAACTCATTTTTTGTATACATGAAAAAACTTATTACTTGAAAGCATGGGCATTGACATGCTTGAAAATATGGTAGGGTTGCTGACCAATAATAATATAGCAATTAAATTATTTTGCTCATGTATTGAACTATGTGCTTTGTAACAATTGCATCTTCATCCACCTGGTAGGCATCCTAAGAACACAAATGTTGTGGAGGGAATGGTTAAAGCTCTTGCTCGAGTTGTTTCAAATGTACAGGTACAAGATATTTATGCATTTTTACTTTTGTTGACCTCCAGTAATTTCCCTAACTGCTTTGCTAGAGAGACTTACTAATAATGAGAAGGAAAATTTGGGTTTCTATAACATGCTGGAGTGTGGTATCATTTGAGTGACTGATTTTGTTTCCCACCATGTGTTTCTTCTACATACTTTGTCCTTGTAGTTTTCATGGTTTTTCTTGATGCTATTTTCATATATTGAAGTCTGTTTTTGGAACATGAAACTCTCGTTTGTTGGGTAAAATTCATATTGATTGGCACTATAGTTCTGTTGTTGGCGGCTTTAAAAACATGTGGGCCTAAAAGAAGCTAAATAAACTGGAGATGTAGAACTGCTGCCCCCTAAGTTTGTTTTTCATACATCTTTGATGTAAATATTCTAAGTTTTCCTGCAAAGCTTGTTCCATATAGGCGGTCTTTTATATGTTGCCTAGTGTTACTTATAGATGCATTTCAGTTAAGACTAGATAGGCGGCCCGTTCCGCGGGCCACGCTGATTTTTTTAACGCAAAAAACGATGCTTAGGCGCTGCTAATGTGTTTTAAAAACAGAAAAAAAATCCATAATTTGAGTCATTGACCCTATTGGGTCTAATAAGATGGTTTCATTCAATTATATGATAGAAAAGCTACGACATTAAATTGATCATTTAAAAAAAAAATGATAATGATAACCAGAAGAAATAAAAAAGTAAATTGAGAAAAAATAACGATGGTCAATCCCCAACGATCTAAATGTATAAGGATGTGAAAAAAAAAAAGAGCCAACAAAAAGAAGCCCAAAAAAATAAAACACTTACAAACCCAGGTAAGGCTACTAAAACTTGCAAGCTAAATCATGCTAATGAGATAACCTAATAGAAAGAAAAACAGGAAAAATGACAGTTTAATTTTAAAAAGAACCCAATTTTAAAGGATGAAACCAAAAACATATAAAAAAGCGATCCATGATAACCTAATTGAAAGGAAACTGAAGAAAATCATGAAGCCCATCTTTTCAAAATGAACGTCGAAAGGTAAAATAAAAAAATAAGTGAAAAAAATGACATCAACCTATGTTAACTTTTCAAACTTGTGACTCAAGTCACTAAACCGGAAACACCCAATCTGGAAAAACCACCAAGTCCAACTCCCAACAAATCAAATGTCGAAGGATGAAATTGAAAAAAAATCAATTATAAAAAAGATCCAAAACAAAAAAGAGTAATTAAAATAATGAAGACCTAATTTGAAATGAAAAGTTAATTAGAGGACAACCTAAAAGAATTGTAGGATGAAATTAAAAAAAAAATGGTCAATTATACAAAAGGATACAGAAAAAATAGCAATAAAGAAAATGAGGATCTAATTTGAAATAAAAAGTAAATGAGAGCACAACCTAGAATTTTGAATTGAAGGTAAAAATTGAAAAGAAAATCAAATTCATAAAAGAATGCAAAACAAAAAAATCAAAATCAAAAGAATGAGGACCATATTTGAAAAAATAACAAAACACAATTATGGATTCAAGGATGAAATTAAAAACAAATTAGAATTTGGAAAGAAAGGAAAACAATAAAAGTTAGAAATTAAACAAATGAGTACCAAAGTTGAAATATCAGTAAATTAGAGGGCAATCATGAGATTTTAAATGCCCAGTGTGAATTTCGAGGGAAAGAGAGAGAAGAAAAAAAAAGAAGAAGAAGAAGGAAGAGGCCGCCATTGACACAACACTGCCCTATGTGGAAGGAGGTGACCACTGTCGTGGAAGGTGGTGAACATTGTCACGGAAGTCGGTGTTCCTCTGTCGGATGACAACTCACATGCCTCCCAAAGAGTGCGGAGGTGCCATATGATGGCACGAGCATTATATGCGCCAATCATTTTTTTTAATAATATTTATATTTATCAAAATACCAAATTGCCTCTAAGCCAACTTGATTATAACAAAAAAACCAAGATTAAAATATGAAAAGCCCCTGGAAATTAGAAAGGGTAAAAATCCCCTGGATGAAAGCTAAATATTTTTTTGCTTTTAAGGGCAGTTAAAACATTTTATTTTTCGTGTGCTAAAAGAAGTGAATAGACTAATTTGCCCATGTTCAATCTAGTAATTTCCAATGGATCTCGCAGAAAAAAAGCAATTTACCCCCCATAGCAAGCTTTTTGAGTTTTCTTGAGAAGGGCAAAAACATTGTTACACTGTTCCAATCCACAATGTAATGATTCTAGGGCTATAGTGTTTTATTGATGCCTCTTAGTTTTTTTTTTTTTTTTTTTAACACACACACACACACACATATATATGCTGATATTTGCAACATGTATGGGATTATGAGCTTGGCTTGGATTTCTTGACTGACATAATTTATTATGTGTTAGGTTCAAGAAACAAGTGAGGAGAGCCTGGCAGCTGTTGCTGGGATGTTTAGCAGCAAAGCCAAAGGTAACTTTGTATTGGAAGAGACAAAATTGATACCAACTGTACCATTCTCCAATGCTATATATTATGGGAATGTCATCATGGACATTTTTATTCATAAGTTGAATAAAGCATTCAAGGTGTTTATAATGATTATTGCTACACCTGCTGGAGTTTTGTATGTTGGAATATTGGTGTCCTTCTCGTGTTCCAATGGCTGCAAGGATATAATAGTTGTTTTTGAAGATGTGCTCATTTTTGTAATCATGAAAAAGAAAAGAAATTATATGTTTGCACAATTCGTTCAATCAGCACATGATTAGAAGCAGAGGTTGACCAATGTCATGTCAATTCTCTCTCTGTTTTTTTCTTCTTTTCAAATATAACTGTACTGATAAAATTGTGGTTTGAAATCTGAATGTGGAGTTTTATTTGTCATCAAAGTTTATACAATTCTCGTGCCACTTTAATTCTGTTAGGAACTATGAAAAAGTAGGTTATTTGTAGTCGTCAATGAAATCTATGAGAAGCAGGTGATTGTGCTCACTGGATATAAAAGAACTATCAACATTGGAAATAATTTTGTTTTTTCTTCTGTAATAAAGGAGGAGACAAATAGGCAAGCTGTAATTTCATATATATTTGCTTAGAAGATCTTCCATCCCAAATCCCCCAACCTTTCCAAATTAAAAGGTTGACGTTCAGTTACACAAGGGAAACAATGTTTTGCATGGTAGAAATTATGTTATGCTCAAGACAAAAATCACTTTCAGTTGTGCATATAACATAATAACTATTGGTTGTGTGAATTCTTCCTAGTTAGCTAGATTCATTTAATCTTAATCCTTTTAGTGATGTGAAAGGTAGGTGTCTCAATGAGATGTGAATTTACTCTAATGTTAGATTGTGTGGTCGTCATAACCAATTGAATAATATGTTCATTTGGATTTCTTTGAATCCATGGACTCCAGTTATTATTTATTGCAATTCTTGATTGCCATAAAAGATTTCTCTTCATTTTTTCAGGTATTGAATGGATCCTTGATAATGATGCATCCAATGCTGCTGTGCTGGTTGCTAGTGAAGCCCATGCAATAACTGTGGCAGTTGAAGGGCTGTTGGGTGTCATCTTCACTGTAGCTACTTTAACAGATGAAGCAGTGGATGTTGGGGAGGTAATCCTGTGATGTTTTTTTCTTTTTACATTTCTTATTGTTTATTATAAAAAAAGAAAAAAAAGAAAAAAAGAAGAGAGGTCTTACTCTCTCTTTGTACAACCAGCTTGATTCCCCCAGATATGAGTATGATCCTGTGGAAAGATATAGTGGGAAAACCACAGTTCTCTGCATTGCAATGGTTGATTCTTTGTGGTTGACAATCCTTGATGCTTTGTCCCTTATTTTGTCAAGGTTTGTCAAATTTTTCTTTGTGAAAGAGGATACAGTTAGAATGAACTAAAGCTATGCACATATCTGACCTGTTGCTTAATGTTGAAGGTCGCAAGGAGAGGCTATTGTGTTGGAAATATTGAAGGGATACCAGGCATTCACTCAGGTAACCATGGGTTTATTTTGGTTGTTTTATATTGCCTTATCTGTTCTTATCTGACCGAAGTAAATATTAGTCTTCTATCAATTTTGTACAGTTATAGTGGGATTTTCTACTATGTTTCCTTTACCTCACAATGAACTTTGATGGTTTCCATGACTAAATTCTCAGGCATGTGGGGTTCTTCATGCTGTAGAACCTTTGAATTCTTTTCTAGCATCACTTTGCAAATTCACTATCAATTTTCCAAACGAAGCAGAAAAGAGGAGGTAAATCTCACATTTCACTAAATGATTTCAGCTAGCCAAGTCTGCTGTATTCTTAAACCCATGAACCATCTACTGTTGTTTGAAATGCATGTTTAGGCCAGCTTAAATGAATAGACTGTTGGTGACCTTAGTACTAGCCAGGGCTCAGGCTGTTTTCCAAGCAAACTTTGATATACAGCATGTCTTGGCAATCCATATATTAAGCAGACCTTTGGCTAATTGTCCTCATCCACAAGCCAGAAAAGGAAGAAGAATTTATTAAATCTTACACCAACTTGGGATAGACTATTGATTGGTGTCTTTTGTTCAAAGTTTTGACATCTCAGATTCAACCTGACATTTTAACATGTGTAGCTTATGTTCTTCGGCATGACCTATACTTTAAAGATCTTAGTCTGTGGATACTGTTGAAATTCTGGATTAAATTGAGATTTCTGCAGTGCAGGACTGTCTCCTGGGTCAAAACGTTCTGAGGCATTAGTTGAACAGAGAGATAGCATAGTCCTTACTCAAAAGAATGTGCAGGTATTTGGTTTGGCTCAGTGTTTATGGCATACTCGTTTTACCTTAACTGAACACATGTTACTGTTGTTCAGTTGCTTGTTGAATAAGTTAGTTATGCTATCGGATCATTTTTACCTTAACTGAACACATGTTACTGTTGTTCAGTTGCTTGTTGAATAAGTTAGTTATGCTATCGGATCATTTATCTATATGTATGGTTTATTTCACTTGCTATTGCAATGCAGGCCTTAAGGACTCTCTTCAATGTTGCTCATCGGTTACACAATGTTTTGGGGCCTTCATGGGTTTTGGTATGTTGGTTGCTTTCACTATTTGTCAGAAATAGATTTGGTCCCCAACTCAAAGTTTATTTTCTAAAAAATATAGGTGCTGGAAACTCTAGCAGCTCTAGACCGAACAATTCATTCTCCACATGCCACCACACAGGTAATTCTGGAAAAATATCTTTTTGATTTGGATTTGAATCATGGTTGCTTCTCGTTGGTCCTTTTTGTGTAGAAAGTACATGATGGGGATAAGTTAAAAAAAATGGACAAAAACTTCTCATTTGGGGTAAGCAGTGGTGGCAGTTGGTTTGTTAAAGAGCTCTGAACCTAACCAGAACTTTAAATTTATCTAATGGAGCTGTAATGTGTAACATGAGAGGAGAAGTATAGCTGAATTCAATCCTTTAAGGTTCGATATTGTCAGTTACTTCAATTTTCAGCTGCCCCCCTAAACTCTCACTGTTATCTTTCTCTAAAAGTCATAACTACAAGAAACAAGCTCTGAAGCTCATCCCATGAATTGAAACAATACCCACAAGAAACAAAGATTCAAGGGCTAGAATGAAAACTCATAAAAGGAAATGATATTTACACAAATATCATAATTTATTCCCACTTTAAATGAATGTTCGGTAACTGATCTAAAGCATATCATCTTTGAAATCGTGGCCATTGTTACAAGGAAAATCGCAGAGCTAGGAAAAAACAGAAAGAGAACACAATTTTATTTTTTTTAATTAAATGAGAAATCGAAGGCCTTCCTATTTGAAACTTATCACGCTCTTTTTGGCCTTTTTTGGAGCACATAAGTATTTTGGCACGTCAAATACAAATCAATAAATGTGAAAATTGGTTAGGGATTTGGTGGCAGTGATTATTCTACACACTCAACCAAGTTAAATCCAGAACAGTTTCCTAATGGGGCCTGGTATGCCCACTGTACTTTCTTATGTGGTGTGAAAAACGGTAGAAGAACCGATTGCTTCGGTGAAAATGGAAAAGCATCTTCGAAAAACTGCTACAAATGGTTGCTTATATAATGAATTTCAGCATATATGAGTTTTTCATAATTTGAACAATTCTTTTTTAATCTGAGAGCTATTTAATGTTACATAAAGATGGTTATCTGAAGGGTTCTTTGTTGTTGTTTACATAAGTGCTTATAATACGTATTTCCTTACCTCCAGGAGGTCTCTATGCCTGTACCCAAGCTTACAAGAGAATCTTCTGGCCAGTACAGCGACTTCAGCATTTTGTCTTCTTTGAATTCTCAAGTAAGTAAAGCAAGTTTGGTGTGATATGAGCAAAAATCAAAACTGGTATTTGTCAAAATTCATTTTGGAAATGACCCATAACTGTGAGCACATGTTAGGTGCTGAAGTAGGGGTGGAATATAACTATGCAAGGACGGTCCTCTTATCTTTCTCTCCCCTTGTAAAGCTTTTATGGCACAGGATTAGCCTTACAGCCCCATGGGCACTGATTGGACCTCAATTGGCCTAGAGGTTCATTCTATATGGGCTTGGAGAAATAAGGCAGAACATGAGACCAGTTGGACCATGCCATCCTACGCACTCTCTTTTTGTGGCTGCTTTTCTATCTAGTAGGGTGGGATCTTTTTCCCCAGGTTTCTGCTGGGAGGAAGCTATAGGAGTTGGCAAAGGAGTTCGATTTGCTCTGAGAGATTCTAGCTGGTCTCTTGGGGGTGAAGCCATCTACAGAGTAAATAGTTGTAGGGATGCACTCATCATTTTCTGGGGGTAAGAAATGGGTAAGGAAGCCCTTCTATTTGGTAAAACAGGAACTAGCAGCAGCAACACCTACATATTATTAATTTTCGTAACCATTCTTTCTTAAGCATACAAGTACCTATAATATTAATATTCATGTAAATGGTTTCTCAATTTGTTTCAGTGTGGGTGTTTGGGGGGGGGTGGACAATTT
>Ga0307507_10008873_pt1 | contig 13686 bp, 17 predicted proteins | sample 7_EM_MG_FD_207223 | JGI IMG/M metagenome (GOLD analysis project Ga0307507, IMG submission 207223) | Populus trichocarpa ectomycorrhiza microbial communities from riparian zone in the Pacific Northwest, United States - 7_EM | ecosystem: Host-associated > Plants > Roots > Unclassified | place...
TTAGAATGAAAAGTAATAAAAGAATTTCTCCCACTGGAAAGATAGAAGGGGTCATTGTGGCTAGCGCACTTCCACCTGGAAAATATTAAGGGTCCCATACGGGACCCTTGACCGTTTAGGGGATACCAAGTATTGAGCTTTTTTTTCTTTTTCTTTTCTTTGCATACATGTACTCTGCTACCTGTATTTAATATTTTCACTCATTATTGCATACTTTCTATATATGATTGTGGTGGGAATATCATTGTCGCTGGGGGGAAGTATGTGCGGATTTTTGATGGCTCGGAAATATTTTTGTCACCCGACTGTATGATAATACCATCGAGGTTGTCACTACAATAGGACGCAAGCAACTTATGCAAAGGGCGAATTTTATTTCTCGCAGTCCTTTTTCATGGCGTATTTCTTGTGCTATTCGTATGATATGATAACTAAGCTGTCCTCTATCATACAAGTAGTATTGTACGGTACGTACGAGGCTAGTGATAAATGGTGAGTAGGATAAAATGGCATGGCATGTAGATAACCAAAAGCATGCTATTATACTAGTATGATACAGTACTTCAGGATTTCGGTTTAGTAAGCTCTAGAGCTGTAAAGAAAAATTATTATTATGATACAGAATTCCTTCAGATATGGTATCTTCCTAGTGCTTATAGATTATTAAACAATTGTTGGCTACTTTGGTACAGTATGCAATATGCCACCAAGACCAATGTATAATATCATACCAACCTACTCGTAGCTCTCCTATTAAGTCCTCGGCCAGTTTCGATAACAGCGTCGTAAAGAGTTAGAAAGTAAAATCTAGAGGATTATTTCATATAATATTATTATACTCGAGTACGGTAGTTGAAGATTGATGAAAATCGGCTATGGCGAAAACGGCGGGTGATAAACGAAATGCTAAGGCGAAGGTAATACTAAGAACGGATCACACAACAACTAAAGATGCTCGATGGTTTCTATTACTTGCGAGAAGCGTAGGTCTAATATACTACAAAATAGCAGTCACAACAGAGTACTCGTATCCTCTTCTCAGCTTCCATATACTAAAAGTATACGATGAGGTCAACTAGTGGTAACTAGATCCTGAGAAGCTACGTTTTCCAACAGAGGTCTAATATGGTGAGCATGCCGAGCAGCTTCAAGAATTCCAACAAAGATTTTTATTTACTGGATCTGTAGTTGGGAGGCCCTGCACCGGTGATGTAAAAGTTAACCTCTCGTTTCGACAACACCTTCCATCCTCAGTTCTTGCCGCCCTTCGAAAATGTCCTCACCTATCAGCGCCGAGTCCCACCACCCTGCTAGAATATCGCCTTTTGTTCCTGCTGGCATCCTCGAAAGAGCCGGAATAAAACTCTGCATTGTTGGAAATGCCGCCGTAATTCTCTTCGGATCGGATCTCGTCATTGCTGATCTCGACCTCGCCATTTCCGACGAGCAGTTTGACTTGGCGCTTTCCGTTCTTCACGATGAAGGCTTTCGCGACATAGACTTCGATTCTGGCCGGCTGGTTTCCATGCCAGTCTTGGGCAAACCTGGGGGCTGGGTCGCTCGTCCACTACAATTCCCATCGTCCACCTCAGACAATGTGGTGCTCTCTCCTGCCAGCTGCTGGCATCTGGAAATTAATCCAGATACGACCTTCCTCCCGTTCCCTAATCCTTATCGATTCCCGCATTTCTTAGCTTATCTCGAAGGTAATCCACAATCCACAAGTCTATTAAATATTGTAAACTGCGTGAGCTATGGTTACTAACAGCGGGGATCGGGCGCACAGCCCTAATTTGGGCAATCGACGCACTAGTATCCGTTGGAGACAACTCACTACTCTTCGGGTACCAGTATGCGATCATGGCGAACCTTCAAGAGAAACGGCCAGAGCTCAAAGGAATAGTGGTGTCACCCGGAGATCAATTTTTCATGGACTTCTACACGAAGCAGTATGCGCTGTCGGGCATGCTGAGGGTTCTGGAGTTGCGTAGGGGTATCATCGCTGGGACTATCTCAGTTGATGCTGCAAGGGCGGTAGTCCCAAGGCCTGATTTGGCAAGGAGGCGCAGCAAGGAAAAGTACCTTCGACAGGGAATGGGAAGGGGGGATGGCGAGGGAAGCTCTCCTGTGGCTTAGGTGGTACACCGGGGAACAATGGCAGGGCATAAATGTCGCTAAAGGGATGCTATGGCGGGTTGAGATGTGTGCGTGAATGGAAATTTCTATTTTCCGCTAAATCTACAGTCATTTAATTAGCGGAAGTGTTTGTGAGATATATCTTATCCTAGTGATACAACCTGGCCAGTGGGAAATTATTGGGTATGATAGTAATTGCCCCACAGCAAATCACTCTGCCATGCCTGTGAATGGCTGTTTTCAGCAGAAAACAACTTACAAGCACTGCTCATCCATCATTTTTGGCCCCCAGCCTCGTGCTGTACTGTACAGTGCATGTTTTTAGCTTCTGTTGTGCCGTGATGACTGTCCAATAGGAATATCTGTATAAAAAATTGCAATATTACCATATAATTATTGTGTCGTTTTCCCCAATCCCGTAGCAACGATAAATTTTTCACTCTATCGTACCATTGGATAATATTATTAAAATAATATGAAAGCAGCAAAAGTAGCAGCAGGAAAGACCTTTCCTACCGTCCTATCATTCCAATATTTTATATACCAGCCATCTGCCTCTATAACAACCAGTCAGTGCAGTTTTTTTTTCTTTTTCTTTCACGGTAACCTAACATATATGTACTTGAGTTTTTATTCTGAAATATCTCTACACGATATATTACTTTCTTGAAGGGTAGGTATCATAGCAATTAGCCACTTATAAGTATAATAGTTAGATTCTTCCCCTGAGCAAGCATGGAGGAGAAAGAGGGAAGGAATGCTTGTTGCCAGTGCTGATGATCTCATCTATACATATAGGCCCTGCTAGTATAAGCAAGTTACATTATCCAATTCTAATAGTTACTTAGGAGGGTTCAGTTATTTTTAATATTATGTAACAATAAGTACCGGATAGGGAGGGCGTGAGCCGAATTCTCCAGCCTGTTTTCCTCCTAGGGTACCCGAGTGATTCCAGGCCTCCATCAATGGTGTCAATACATAATTTAGTGAGAATTCGTGACGAGGGTTAACAATGTGAACTCGGTTTTTAAAGTTACTGCTTTAAGTAAAAGTCCAAGGACTAACTTATGTACTAGAGTAGTAGTAGTGGGGTGTCTGGCGAAATGGGGATGAAAGTAGAGTATCTTCCATAATCTAGCGAATCCCCCCCCCCCCTCCACACACAAACGGGCCTTCAGGGGGGGCCAACATATGACAAATCCATGTTCCGCTTTATCAATCATTACGATGTGGTAATTGGTATGATACGTACTCTTCACGACACAGCCACAATGGTATGGTAGGAACTGGCCGGACCATCTGGTCTTTAATAATTCCTACTCGTTCAACTAACCTCACTCGCTCACTCGCCCGCTCGGTGGGTTAGTGCGCAGGGGCGCATGTCGAATACATATACAGTGCCAGCAGGGTTAGTGCACAGTAGTGTATTCCATAAGCATTATTTCTACGATATAGAGATACTGAAATTGCAGTCGAGCCCACCACGGTACCCAACTAAGTTAGTACCCCATCATTACGAAATATAACGTACCCCCCAACCACCCCTGTTTCTGAAGAAGGAAAGAGGCATCAGCTAGATCACCGGTAGCTTACTAACCCACGGTCCGGTCCACCAACCAAAATCACCTGAAACCCCGCAGGGAGGTGGGGGGGCGGCGAGGAGGGGAGGAGGACAAGGGCCCCCCAAGGTCCGTGCAATTAAGGGGCACGTTTGATCGCCCCTCGGAGAGCATACTTGAAACCGCGATCATGTATCCTCACTCGGTTTTAGAATTCGCGAGGAATAGTGGTGGAATGTTGGTGTAAGTGAGAGTAGATTTTTTAGAACCCGTGCTCGTTGTTGTACTCGTATGTGAATCTGGAAGCGCTGTGGTGTATGTTGTATGGTTGTGGATTGATCGATGGAATATTCGGAAGGGGGTCTTGCGTGAGGAGGTCTTTATTTGGTGGGTTTGACGTCTTTTTTTTCTTTTCTTCGCAGGGATGTGGAGGATGGTGTGATACAGGTACGATACCCTACTTGTAACTCGGTAATAACTTGACGTGATGCTTGGTTTAGCTTAGCTAGATCTTAGGGCTAGACCAGACCGGACCGGATCGGACCAAGGCCTATTCCTCAGCATTCAAGCAAGCACGAAAGCTCACTCGGTTATTTCTTTTTATTTCTCTTTTTTCATTTTTTTTTTTTTTGCCGATGCCCGAGCTACTAACGGTCTACTACGGTATGCCTGCACGTTAAAGAAGGTTTTTGCCTGTTCTGCAGCACTCATTCTCTCTCTCTCTCTTAATCCCCGCCCCCCACCGGAACAATGGCCGCTATCACAATCCAAGAATACCACCTCAAAATACCACCCCGTCACCATCTCCGCGATCAATTCAACGGTCCTCCACACCTGGGCTTCCTTTCGCTTCACGGAAGCATAGTTTCCCGTTCCGTGGTTTGTACAGTTACGTAGGTATTTGCAGTCTCATGGCCGGTTGAATGTGGGTAATTGCCGTGTTTACAAATCTTACCCCGCAATCAATGCCTACGATACCGGTATCGGGTTTTTGATGATAATGGAGGGTGTGTATTCTATGTGTTGTACGTGTACAGGAACTCCCGCCTCTCCCTCCCTCTCCGTCTAAATATAGATGATCTGCTTTTTGATCTTTTGTGCTCGGTCGGTATCATGAACGGATATCGATAGTGCTTGCTTGGTATGTGCTATTATACCGGTACTTACGAATTTCAAAGATATTTGGACATCTTGACGCAAAGGGTCTGTGCTTTTGATGTGTCTTGGCATTCGGATGTCCGGGTATATACTTATGAAACTCGCGAGTTCCGTTTATCATACCGGTATGTCTGCCATGGTTAGGTAAATACTGGTTCTGAAACCGGGTCTTCGGGTACTTGCGACTGATGCGAGTATCATAGAAGGATTGACGGGGCGTTGGTTTTTTTTTCTGCTCTCTCTTTCGCGAAGTTTAGGGTGGTGATTCAAGGCTTCGAGAGAAAGAGAGAAGCCCACTGTAAGGGGGAGGAGAGAGGGGTTGAGAATCGATCGATTCAGATACCGTATTGTATGGGAAGTTAATTACGGAAATTACTAAGCGCCGTGCTCTCTCTTCAGCCTTTTCACACTTTCACCATACTGATGTACAGTACCTGCCAAAGTCAATCCTCCTCCCCGCCACGGCACTTCTCTACTTGCTAAACATTCACAAACATGTGAAACCAGTGGGGCGAAAACGATATTACCCTTCTGTCGCTTCCCTAGTCTGGTGCTCGTGCTCTATATATCACGAGGAAAATGGCCTTCGATGGAACATGGGTTTCTGCGTCCCCCGCTCTGGCCTTGCGCAAGAATTAACACCCCTCCATCATACTGAGGCCATTGTACACAGTATCCCCCCCTGTTAACTTGACTGACATCTCACCACCTGTGCCCCCGTCATTTCGGATGTCGTGCGAGTCAACGAAGGTGCGAGATGAGTGAAAAGAATGAAGGAACAAATTGACAGGCGTCACAGCATTTTTTTTTTTTAAGAATGGGAAAATTCCGGAATAAATAGATGGATGCATGGGGAGGATGAATGGGTGGAATTGTTTCAATGTAGGTGAAACGAAACGAAACGGCGGGGTAGGTATTATCCCTTCGTTTGATTTCGTGGTTCACCCTTGCAGTGTGGCAACGACACTTGGGTGAGCGCGATTCCACATAGAGTATCGTTAACTATGCAATTGTCCACTATTCGGTAATCCTCTCGCACCCTTCTGAGTTTAAAATGGAGGACACTAGTTTGTTTGAGTGATTGTGAGTAAATATACGCACAAAATGCTGTTACCATCATGGCCATGCTGAATGCTACTGATTTCGCTCCATTCTGAGCACTACACTGCATGTCAAGCAAGAGGTTGTCCACATCACGATTACGGAAACAGGCTAAGTATTCAACACTACGAATGGGTCTAAACATCATGGCGGTTTAAGGCATACTTTACCTATTACTAACTAGTGATTGCCGATCGCAACTGTAGTGCAACGCTAAAAAGCTGTGAAATTCGGGAACAAACGAAGGGATATGATAGGATACTGCAGTAGTAGCGAGTACCGTATCAGGATCAGGGCTGTAGGAATACGGTACTGAATGAGTGCCACATACCTGGGGATGTTTTGGAGCTTTGGCAGTTAGTGGTGGGTGGTGGGTCAGGGGGGTTTAGAACCATAGGCTGGCTAGTTTGGTATCATATCAGAATTACAGTAGTGTGCTACTTTTTCGTAGGGCTTGATACCGTTTGTCTCTGGTAGAGGTGCTCAGTCGATGGGGGGGTGGTGTTTGTAGAACACTGAGTATGGATGGTGCCGGTCGACTACCTGCCCATACTGAATTATCAGCGTTTCGAGAAATGATCTCTATAGAAATATTATAATTACCCTGGCGATTCTGTAAAGAATCACTTTGCGAAGCCTGCATTTTTTTAATTTTAACCCATTTTTATTCAATTAATGCGCTCAGAACTAATGACAGGAATTCTGTTGCAGTGGACTACCGTATTTGATAAAGTTGCGCACACATCAAACTCCCACTCCTACCGGCATCACAACAACTTCCCATAACTCCAAGTGAAAAACACAAATAATACACCGTCAAATTTTCTAATCTATTATCGGTATTTGAAAAATATCGCCAGAGGGAATCGCATCATATCATACCTTCCCAAGGAGGGGGATGGGGGGCGTGAAATATCCCAAATTTAGAAACTTTAGATGAAGTCTGCAGCAAAAGGCCAGGCAAGGCCGTGGTGGGGAGACAGACAGACACATTGTTGCCGTCACGATCCATCATTTCAACACAGGCACAAATCTCCAGGAACCGCACCACAAACAGCGCACTCTCCCCCGAGACATGCATTTGCACCTGCAATCCATACCTCACCTCCTCACCGTACCACAGTTCGAATAGAACCGCAATGGTTTGCCATTCGCTGCTGGGGTAGAAAAAGGCGTATTAATGTGATTGTATAATGCTCGTATCTTCTTCAAACTTTTATAACCTTGATGGTGTTGGGTATATTCGGTTTGTTTATTTATTTATTTACTTGCTCAGCTAGAAGTGAAGTGATACGAATGGAAGGGGTAATCTCCAGGCACAGGAACAAATATTAAAAAAGTGCAAGTGAATATTCCCTATAGAAAGTTTTAGCCGATTACGCCCCACTTCCGGTACCGTATAATATTGTATCATAACTTGTGCAAGAACTGTTCTATCTATCTATCTGTCTGTCTGTTTTGCTGTGAATGTGATAATACTTTGTATTATAATGTGCTTGTACCGTATGTCAGCAATCTATCTATTATATCAATTATATCTACCCCTGCAGCACTATCATTTTAGCATTCATGCGATGTTGCAGTTTTTTTTTTTTTTTTTTTTTTTTGATATGTGTGGGAGGATGTTCCTCGTTTTTTTCCTGTAGTGGAGTATTGTGCCGGTATTCCTTGCATAATTCCCCTATATTTGTGTGCTGAGAAGTTCCACTGCATTTCTTGGGACGCACGGTAGGCGGGTAGGTGGGGTTTTTGTTGCTTTGGTGAACTGATATGTAGTCTAAACATTCATTGCTCTTTATTGCTAAGTTATTGCTGAGAGGCTCTAGTAGTACTAGTAATTCTTCTTCCACTTGTTCAGGGCGGCCTGTAAACATGCTTTTTTGACATGTTTTGTTCTTCTACTCCTGTCCTATTGCGCATAGCTTACACACTGGGTAGTAGAGGTGTGCGCTCTTCTTGGGTTGGTAATGTTTGACGTCTAGAATATTATCTCACGACGATAGACTACCGTATGAGGGGGTTCAGCGAACACTAGGCCAAAAGTGACTTAGTAAGCGTTAATTCAAGCGGCGATTTTGTTTGTCCTGTTCCTTGAACCCTCCTGTTCGTTGACGCCCTCCAATGTTATGTGCCTTTTGATCGGAGGCCATCTTTATACAGTGTAGATTAACCTTTCTGAACTCCCCCTTGAAGGCCTCTATCAGCTTGCAGCCACCTTGATCAGTTGGTACCCCTTATTACTATTCATATATATTTGAGTATAGCTTTAGTCAAGCGGTTAGGTATTGCTTGGCTGTATGTATAGTACCGGTACGGTATCCTGTTCCAACAAAGTATTCACTACAGCGTGGTCAATGGGGGGAAGAGTAGTACAACATCAGGTTATCGGGAAGCCTAGTGGGAGCTCCAAGTGTGCTAGTGATAGTGTAGCTGCACAAGGCAGCAGCCCCCACGTATTGGTATAATTCCTCTTTCTATCGTTCGTCCGATGTCAAGAGTCAAGACTGGCTTGGTAATGCGGCATAAAATGAGTATGGTGCTGGTGGTTGGTTCGTACTGTAGGCATATACTTTTTCTTCTTCTTCTTCCTCTTTTCAAATACGAACATTAACATCTAGACTATGATAATCTCCTTTCCTTTCCTTTGCTTATGTCTTAGCTTATGTTTTTTTTGGCGGTTCCTGGTTCTACTTCTAGTCCGGATGGTTCTGCCGGTTTCGGCCCGCGAAGGGCTGCTTTTCGGGGAATGCGGCTGAGAAGTACCATAAAGTATGGCTTGAAGATGGATGAATGATAGGATGCGCTCATATTTTTGCGTAGTGCGTCCGTACTGTACGAGTAGGGTATCCACCGAGTTCCGGTAAGGCGGATATCATAATGTAAGTTTTTACCCAACTTCGAATACAGTGATTCGATCATTTTTATCATTGTGAAAATGGGGGCTTGGGTGAGTGGTTGTGGGTGATGGTTCATGTGTGGGTGTGTGCCGCAGCACAGCCGAGCAAGGCCGTAAGTGCTGTACTCGAGTAGGTGTTACTAGAGCATAATATGTAGCGGGTACAATAGGGAAGTAGCTATTTAGGAGAAGTAAGGTATGATATCAGTAGTGATAGAGCATCAGGGGATGTGGTGGAGAGGTTGCTGAGGCACCGGTAGAAGGAAAGTGCTAGTGGAAAATTGTGTGCGAATACTTTCAACAACACCAGGAGACAGGGGAAGAGGTGGCACCCCTCAAATTCAAAAAAAAAACTTAACTTACTTATTATTATACCCCAGGTTGGAAACGGGTTACGGCGGCATCTCGCCGGGGAGGCGGTGTAACTTATTGCGAAGGACTCTTGCTGATATAGCCTTGGACTACTTTTAAATTGTTAATTGGGCTTGTGCTTGTTATATAATATGGGGTCCAAATTGATTGATTAAAGAGTGCATCGGCTACCTAGTCTTTGTGGTAGCTGGAAATGCGGCGGCCAAGAGAGAGAGAGAGAGAGTGTGTGTGTGTGTGAGTCTGGTCACTGAAGTGGAAGAGGGTGCATCTCAAGGAATGCTTACAGCATTGTTTATTGACAGGGAGGGCAAATTGGGCGGGATTTATCGCTCCTCCTCTTGGGGTACCTTGTTGCACCTTTTTGACAGGAAACAGGCAAGAAAGCACTATCCACCCGCCAACTCCTGGGTAAGCACACCCCTTGCGTGGAACATTTTCCGTGTGGAGCTAGACATCCCCGTCTCATCTCCCGTGAGCCCAACCCAGGCGATGAGAACAAGGTTGCAGCAAAAAATGCGAGCAGCAAAGGTGGGCAGCGAACAGCGCAAAGATACCGTACGATACTGTTCTATAGACAGGAAGAGGAGGGCACACTATTGGTGGGGAGGAGGAGGGGGGCGTTCGAGATAGGGTACCGGTAGTTATTACCTTTGGAAAGTGAATAATTGAATGATAGGCTAGGATTCAACGGTGCCTGGCATGTGGAAAATTGAATGCATTGTCTTGTCCAGAAGGTCATCGCAATTGTATGGGGGGGTGACAGTGACGGGGGGAGGGAGAGGATATGATATTCTTTTGTGCCATCCTGCCTAACGATTAATCTACCTGTACCACCTCAGCCATCCACCTGCCTTCTTCCCAGCTGTTGCCAGTGTTGCTATCTTCGAGCACTGGTACCGGTACCGGTATTTGGTTGTAGTACGATATCCTGTGAGTTGTCACTCCTTCCCTTTCCTTTCCCTTTCGCTCCCTTTTCACTCTCCTACCTCCCCACCCTCTGTTCATTCGGTCGCTCACTATTTTTCCTCCCCCCCTACAGCCAACGACTATTTACGACTTTCGTTTATTGTTTTTAGTTGATCCGCGATTTTAAACTAAAGGGGCGAATTAGGGAAGAGAGAAAAGGGAGGGAGGAACGAGAAAGATTTCATGAGTTCTCAATACTAAAACTGCCGCGATTCAACTCAAAGATCTTTGTCTTTCATTCCTCCATTCCTATTCTCTTTTCTGGTCTAGACTATCTCTCTCTATCGGTGCTTACGGGGATTGCTCAGGCAGGACTAGTTTCTAGGCAGCGAAAGCATTCAAGGTCTTCAGCGAGCCAGAGGCCCCCAAAAGGTCGGTTTTACTCGCTCGCTTCTGTCACTTTAATTTCATTTTCTTTCCATTTTTGTATGTACGCGTTTATTCCTCCCCATCCCTGGCAACCAACGGGTAGCCCTTCTCTACCGCACTCAATCCCGCACACCCACATCTTCGCCATCACCCAAACTCCCTTTCCTTTGTTTCCCTCTTCCCCCTTCCTTTTCTCGCTCCGTCAACCATAAACCCGCCAACCCCCCCATCTCCACCAATCCACTCATTCGCTCGCCCTACCCTCCTCCCCCTCCACCTGACTGGTCCAGTCTCACGCTCCTTCATTGATTGCTTTCTTCCTCGCCGCCGGACGGGTTTCTTTTCCATTTTCCCTTCCTTTCCCTTCCTTCCTAACCCTACACTCATTTTTGTAGATCTTGAATCTATAGCCGCTCCCTTTTTTCTCCTGTTTTGATTTATCTCTCTCTCTCAGACTTGCTTTTACCGTTCCCCCGTTTTAATCATTCCTCCCTGAACAGAGACTCGGAAGCCCAACGCCACCCCTAAACAGTCATGACTTTGCCACGCTCGCTCCTCTCTGCGTTGTCACTTGTCCTGGTACTTTCACTTCAGTCGCTTACGGTATCTGCAGCCTATACTCCTGGTAAGCTACCGCTTTTTCTTATATTTCTATTTATTGTTTAGGGGGTATGCCATTTTGAGCTTTCAACTGATTGCTCCTGAATACAGGCCCGGGTCACGATCTCTTCGCACGACAAAACCCCAACTGCGTCAAGGACTGTCAAGTTCCTCCGTGCGGTAAATGTGCTTCAAATCAGTACTGTACTCTAAGCGTTCAGACGTGCGATGCTTGCCCAAAGGCGACCTGTGCCGACGTTCAGGGTACTAGCAGCAGCAACAGCAGCAGCAACGACGGTGGTGGTTCCTCTTCACCATCCGTTGGACCAATTGTGGGAGGGGTGTTGGGAGGAGTGGCAGCGGCGGGTATTATTGGATTTTTGCTTTACAGGACATTCGTCAAGAAGAAGAAGCAGGAAAGGATTTCAATGGCCGCAACAGCTGCGGAAAAGGAGAACGATTTTGGAATGTTAAAGAGCGCGAGGGTAAGCCCACGTGATGTCTGCTTTTTATATACCATGTTCTAACGGTTATTCAGGCGTCAACCCATACCGTTGCTTCGATCGCATCCACCGTTCGCACCCGTGCATCAAACGTCATCCAGATCGCGTACATTCCTGGTGTCACCAATCGCTCAGGGCCCCCTACACCATCCCATTTGGTCCCACCTATTCCGCCTCTCCCAATGATGGGGGGTTCACCAACAATTTCACAATATCCCCGATCTCCATTGGCTGGCGGCTTTCAATTTTCTGCCGACGATATACTACGTGGTTCCATGTACACTGTCAATAATGATAATAGGTCATCAATCGCAACTACAATCTATGGTCAAAATGCTGTGGTTTCCCAACCTAACATTATTCGTGCCGGAAAGGCTGCTGTGGTTACGGTCAAGGGAGGAAGCAGTCTTGCTACATCTATCGCCAGTTCACCATCATCGACTGTTCCACCGGTACCAGCTTTGTACCTGAACGGGAGCGCGAACGGGAAGGGCAAGGGAAGACAATCTACTTTGGATAAAGTACCGCCGAGTCCGGCCTTCTCTGTCGGATCGACCTTTTTGAACAGGATGAACAGCGGGAAGAAGTTGAAAACCGGCTTACCAGACGAGGCTGTTGGCGAGAATCACAGCACGACATCGTTCATGTACTCGGATGACTCGGACGACGATGATATCAAGCCAGGCCAGCGGATCAAGCGTCCCCAGTCGGCGTGCAGCAGTTGCATCACTGACATGGAAACTAGCTCTCCCTTCTCAGATACTAATTCGCTGGTGGTGGATGACACGCCTGGTCCATCTAACTCTGGACAGCCACTAGCTGGTAATACCCGACGACCATCACAGAGCTTAGCTCAACGCCAGTCGAGGACCCTAGATACTAGGGCTATGTCATCACAGAGAACAGTTAGTCCATTCGACGACTCAAACTCGATGGAAAAGCGGTGAATAGTGTAGAAGGAAATATTTTGTCTTTCTGCCATTTTCTCTGCATTTGCATAAAAGGGCTTGCGTACGCCATATGATTCCAATGTTGGTCCCATTATGTTACCTTTTTTCTTTCTTTCTTTCTTTCCCTCTTGTTGGCCTTGATTGAGTATTTTCTTTTATACTCACCCTACTACCTACCTAGCGCCTGTCCATCCATCCATCCTGCCCTTCTAGTTTGGTAGAATACCAAGAAAGGCAGTTGGGGCTGAAATTCTTCTGTTACGCTCGTTACATTATATTGCATTACCTTACTTTACCACCTGCCTAGGTTTCGTGTATTATTACTATTTTTTTACTCACTTCTTCCTAGTGTTATATATACTAGGACTTCTTTTTAAATCATGTTCGGAATATCCTGACATTTTGTTTTCCCGTTTGTGTGTGATAATTGTTCTTCAATAAGTACTTCTCATTCGCTCTTTTTCGTATTCATCTTGGGCTTTGGTTTGGTTTGGTTATTTATTTCATGGGTTTGGGTTGGTTGGGGCGGTTGGGATTCTTATCTTGCTTCTTTCATTGTATTAGGAGGGTGGGCAGTGTATGGAAGGAATGGAATAGATTATTCATTCGTAGTAGAAGCTCTCGAAACATGGATGGTGGCTTGGCCCGACGGTTTGATTCGGTTGGAGGTGACTTGAAGTTTTTTTTGGCAGAACGTTAACCTTGCTTTCTCTTCATCCTCTCCCACCTATGTGTTTATAAAAGGTGGTGAATTGGCGTGGTGGTTTTTATTATTTCTTTATATTGATGATACGTGTGAAGGGGGATTCTTATTATATCGTTATATTCTAAGGATAATATTCGATATCGGAGGAGTATATATATATATATATTATGCTACTTGTTTATTGTAAGGTTTTTTTATAGAGTGGGACTTGTACGATGTGAGGACGGAGCAGGCAAATGCTTATATGGGATGTAGTGATGGTGATATACTGTATAATACGATTGCCAGGTCACGCTATTTCCCTCCTGTGCGATTTGGCGATGGCGATGGCGATGGGGGGGGGGGGGGGGGGGGGGAGGGGGGGCCCTGT
>Ga0307507_10008875_pt1 | contig 13684 bp, 9 predicted proteins | sample 7_EM_MG_FD_207223 | JGI IMG/M metagenome (GOLD analysis project Ga0307507, IMG submission 207223) | Populus trichocarpa ectomycorrhiza microbial communities from riparian zone in the Pacific Northwest, United States - 7_EM | ecosystem: Host-associated > Plants > Roots > Unclassified | place...
GAGTGAGCGGACTGTAGCTGTAACCGAGCAACGGGACGAGACCTGAAGGGGGAGAGGAGGGGTAGACCCAATAACCGTGGAAACTATCGGTAACCGTGTGCGTGTCTGACTAGGCAGCCTCTAATGGAGACAAAGAGGATGGAGAAATCGACCGTGGCCTGTTGAAATGTTTTCTCCTACTGCGAACTGTAGTCCCAGCCGTCTGTAACATGGGCGAAGGGGTGTTGCCGACCGTGCGAACGCTAAGCGAGGCTGCGAAGCGCAAGCGGAAAGAGGGGGCGATAGAGCCAAACGACCCCTAGAATCAAGGACGCCAGGGCCCAAGAACATGATGAGGGAAGTAAGGCGGGAGGGGGAGAGTGCAGCTCACGGAGAGTGCGGATGCAGCTCACTGAGAGTGCGGTGTTGGTGGATGTTGACGATGAATTCTCATGGTGTTGAGTTTTCAATCGCCGGGTGTGTAGGGGAGATGGTTCGTGACCCAAATCTCCTGCCCCTAGGGTGCCCTTATATAGGGGTTCTTCCCTCAACCCTAACCCTGCGTCACTCTTACTCTCGCGTCACGCGACTCATGACTCATAGTGAGTCATAGTGTGAAATCCATCAGCTGACTCGTCCGAGTCCACTGCCCCTTATCTCGCAATCAATCAAAACAAGTCATGTGCCCTAATGGGGTCACATGCGCAAAACCCATAACTCATAACTATGAGTCATGTGCGAAATACATAAACCACATGACCACAATCGTGCGTCATGTCAAATATCAACCAATAACAATAAACCAATGACACGCTATTGCGTCGTCATGTGAAAACCTATGAGTCAACTGATCTCATAGTGTAAAAGATAACAAACCGATGACTAATAACTATTAGTCATGTGAGAGTCTGGCTTGCTTAGTCACCGTTTGTGACAGCTGGCCATCGTTTTTCTTGACTAAGATGATTGGTGAAGACCTTCCTGACTTCAGCCTCTGGAGCCATCCTCGATCTTCATTCTATTTAATCTATTGGTGGAGTTCCGCCAACTGATCATAACTAAGGGCATATCGCTTCCGGATAGGTACTCTTTTTCCTTCTTTCCGGTCGATTCCTAGATGGATACCTGGTCGGTGGGGCGGTACCCTCGTCTTCTGTCCCTTTTCGAACACATCTAACGGATGGTCATATTCTTGAGGGACTGTGTCTCTAACGTCTTGGTCTGCGTTGTGCTTTTTGCTTTTACATCGCCGGTTCGGTGGTAATGTTGATAGCTTCCAACTGAATTTCGTCCTCGAATTTCATCCCATCTTAGGATGCCGGTTATTTCTCCTCTGCGGATGAACGGTCGGAACGCTCTTGCTAATATCTCGTTGATGTCTATCGGTGGTTTGGCACTCCGGCCCCCGAACACTTTGTCCATGGTGGTGTCGGAGCTTCCGAACCCTTGATCCCCTCTCTTAGTATCGTCCAACAGGGTTACTTCTTGTTGTTCCCTGTTGTTGATTTTTTCCATAATCAGTTGTTCAATCCGTTCTCCCTGTTGCACTCGGTATGCTTGGTCTCCTAGGTTGGCCAGGACCACCCCTACTTTACCCCTGTAGTCAGAGTTTATCACACCTGCATTTGTCATGAGTCTGTGTTTGACTGCTAGACTGCTTCGTGGTGCAATTCGTTCATAGATATCGTGAGGTAATCCAATGGCTATTCCTGTTCCAACGATTGCTTGCCCTCTGGCAGGAACGTCGGTTCCTTCGTTTGCGTACAGGTTGTGTCCTGCCGTCTTGGCTGATCCTTTCGTTGGCATCTTAGCCTCGCAGGATAGCTGCGTAACTATGACGCTCTGGTCACTGGCCATCGGGCCTTTCTTGGCCTGGACCTTGGAGAATCTGGTGATGAGATTCGGTTCCAGTGCTTTTTCTTCGGATACCGCATAGGCAACAGGCGAAGATTTGAAACACCAAGTCGTACATTGTTCCCTGTTGAATGTGATCCTCTTGTCGTTCCAATCGCTTTTTGGATGGTGTTCTCTTCACCATGGCATCCCAAGGATAACCTCATGGTTTTGGAGGTTTGCCACTTGGAAGGTTGCCAATTCCCTATGGCTACTAATGTCCATAGGTACCTTCGTCATATGGGTAACGGGGCCCAGAGCGCTTGGTTTTCGGTCCACATGGTAAATCTCGCTTGGGTTTTTTGCTTTGATCGTCTTGATTCCGTGTTTGTTGCAGACTTCTCGGTTGATGAAGTCTTCTGTTGCTCTGGAGTCCATTATAGCATTGATTGTGACTGACTCTTTTACGCCGTGTAGTGGTATCTTGACCATGATATAGTCATTGTCGTTTTCGAGAGTTTCCGTGTAGTTGAGTGCCACGTAGTAATTTTCCAGGATGATGGGTTTTCGTTCAGGTCTGTCCCTCAGACCATCTCTTACTGGGGACAGTCATCGTTTCCCAACTGTTCGGGTTCCTGTTCGACCTCAATTTCCCTCATCTCAGGTCTGGTCTGCCAAGGGGCAGGTTTCTTCGTGGGTTGGCAATTCCTAGCATGTGCGTTGAATGTTTTGAGTCCGTCCTTCTTCGTTCAGTTCCTGGCTAAGTGTCCAGGTTGTGCACATTTGAGGCATAGTTGTTCGTGAATCCTCCTTTGGAATTCTTCTCTTGAAATGTTGAACCTTGGTCCTTTCCTGGTAGCATCCAATTCCATGGCGTCGCCGTAGTTCTAATTACCATACTTTGTGGATCGATATGTCCCACCTGGGTTTTATTGTGGATGGTCTCTCGTTGGACGTTTTTTGTTGATGGTGATTCTGGAAGATGCCTGACCGGCGCAAGCTTGGTTTCCTTCCGGATTGCCCATTGAGCTAGGACATAGAGATATTCATATTCTTCACTAGTAGCCCCCCAGGCGTTTTGGAGTACTATGTTCATCCCTTCCAGGAGTAGTTCTTCTTGCGGTCAGGTCGTCCAACTCAGCTTCCCTAGCCACGAGGCAGAACTCATTCCAGTATTCTGTGACTGATCGTTTCCCTTGTTCCATGTTTTTTAGTTTGATCCTTGCTGCTCCTTTGGCGTCAATTACGCCAAATTGTCTTTGTAATTCTTCTTCGAATCCTGCCCAAGTGTCCCTGATTGGGGTGATTCGTTCCTTTGTGTATGGTGTGATCCAGGTCCCTGCGTCGTCCCTTAGCAGGCTTGTTGCATAGTGGATTTTCTCCTCATCGTGGCCGTTCTGCCATCCTACTGTCCTGTAGTATACTATGAGTTGAGCTCGCCAGTCTCGTAATTGCTGTCGTTCTCCTGGGTAAACCTCTGGTTCCCTGGCTTTAGGCTTTCTGATTTCTCTGCTTAGGAATGCGATGATTTGTCTTATCCTTTCCGGGCTCAGGATCGGGGTTGTTTCCGCAGATGTCGCTCCTCCTTGTGCTGCTGTAGCTGCCATCGGGTTTTGCCATGTCCTTCCTCGTTCCTCGGTTTCTTCTGATCCAATTGACGATGGTGGCTCTCGTATATTAGGGCTTGGTACCCTCCCTTCTGTCAAGGCCCTTTCTAGTCCTTCTCCTAGTGATGAAAGGTCTAGATTTTCTGCTAGGGGGTAGATGTTGTTTTCGTCCTTGGTCTCCCTTTTGTCTGTTTGTTAGGTGCTGCTGGGTTGACACAACCAAATGTTACAATCCTCTTCGCTTCGGGTGATACTTGCAGGAGGTAACTGATAGCCTCCTAACGATTACTTCTTCTAGCCTGATATTTGTTGCTATAGGTAGGTCCTTTGACTCCTATCTGGCAACGTCGATCGTTAGGCTCCCATAAGGCCCTCGTGTCTTGATTCCCGAAAGCGTGATAGATAAAGATCTTTGTATTGAACGTATAGTGTATGAAAGAACCTAGATGGTTGCGCGAAGAACCCAAATCCCATGCCTTTTTACTTTTTTTAATTTTATTTTATCCTGCGTTCATTGTTTTAAGGTACAAGAAGCTTCGCACCGCGCTAGCTATGGAAAGAACAAAACCTATAAATCAAAACAAACAACAAAAGAAACCGCTCACCTTTTCCTCCGCGGTGACTGAAATTACTCTGAGGCTAACACTGTTCGCCTACCATTCCTTCCGGAAATAAAGATAAGGAAAACTTCAACGTGAAAATTACATCCTCTTCATGCGTTTTTTGCAAGGAAAGATACATATAAGGAGCATAAAACAACAGGTAATCATGAAAGAAATAAACTCTTTGCGGGAAACCTGGTTCAGTTTTGGGTCGGTGGGGGAGAGGAGGGGGTAAAAAAGTATTCAGGAGTCATGTCCGGGGGGAAGCCGGTCTTCGTGTCTGTGATGTAGTCCCCTAAAGCCCTTATGAGGTGGGGAGAGGCAGAGAGGGTACTTGTAGTAAGGGGTATGGGGGCGTCAGTGGCCCAGTCTTGGAGGAGGATGTTCCTAGCAGGGGTCCGGAGGGCCTGGTAGGTCCTTTTCATGAGCTCGGGGGGGGGGGAATGTTCGTTCCTGATGGGAGGGGAGCGTGCAGGACGAGAGGGAGGCTTGTGATGCCCTCTTCCAGGGGTAGGGTGATGTGCGCCAGGGCGTCGACCGGGAGGTGTTTCCTTATTGGCGGAGAGGGGACTTTCACCCATCAGTCAAGGGGGAGGTAAATGGAGGAGAGGCTGTTCGTGAGGTGCCTGGACGAGTCCTGGGCCCTGAAGGAGGATAGGGAGGGGAAGGACTAAGGGAGTTTGGCTGAGGCTGGGTTGGCGTTCGGGGGGGCGCAGGCAATTCTAAGAGTGGCTAGACGTCTTCTGTAACTACAGTAGGAGATGATGGGAGGGAGACAAGCTTCGCGGGACAGGATGGAGGTGGGAGTGGAAAAAAGATTGTTTGTTGTCCATCTCTGGACCCTGTGCCAGAACCCGTTCATGCCTCTGAGCGCGGAGCTGTTTGGGGTGAGAAGGTAGGCCTCGTACTTAAGCATGAGGAGGAGGAGGTCGTTGGTAACACGTCATGTCAAGTATCAACCAATAACAATAAACCAATAACACGCTATTGCGTCGTCATGCAAAATCCCATGAGTCAACTGATCTCATACCGTGAAAGATAACAAACCAATGACTAATAACTATTAGTCATGTGAGAATCTATGTCACAAACGGTGACTAAGGTAGGCAGACTCTCACATGACTAATAGTTATTAGTCATTGGTTTGTTATCTTTCACGGTATCAGATCAGTTGACTCATAGGATTTTACATGACAACGCAATAGCGTGTCATTGGTTGATTGTTATTGGTTGTTTAGTGACATGACTCACAATTGTGGTCATGTGGTTTATGTATCTCACACATGACTCATAGTTATGGGTCATAGGTTTCACGCATGTGATCCCGTTGGCCCAGATGACTTATTTTAGGGGTTTTGATTGGTTGCGAGATATGAGGCAGCTGACTCGGACAGGTCAGCTGATGGATTTCACACTATGACTCACTATGAGTCATTAGTCGCGTGAGGCAAGGGTATGCGGCACGCAGGGTTAGGGTTGATGGAAGAACCCCTATATAAAGGGCACCCTCGGGGCCTGGGATTTGGGTTCTTCACGCAACCATCTAAGTTCTTTCATACACTATAGTTTCAATACAAACATCTTTATCTATCACGCTTTCGGGAATCAAGACAAGACGGTCTTATATGAGTCTAGCGATGGACGTTGCTAGATAGGAGTCAAAGAACTTAGCTATCGCAACAGATATTGGGCAAAGACGAAGTGATCATTAGGAGACTATCGGTCACCTGCTGCAAGTATCACTCGGAAAGGAGAGAATTGTAACATGTCTAACGAAACACTACTGACAGCAGGCACATGACAAGGCTAGAAAGGTCTTGATGCCGTACCTGGGATTCTTTGCATGACAAAAAACCTACGATCATGGGACAGGGTGGCAAGGAAAGGAGATAAGGAATCTAGAGCCCTACCTTTTAAGAGTGGTTACCATAGCATTGAGACAGCCTGATAGCACACAAGTACAGCATTTGAAATGTGTACTCACCTGTATTGGATGGCTGCTTGGCTTTGTGAGGATGGCTCAATACCGGAGCCATATAGACGAGACCATACAGTAGATGGAAGACTATGTGAATCAGTTTCACAAGACGGGGGGTCTCACCTTAGGTTTTAGGATATCGAAACTGACGCATGTCAAGGCTGACAAGCTGCCGAAGAAGCTATGCCACCAGCATATACTAGCAACAAGCAGTCAGTCGGCAGATTGCAGAGGCCTGGGGTAGGTGAGTAAGATCGCCAAGAAGAGATCGACCAACCTATAGATTTGATCTATGCCGAATCTGATTTCAACTTTATCAAGATAGATCTAATAAGCCACTTTCGCGCTCATATCCACCAGTTCGGCAATATTCCAGTGTATTCTGCCGAGTATGAAGAGCTCACCCACAAGGACCAAATCAAGGATGGATATCAATATTGAAATAAAATCGACGCAGCGTGACAGACCCTAAGCAGCTACGGTCGACAGCATGCAATCCAGATGCGACTTTTGAAATTATAATCCCTCCGGCATGTTGAAGCAGATCTCCCAGGGGAGGTAGTCAAATATTTAGAGAATGGAAGTATGGCACCAGCTAGCATTTGTTACGGGGCCTGACCCCATTCCCCGCCCCGCCCAGCTGAACCGCCTGGGGGGGGTGTGTTTTTTTTGGGATTTGCGGCCCCCACCTCCGACTCCGCCCATTCCCTAGACGGCCCTCCGTTAAAAGATGTGATGAGAACTGGGGCCCTTCTAGGAAATAAGCGGAGACTCACCCCAGACGAGGGAGCGGGCAGGGATTACCCTAAAAAAACCCCCCAGCCCGTGTAATCGCGGGGCCTCGGTGGTAGAAACCCGGCCCGCCCTGCCCCGTAACCAACACTAGCCCCAGCTCCACCCCATTATCGTAGAATTCTAAAAGGACTTTGTGATAATGTGCGCGACATGGTCCATTTTGGCAGGGTATTGGATGTCTTCCTGGAAGCCATCAGTCAAGAATTGATATGATATAGTGGAATGAGTCTTCCACTCGGGTGTCGGCTTCCTGAAGATCTGGCAATACTTCTGTTGCTGCCGGTAGAGCTATTAACGACACTGGAAATCCCAGTACTTGCGTTCCAGCAAACTAATGTTTACGACAAACACAGGGCCCGGTGCACTGGTGCTAGACTCTTCTGAAATCAGGCAAGCTGGAATGATTGTGTTTGGATACAGGTTGGTGGCAGGCAGACATATAGTGCGCCAAGGGGCGGTCTTCCAGCCAAGCCCCTACCACTATTCAAAATCAGGAAGACATATCAGGATACCATCTGCTGCCTGGTAGGTGTTCAATTGATGAGTGGGGTTAACTCTAGATGCCAGGTGGATGTACATGGTCTGGTGCCGATAACGGTGTTCCTCTGAGGGATGAGACTCAAAAGGTAACCATCGTTGATATAGAAAGAATCTTAGGTGTAGTACACCTCATCTTGGAAACGTGCCGGCGTTGGCTTATCAATAGCCAGATCAATTTGAGGATACACAATGACTCGGATATTGATTGCCCTCAGGCAAGAGAGATCTCTTAAACTCACGCAAGAGAGGGCGGGTCCTACATGATTTAACATTAATGTATATATAAATTTGGGGAGCAAGGTAGCTTCCATTGGGAACTACCTTGCTCTTCAACTGTGGCGGAGCTAGAACGTGGGCAAGAGACCGGTGTATAGACATATAAAATAGAGACAATTGAAACTAGGAGAGACCGTGGGTGAGATTTACATATATCGTAGAGATGGCTATGACACTCCCTTACAAGAAACTACCAGTAGTGCTACATCGCTCCTAGGGCTTGTACGTCGCACTCTCAAAAGAGACGTCTTGAGAACACACAAAAGTGACAGGAAAAAGGGTGTCTTGGGGTGGTGTCTCAACATGGGAGACAAGGGAGATAGGGAAGAGGGCATCCAGACGAGACATTAAGGCCAGGAGCGGTGGAGAGGCGCCTACCTACCATTTGAAAGTACCGAAGTATCCAGAAGTAACAGTGGTTAAAAATCACGTCAGGATGCACAGGACGCAGGCGATATGGGAAATAGCGTCGGATATATCAGAATGTGGTGTCAGTGAGTCAGACATGAGATAAATCTTTACTGATGATTGAGAAAAGAAATTAAAAGGAAACTTTAGTCTATTTCTCATGCTCATCACAATTACCAAGATCTCTATCCCTTTTTAAATAAACCTTATTTTCAACCCAATCCCTTCTCATTTTCTCACAGCTAACTTCATTATTTCCCCCACCTCTAAACCAAACCTCAATAAGAGTCCAGGTAGTACCAGTACTATTCAATGTCTTAATTAATTACTTTATTAATGGAACACCAGTGCAGCCTTTAGGTATTTGGTTCCAAGTATATAGCTCAAATCATAAACAGCAAGACTACTATTCTCATAATGGATGGCATATGCAGCCCAGTTTTGATTTTTTTCTTTCCGCAGTTGAATTGCATTACCAAGAGCAGCCATGAATACTGAAACAATTCTTGTACTCCATATCTCATGCAGGAAAGTTCTAATTGTATAACTATTCTTCTATGCCCTAATTCCGGCATTACTCTAAAGTAGTATAAGTTTATCACTCTTCAGCATCAATTTTTATATCTCTGTTTGCAGCTTGGACATAGTATTGTTTAAGCTTATTGCTTTGAAATATAGTAAGTTTGGAACAAAGAATGAGTTGTTGATTGATAGGAGTGGAAATTTTGCTTATTGTTGACAAAAATGTCATCTATTCTTATATTGTCGTTTCGGTATTAAATCGGATTATAAGTTTAGTGTCCTGATAAAAGCGAAGAGTATAAAAAGATATAGGAGAGTGGATTTGCAAAAGGTGAAGGAGGTGGCAAGTGTCAAAGTGTGATAGTGGTGGAATATGTTTAGTTGTTGCACTATTTAAAAATATATTTATATTAAGGTTATCCTAATAGTGTGCCCTGTTATATTTTATTTAATAAAGTCTATTAGTAATTGCAATTAAAATTATTTTCTTTTTCATATTTTCTAAAATTAAGATATCAACAATTTGTATTGCAACTGCAAAAAGCAATACAGAACCTATTGCAGCATTAAGAAAAAGATAGAAATTTAATATTACCTAGTTTTTATGCTTCTTTAAATTCTTATAAAATTCAATTTTGTGGGTAGCCACTCAACACTAAAAAATTATTGTCTTAATCAAAATTCTAATCAGAGATGGTATAAATAAGCACTTTGGTTACAGCAATATAAGTTGTAATAGTATAGATTTATATAGCAAGAAAGTGGACAAAAGCAAATAGACTATTTATTTACCCTCTAATTAGAGATCTATAGAGTAAAATCTTATGGGCAGTTAGTTTAACAGTTTGAATAGATATAGTAACTTTCAACTTAAAAGCGATTCAAAAACTAACATTACTTACAGTTTGCAAAACATCTAGTTTAAAGACTATTAGTTTAAGTGATTTTACTTTTATAGTAAATATAGCAAGGTCTCATAAAGTATTACTGTAAGTTGGTAAAGTAGTAATAGAAATATTAATTAAAAGACTTTTTACTTTATTAAACCTTGAAGAAGTTCACTAATAAGAGAAAAATAAATGTGGTATAGTAAAATACAATCAAGTAATTAAAACCAGGAAATTAAACACTTGCAGACTGTAACAGGACTTCAGGATAGACAAAATCATCAGTTGTTTCCAGCAAATTGCTCTCTAAAAAGAGGAGATTCAAGCCTTTAAGAGAAGTAACATATGAAAGTGCAACATAAGGTTGTCTATGAGTAAAGGCGGAGGTTCTAAAGTCAACTCCTACTGTCTTAAGAGACAAACCTTATGATTTGTTGACTGTCATAGCAAAGCAGAGTTGAATAGGAAATTGTTTTCATGTTAGAATAAAGGGAATATCACCCCCAAAGTTGTGAGCTTAAGACGTAGTAAAGGTGGTATCTTCTCATTAAACTCTCCTCAAGAAAGATTTGCCCCTATGCAGGATCTTCCTAGTTGTATGATAATCATTCATATGTTATTGCACAGACCCTCTTTTGGACTAAGATTGCATAAGGGAATAACTGGTGCTCCAATTTTGAGACACGATTTTGAGGAAGGTAGTAATGCACATTCCATACTTGGTAGAAACACAGCAGGAATATATTGATCTCTAGGAAATGACTAATCTGTCGCTACTGAATTCATGGTATTAAATGTATGATTGTTCCTTCAAGTTGGGTGATTAAGAGGTTTCTTGAATTCTGTAATTGTATTCTTGCGAGATGAGAGAATAGCTCGATTACCAAAGATGTTGTAATTATGATACGCTGTGATGAGAAGCTCAAGAGGAAAAATCTGAGCACAAAAGTCTTCAAGAAAGTGAAATCGTCGAATATACTCAGGTAATTGAATTATGCTAGGCTTTCTTGAATCATAAGACAAGGTAGCAACAAAATTGACAAATTCTTAAGTGTTGTCATCTTAAATGAAGTGCATATTTTGTTGTAAAGAGAGCTGCTCAAAATTTGACCACATATGAGGATGCTGAATACTGGCATTCACAATTGCTCCATGATTGCTATGTCTTACAATGGGTAAGATTTGAGCAAAGTCACCACCCAAAGCACCGGGTATATTTCCAAATTTCTTTCCAATACTCATATTGCATATATCATTCAATACTTTACCAACTGCCAGTGCTTCAAAACAGTATTTGTGTTGCATTGGGATCTCATTCCAAACAAGAAGTCTTTTTGAATGAATCAACTCTGCTAACTCTAAGGTAGAGGTAATAGAGCAAATAGAGTAATCATGAACATTGAGAGGAATATTAAAGTGGAAATGTAAGATACATCCTCCAGGAAACAACTGTGCAGCAATTCTGGAAGAAGCAACCTATAGCACTATTTTTCCTTATGCACGCAAAGTGCTACAAAGAGCACAATACAGAAATCTCTTTCCAGTTCCAGCAGGTCCTTGAGGAAAGAATTGTGTTGCATCAGATTGCTCCAAGAATAAAATAATTGATTCATAACATGCTCGCTGCTGTCACAAACGGTGAATAAACAAGGCACATTTCCTCATGACTAATAATTATTGGTCATCGGTTTTTTATCTTTTATGCTATGAGATCAGTTGAGTCATAGGTTTTCAGATGACAACACAATAGCGCATCATTGGTTTATTGTTATTGGTTGTTTAGTGACATGACTCACGTTTTGTGGTCATGTAATGTATACATCTCACACATGACTCATAGTTATGAATCATGGGTTTCGCGCATGTGACCCCATTAGGGCACTGGACGGGTTTTATGAGTTTTGATACGTTGCGAGATATGGCGCAGCGGACTCGCACGAGTCAGCTGATGGATTTCACACTATGACCCACTATGAGTCATGAGTCGCATGATGCGAGAGTATGAGTCACCCAGGGTTAGGGTTGAGGGAAGAACCTCTATATAAGGGCACCCTCGGGGCTTTGGATTCAGGTCACGAACCATCTCCCTTACACACCCAGCAATTGAAATCTAAACACTATGAGAATTTATCGTCAACATCCACCACCACCGCACTCTCAGTGAGCTGCACACGCACTCTCCGTGAGCTGCACCCTCCCCCTCCCGCCTCACTTCCCTTATCATGTTCTTGGGCCCTGGCGTCCTTGTTCCTAGGGGTCGTTTGGCTCAATCACCCCCTCTTTTCGCTTGCGCTTCGCTGCCTCGCTTAGTGTTCGCACAGTCGGCAACACCCTTTCGCCCATGTTACAGACGGCTGGGACTACAGTTCGCAGTAGGAGAAAACATTTCAACAGGCCACGGTCGATTTCTCCGTTCTCTTCACCTCCATTAGAGGCTGCCTGGTCAGACACGCACACGGTTACCGATAGTTTCCACGGTTAGTGGGTCTATACCTCCTCTCCCCCTCCAGGTCTCGTCCCGTTGCTCGGTTACAGCTACAGTCCATTCACTCGGCTGGCACCCTACTGCCTTCGCCGCCCTAGCCATTGCCACGGTCGCGCCCCTCGGTTACACTCAGTCGTCATATTGCACGGCCTCCGTGGCGGATGTCAATGCCTTGGGTTCCTGAGTAATGGTCGCAACGTCACAACGGTTTTAGTGGCCCACGCACCCTCTTTGTTCTTCTTTCATTGTGGGTTACTTAGGGTTTCACAGAGTGGTCTATCAATTATTTCATTTTGTTAGAAGCTTACGGCAAGGGTTTTCCTGTTAATTCCTCTGCCTGTATTTATTTGTATTTTTCTTTTCGACCGCCTAGTCGGAGGGAGATTTCGTATTTTGCGTGGCTGGTGTGCGGTTGGTCTCGGACCAGAGAGACTTGGGTTGATGGCTTTTTCCCTGGCGCCGGTGGGTACACGGAGGTTTTTCTTTACCATAGCTAGCGCTGCACGTAGTCTTTGTACCTAGACGATGAATAAAACAAAGCAAATGAAAAAATGAAAAATGAAAAAATGAAAAAGGCTTGGGATTCAGGTCACGAACCATCTCCCTTACACACCCGGCGATTGAAATCTCAACACCATGAAAATTCATCGTCAACGTCCACTACTACCGCACTCTCAGTGAGCTCCACCCCCCCCCTCCCGCCTTACTTCCCTTATCATGTTCTTGGGCCCTGGCGTCCTTGTTTCTAGGGGTCGTTTGGCTCTGCTCCTCCCCCTCTCCGCTCGAGTTTTGCTGACTCACTTAGCACACGCACGGTCGGCAACACCCTCTTGCCCATGTTACAGACAGCTGGGACTAGAGTTCGCAGTGGGAGGGAACTTTTCAACAGGCTACCGTCGATTTCTCTGTTCTCTTCACTTTCGCTAGAGGCTGCCTAGTCAGAGACGCACATGCTTACCGATAGTTTCTACGGTTATTGGGTCTACCTCTCCTCTGCCCCTTCAGGTTTCGTCCCATTGCTCGGTTACAGCTACAGTCCATTCACTCGGCTGGCACCCTACTGCCTTCGCCGCCCCAGCGATTGCCACGGTCGCGCCCGTCGGGTACGCTCAGTCGTCGTATTGCACTGCCTCGGTGGCGGATGTCAACACCTTGGGTTCTTGAGTAATGGTTGCAACGTCACAACGTTTTTAGTGGTCCCCGCACCCCTTTGTTCTTCTTTCATTGTCGGTTACTTAGGGTTTCACAACTGGTCTATCAATTATTTCATTTTGTCAGGTGTCCACGGCAAGGGTTTTCCTGTTGATTCCTCCCCATGTATTGATTTGAAGTTTCTTATTCTGCCCCTTTAGTCGGAGTTTGATATCTTATTTTGCTTGGCTGGTGTGCGGTTGGTCTCGGACCAGAGAGACTTGGGTTGATGGCTTTTTCCCTGGCGCTGGTGGGTGCACAGAGGTTTTTCTTTACCATAGCTAGCGCTGCACGTAGTCTTTGTACCTAGATGATGAATAAAACAAAGCACATGAAAAAAATGAAAAAGTGGAAAAATGAAAAAGGCTTGGGATTCAGGCCACGAACCATCTCCTCAACACACCCGGCGATTGAAATCTCAACACCATGCGAATTCATCGTCACCATCCACCACCCCCGCCCTCTCAGTGAGCTGCACCCGCACTCTCCGTGAGCTGCACCCCCCCCCTCCCGCCTTACTTGCCTCATCATGTCCGCGGGCCCTGGCGTCCTTGTTTCTAGGAGTCGTTTGGCTCTACTCC
>Ga0307507_10008876_pt1 | contig 13683 bp, 11 predicted proteins | sample 7_EM_MG_FD_207223 | JGI IMG/M metagenome (GOLD analysis project Ga0307507, IMG submission 207223) | Populus trichocarpa ectomycorrhiza microbial communities from riparian zone in the Pacific Northwest, United States - 7_EM | ecosystem: Host-associated > Plants > Roots > Unclassified | place...
CCTCTCTGGATATACCTTACTCCGTCATGGGTAAATTAACTGTTGTCAACCCAGACCCGAGTGACGAGGAAAATGAGCCCATCGCCGCTGAAAATCCGTCTCAAATACATCCTCCAGAGCTGGACAACGAAGATTCTCCTAACCTTCCTCACCATGAGGTTCCCTCCTCTCTAGAACCTCCAGAACCAGTGCCCGATGACCCCCCTGCGTCCCCATCCGACGCAGAACCAGAAACGAATTTCGATAAACCCTTGCCACCACGACTGGGCACGCCAAGGTTTTCTCGTCTGGTCATGTCTGAGATCACGGTTTCTACACCGCAAATAGTGGAACAGCCATTGCCACCGTTGCCTCCAAAGGATACAGTTCCGCAATATCCTTCTGTACACGATACAACGCGATCTCCATCACCCGACCTACCAGAACAGCCTGAATCCCCTCGTCTGTCACTCGACCCTTTCCATATTGTCAACTCGATCTCACTTGATCATACCGCTCATGTCCCATCACCCCCTTCCCCCCCTCCTGTGCAAACCCAGGTTGTGCCGGAAAGCCTTAAAAAAGCTCCCTCCCAACACAAACCTGCCTTTCCACCTATAGAAGTTCCTGACAAACCTGTTGTGGAGCGGAGACAAACCCAGTCTCCTCCTGCAGCAACATCCGTACAGCGAGACATAGGCCGACAACTCTCTAATCGGAACCCGGCACCTACTCTCGAGGTGACACCAACAACGGAACGAAAGATTGGCAACCGTTCAGTAAACGGTCATCTTTCACCCTCTAGCCATGAGCCACCTGTAGAGTTCAAATCTCCTCGCACTAGGTCACGTTCTACTTCTCGAGCTGAACCACGCGGCGTCCCTGCTCCTGTGCTGATTCCTCCTCAAGTTCTTGTACCATTTCCTGCTTCAATCGAAGGAAACCATCCATTTCACGCTAATTCCCCCGTATCTACATCTTCCATGCTCGCAAATCCCCCAACGCCATACGACCACCGAATCTCAATTAATGTTTCTGACAAATCATCAGTCCCTCCAACCGTCCCCCCCAAAAGCATTCGTCATCAGTCACCTCCACCCTCGAGGACGACAGGAACGATAAAGAGGCAGACGGAGACCTTTAGGCTCGTAAGAAGTTCTTCCGGAAATGTCTATGCATCAAGTCAAACGATCTTGGCACAAGGCCAACAGTGGGAAGTGGTAGAATCAATAGAAGCTACGAAGAGGGACAGGTCATTGAGGTCGAAAGTAGATGAGAAGAGGTCCAAGGATCAAGGACGTGAGCGGGAAATTGACAGGGAACGTGAACGTGAGAAGGAAAGGGAACTGGAAAGGGAAAGGCAGCGAGCAAGAGAAAGGGATTTGGACAGAGAAAAACAAAGGGCAAGAGAACGAGAAATTGAGTTGCAAAAGGAAAGGGCAAGGGAGGAAAGAGACAGACGTGAGGCAGAACGGATACAACGAGAGTCGGAGATACAAAGGGAGAGGGAGAGGGCGAAAGAGAGAGAACGACGCGAGGAAGAAAGGGCACAACGAGAGTTGGAGATACAGAGGGAAATGGAGAAGGCAAAAGAGAGAGAAAGGCTACAGAAAGAACTAGAGCTGCAAAGGGAGTGGGAGAGGGCACGAGAGTGGGAAAGGCGAGAAGTAGAGCGAGAACAAGAGCGGCAACGAGAGCGAGAGAAGGAAAGAGAAAGGGAGCGCGAACTTGCGAGGCAACAGGAGAGGGAGAGGAAAGACAGGGAAAGGGAGAGGGAGAGGCGGGGTGAAAAGGAGAGGGAGAGAATACGTGAGAAGGAGAAAGAGAGGGAGAGGCGAAAGGAGCGGGAAAGGCGAGAGCGGGAAAAAGAGAAAGAGAGGGAACGAGAGCGGAGACGAGAAAGGGAACGAGAAAAGGACAGAGAGAAGGAAGAAAGGGAGCGACTGGAACGCGAGAAGGAGAGACAGAGGAAAGCTCGGGAACGGAGCCACGAAGAAGACTCATATCCAGAAAGGAGGTCTGGGCATAACGATCGCAAGTCTAGGGACTATGATCGCAAGCCCCGAGAATATGAACGTCGTAGCCGAGATTATGAACCACGGATTGACCCCTCAGAACACAAGTCGCCCAGAACGCGTGATACGGAACGCAGGCCCACTGGACACGATCCAAGTAGCAAAAGAGAATCGAGGCCTCATGAGAAACCCAGCTCAAGACACTACGAAGACTCGCGTCCTCATGACAATCACAGCCACAGTCGGAAATATGATGAACACCACGATCATAGGTCGACCAAGCATCCAACTGAAATGTCGTCGTCATCACACAGCCAACACCAACCCGACCCAGCTATCCAACCCATATCAATTCCAGAACCTCGATTGGAACGTATGCCGTCTATTAGTGCTCGACCTATGTCCCAACTTCCTTCGGCAGATGAGATGAACGCTGTAAGGGCCAAGGAACAATGGGAGATGGAGCGCTTGTGGAAGGCTCGCAGTCTATACGTTCTCGAACCTAACGAGACAGCGAACCACGTCATCCCTGGACACAGTTCGACCAGTTCAATGAGTGATGATATTCCCGAGATCATTCCAGCTTCTCCCCCACACGTTCATGGTTCTAGCCACACTGCCTATCTTGTTCCGACACCCTTCCATGACCCACGGCCTCGAATATACCGTTCCATGCCGACTGCACCACCTATCTATTATCATTCTCCTGCATCAATACCCAGCATTCCTGACTCAATATCGTCTTACGAACCTTACGAGACTTTACGATTCTATCCTGGTCCAGCTCAAGTAGCTGAACCATTGCCACTACCCTCATTTCCCCCGAAATCCAACAACCCGCTTCCTGAACCACCCCGCGAATCTCCCTACAAACCTACCTCTGTGTCACCTTCGAAGAAACGGTCAACTGAATACTGGACATTCAATGGAATCACTACTGCACATTAGCATGTTACTCTATTTACCTATTAGTATATATCTCGATGCTTCTATATTGTACACCACACTGGTTTTTTCTCATTAGGCGTTTTACTTGGGGATTATTTACTATTCATGTTCAATTGAGCCCACCAATACAACTATAGAAACATTTGTATGCGGAAAAAAGAAGCGAAATGAGGGCAAAATAACTAGAATTAGAAAGAGCAAAATACATTCACTACTTTGCGGGTTCCAACGGAAAGTGGATTTCAGGATAATCAGCCCAGACACGATCAGGGTCTAAGAACCGACGGAGCCTAGCTACTTGGGATGAAAGAAACATTAAGATCAGCTGCATCTTCACTTCCTCCAATTTGAGGTGCACAATTTCTTCGCAAGCGCTCAACGCTTGTGATCTTGTTGTTACAAACATATTGCCAGAAAAACCTAAATCTCTCAAGTTGTCGATCAGCTCGCCGAATTCTGCACACCAGCCCAGCACGCCCAGCTGATTGAATCGATCAGATCAACCGAGTTCAGGTAACGTTAATGACTCTTCTTACCTGCCCGAATTCTTTATACCGCTGATAAAGTACATTTGGTGCAACAGACAGAGCATACTCGAATCCTTCATTCTGTTCGATAACGTGCCGTGATGGTTGGTATTGTGGTTGGGAGGGTAATTCTGGCTGTGGCTAGAAATCGACACCAGTAAGGTGGGGTGGCCTCCTGATAGCCAAAGGGGAGCGATTACGCACTGTTACTGCTGGTCTAGGAGGAGGATCCTGAAACCATTTCACATGGGAATAGTCCATCTCCCCTCCAAAATCCACCACATCAGTCCTCTTACCGCCGAATTCCATCATGAGTGTAAGATGTGGAGAGAAAAGACACTACGATGGCCTTCTTGATGCACGAAGAGACGAAAAGCGTAGAAGGCCACGCGCTCGAGATTTGAAGCGTTGAAAAGTGTTGGGATTACTGACGTCGACTTCCGATGGACGTGATGCAACAGAAGATGGCCAGAATTGATTTTGCGGTACAGAAAATACCACAACTGCTTATTCATCAGGAATAGATTCCTTCAATACGGATAATTGTTCACTTACGAGGATCAATATATGTATTGGGACCAATCGGGATATGAGAAGGTGGTAAAGGGAAGCTTGAAGTGAGATGTGCAAATTCTGTTAGTGTAGGTGTCGGAGATTCAGAGGTATAATTCGATATGCGATTGGCGGCGTTGTCTGGAATTATGAGAGGGGTAAGAGGGGTCGAAGTGGGCTGTGAACTATCGACGGTTATCGGGGCCGGACCACTGGCTGATGGTTCTGGGGGAAGACCAAGATCGTCTGTTGTGATCAGGTGAAAGTCTTCGGACCAATCGTCCTTGAACTCAGAGGTGTCCGAGAAAACTCGTCTCCGAAATAATCTGGGGTTTCTAGAGACAGAGGAAGAGGGTGACGATAATCTCCAAGCCAAGTTGCGCAGTGAGCCACGAAGGCCTTGAGCAGACTTCGACTGGAATGGGATGCTTTCAAGTTGCGAAGACGTCGGACCCTAGACAAGTTCCTTCAATGAACTTGTGAGGATGAAATTCCCAACGGTGCAGCGTTTAATACAGCCCTGTCAACGTCGTGGTGAAAACGTGAGGCACAGTCGTGGACCTGCAGGGGCTGCCTCGAGGTCATTGTCTGCCCCGATGGGAAGGCTTCTCCGGAGCATTTTCCCGAACACTCCGACCCAAAAAAATATCATTGACAACATGTAAACACTACAAGAAACATTTCTGCTAATTTAGACGTCAATGAGGTGTTGAGCAGGAGTATTTGCCTGATTACGGAGGACTCGATAGTTAGATTTCACTCGTCCAAGTAGGGACTTTGATGGATCCAGTATCACAGGAAGGAGTGTTAACAGGCCGGAAAATCCAAAGATCGGTAGCCATAGTAATAGGACAGTAGCGTCACCGAAACGAGCATACGCGGTTTGGCTCGTGTCAAAAGGGTACTGAATGCCAATGGTCTCAATGAAGGACCCAGAACCAACTTGGCTGACGTCGCTGAATTTACCACCTGCAATACCACTCACTCCGCCTTCTCCTCCATCACACCACAACACAATACTGTTTAACTCTTCCGCTCGTTGTTTCGCTTGAAGCCACATCGCATACCCAACTGTGCGATCCCATGTTCGAGCTGGCGCAAGGATAAGGCCAGGTCGGGAATCTAGACCTGCAAATGGTGACAGAGTGGCAAAGTCAAGGCAGATTGATGCAGACACTGGTATTGGCCGCGTGTGGGTCCCGTTTGGAGCCCATTCAGGGTTGGTAATGCCATGTCCAGGGTTCGGAATTTCGGCATTAAAGAGTCCGGGAGGGTCAGGAGATCCTCTCAAACGATACGACTCAGCGACTACAACAATAACAGATCAGAGCCAAAAAAAAAGAACAGATGGTTCATTGCTCACAGGGAACAAGATTGCGTTTGTGATAGATCAAATGGGGTTCATCAGAATGTTGCGAAATAACAGCGATCCCCGTCCGCGACAATGCGGTTTGTCCAGCAGGATCATTCGGGTCACTAATCGTTTCTTCAAAAGAGACACCAACGTAGGGACCCGTAATTTTCTTCCTAATTGCACTAAAGGCATCTTCTTTTTCCTTGGGGTTGTTGAACACAACCGCCCCTTCCGGCCAGAGAATGATTTTTGCACCCAAGCTTCGTAATTTGTTGGATTCGGTGATGTATTCCGTCAGGGATGGATGATGTTTCTTGTATTGCCGATATGGAGGAATGACGCAACCAACCGTGACCGGGCTTGCCTTGTCGATCTCGTATATCGGGAGCGGAAGAGGGTCGATTAAAAAGGAAGGAATCGTCAGGAGGCAGAGGAATGCGCCAAGAAACTTCCTATTTCCCGAGTTAACGTCATTCGATTGGACTACTTCAAGTTCATCGTCTACGTCATATACATGACCCATGAACCAGGAGGTGATGGTCTGGGAGAGAAAGACTGCCCATGCGCCGATTATCCAATTTTTGCCTGCTGGTCCCAGGTAATGAACAACCCAGTTGTAGGCATCGGCGTTGTCTCCGACATTCCAGGTTGACAAATAACCAACAGGGCTGATATACGAGACGGCCCACCAGACTGTTGCCCATAACGAGGGGAATAACACGAGTTGGGAACAAGATGATGAGAACCGGGTAGATAGCTTTGTTGAAACCCACAATGCTCCGAGAGAGATTGAAGAAAGTGTGGATGATAAAAAAAGAAGTACAAGTACAGATTGGGTCGATGAAGAGAGGGCTTCCAGCGATGCACGAATCCTGCTAAGCGTGCTGGCAATCGAGATGGTTAATGCCAACGCCCCAACTTTGAGAAGCCGATTAGGCTCATCCGGGCGAAATATAAACGGTGTGTAAATGTTTAGAATCGATAAGTTGATGATCACAGGGATTAGTGTTGAATCAGGTCGCAATGCCAAAGCCGACGTGGCAATTGACAAAAGGATAAAAACTGGGTTGCGGTACTGGATGAAGATGACGTCCCTGAAACTGATCGCCATCGCTGGTGGGTTAGGTACACTGCAGTCTGCGGGCAGTCGACGATGGCGCTAAAGCTAAAGCTTTGTTTGGTTCTGCAGGGAAGCTGTCAAACAGGCACTACAATCATGCTGTACTTATCTCGCATCACACTTAGGTGCTGGGTCTGCTCCTTGTCTGTACAAATCCAGGATACAAGAAAGGTCACCGTTATTAGATATATCGCACAGAGAATGTGACTTTAATGACCCTTTCAAGTAGGGACTGCAAATGGATCGCCCGTATCTATCAACGGGCCACCCAGAAGCGCGTCTTGTGGATCCAACTGCGAGAGATCATCCGCAACCCCCAATTGCAGACCATCGGGACCCAATCCAGATATGTCCAGCTCGAGTCCCTTCTTATCATCCTCCTCCACACCTGCACCAACCATCGAAGCGTCCAGATTGAGAGTTGGGACGTGATTCAAGCCGTCATCAACATTCACAGTCACGTCGAGTTCAGAACTTGATTGTATCAAGGTAAGCTGAGGTTTTGGTGACGGGGGCATCTCGGATGGGCGGTCGTCCATATCAACGTCTTTATGTTGTATTACCTCGTTTCGAGGTTCCTCTTGCTCGTCGTCGTCGCCTTCTACCACCTCAGGTTCGTCGGGTAGTGGAGCAAGAGACTCGTCCACGTCGCCCTCTTCGTCGAATTGCTTAAGGATTGGTTTAGAAACTTGACTCCAAGAGAAAATATTGAAACCTACCTGAACTTTTTCCGTCTTAACCCATTTATACGCCTTCAACGACGGAGAACCAACACTCGGGGTAACCCATACTTTCTCCCAGCAAATAACAGGGTGCATAAGCTGCCGACGGGCTGCCTCTGTCGAAGCAATGCTAACTCCAATTCTTCTTCTGGTCGCCATCGAATGTGTAAATGGATACTTATTTGCATACAAGACCGAAGACTTGATTACGGCGTGATTGCTATCATTCGGCAGGATCACGTGCCTGATTCAATTAGCAAAATCATTGAAATTTTCAAGCGCTCGAAGATTCTTGTCGAATTGAGGACAACCTGGTTTCGGCTCCAAAATTTCCCTGAACAATGGAACGCGATGATAAAATGAGAGATAGTCAAAAATGATGTGGAATCTGTCTAGCTCAATCTACTGGCTCCACTATTATTTTGTAAATCGATGTAGATTCCTCCTTCATGTCTCTACTGGTTGTAGCAGTGTTAACCATCGTGTCCAAGCACCGGGCCTAGCGACACGTCGGGAGGGAAGAGTCATTACACGGCAACTGCATGATAAGCAAGTCGAAACTAACCTTACTATTCGAACAACCACGATCGTTTTCGCTCCGTCCCGCTGATGACAACCACACCCTCCTCTACCAAGCTCGATAATTCGGAACAAATGTCGAATTTTTGTAAAACGTCTACAGCCGGAATACTGATACTGCCCATTTCAGAGGCGCTGATAAAGATTCGAATTGGGCGACGGATAACCCTGGCGGATATTGGTATACAATTGAGGATCAGCGGGGACAACATTAGCCGCGTCGTATGAGTGTCGAATCGAGAGTATCTGGGGACGAAGTGCAGATAAATGGACAAGGAGAATTTTTTTGACGTGTTTTCGTGAGATGGCAAGCAGGCGTCGTTTGCGAGGACACGGAGGGCATGTGATAGCATAGGAAGATGGGAGACATAACGTTCGTTGATTCGGGTTATCGTTACAGGAACATAGATGCTGAAAGTTAAATTTTCTGGGAAGAGATGGGCTGGAAAAGTGATAGGTATCTCGTGGTCGCGGACTTGTTGGTGGACGGCCTGAAAATGCAAGTCGTGCGCCTTGGCACCTAAAGAAATTTGTCTATTTGTTGGCGAGGTACAGGGAGCGGCGAGAACTTACGAAAGGTGGGGCAGTAGACCTGTAAGGTATTCAGAGAGGCAGAACACGTCTGGAGGAGTCGCAAGATTGAACTTCCTCCTTGATCGAATACAATCGTCAGGAATAGATGTCTTAAATTGACCAAGTTCGCTTGAGAAATCAAAGTTTCGATCGCATTGTTGTCGTGAATTAACTCCAGCGACTCTAGATGGGGTTCTTCATTCTGAAGCCGGGAATTAACGGTTTCGGTATTGACGTCCCGGGATTGGACAGTCAGCCTCTTCAACTTGAAGGGATTGAAACCAAGTAGGGTAGAGAGAGGAAATTGTGTGATCGATAGTATACGTACCTCCTTGAGGAAAGGGGAACACAAGGAAGCAAGGAAAGCCGATTTGAAATCGCTGCTTAGTTGTGGCCAGGTATCATAATACGGGCTACTCCGATGGCAAAGTGTTATTGATTCCAGTCTTGTCAGCTTGACAAAGCATGTCTTGTGACTGCCGTACAATGGTAAGTCGATGAGAAGTGTGCGGGCGTACTGTGCGACTCGGGGGTTTTTGTTGATGAGTAGGTCTAAAGCGTCGGGATTGAGCACATATCCCGACTCTTCGAGGGCTTGACTTTGGGAATGAAAACAGTTCCCAATGGTGATGGCGGCATACAAGTGGCGTTCGGCCAGGTCAGGACAGACGACGGCGCAGGTCTTGAGGGTGTCATGATCTAGGAAGCCGAAAATTTGACATAATATCTCGTTTGGAACCATAGGTACTATGGGGAGAAATGTTGCAAGGGTAGAGAAAGCTGAAGCGCTGAGGTTTTAAATAACAGATTCAGATCGAGTGGCCCCCGCGTGGACAAATGTGGCACTCTCAGGGCTATTAGAGCATTCCTTTTGGAGACAAGCGGCTTCCTGAAACTTAAATCCACTGGTATGAAAAACCGATGAAATGAAGCACACTATTGCAACTGGCACATTAGCATATTGCTTCGAAGGTCACCGCAATTAATGTGGGACATCTAGACTTGTTCTGCCCAGTTCAGGATGTCATCATGGGAGACCACAGAAGACTGAAGAAATATTAGAGCAAATGCTACTGGGAGTATTTTGGGACCTACTATTTCAACCACCGTTGATTCTTCCGAACCCTTCTGTTTCTTTGTGAATTTGGTGAAATTTTCTCAGGAAGGACACGAGTTTCAACATACTGGTTGGGTCACTTCTAGCATCGCCTTCATGCTTCCACGAAGCTCGTCAAGCTTTGCGCTTAGAACATCACATTTCCTAAAAACCGTGAACAAAGCAGGCCATAATGGAGTGTGTTGATGACTTTTACTGGTGTATTGTTTTCGTTTCCTCCCTTCTCAGATCGAGTTGGTGACGCATCATCGATTCAAGATGCTCACGAGCCTAGCATCCGCATCAGGATCTAATGAAATTGCTTGAAGAAAAATTCGTACCTGAACTGGGCGGAGGTCATTTGCTGCAGCCATGAGATTCTGACTGAGGACGGTTATCCATTCAACATGACGTTGCCATTCTGGTGGAACAGTGGGATCTATAGGAGGCGGCACAAGAATGGATCGCATCAACGCCGAATACGTAACCAGCATCGAGCGCAGGACAGACTGCAAAGCGGGGCGACGATCTGGAATAAATCACGTCAGATTCCGTTGGGCAGTTACACGATGAATATGAAGTACCAGATGTCGGGTCAGATGGATACAGCTGATTTCCACCAGACTCTTCAAGAGAAAGAATCTTTTCTTTGACCTAGGTTTGGTGAGCATGCGGATCATACGGTCGTGAAAATGGAATGACGCACAAGCCACCTATCACCAAAGACATCGTAGTAAGCATCAGGTTCTTCCAAAATCCAATCCACGCGTGGTTTCTCGAGCTGTGTAAGAGGCCATTCAGGAACGTCAGGTTGATCGTGCAGGATTTCACGTTGGTTTGTTTCTGTTACGTCTCCTGCCCTCTCCTTGAGTAAGGAAAGTAGTTTTAGGTTGTGAGATGTGTATTTAGTGTATTGAGAAGGTGGAGAAGGGAAAGGGTTTCTGAGCTCAGCGGTGTCCTCATCATCCATTTGGTGAAACGCCGGTCTTTCAAAAAGGTTCTAATTGCCGAACATTGCTTATGTTATCGATTCACATGAATTACTTCTGAGAATGAAGTACTAAAAGCATTGGTGGTGTAACAGTAACCCGAATCGAACGGAACTCAAATCCGTGCATTTCCGTGCAAATTGCAATAAAGAGGGCAAGGGGAGTGTTAGGAACAGTGTGTTGCAACGTGTTCTAAAATTAATTAAGATCCGCGCTGTAAAGGGGTTGATATAATAATGTAGGAGGGCGGACCTATGTCAGTACTCTCTCCCATGACCATCTTCCGAAACGACTCGATCCCTCTCCCTCCCATCCCAGACAACCTCACTATCCCTCAGTTTATTCTTCGTGACCTTCAGCTGCCAGCGAGACCCGTGAGACCAGGAAATGTACCCTACTTCATCGACAATGCTTCAGGACGAACTTACAATTATGAAGAGGTGGGTTTATATTCTGCTGACTTCGGCTAGGCTCACAGTCATGGTACAGATACACCACAGGACCTTGGGTCTTGCTAATGCCTTGAGTTTGAAGTGGAATATCGGTAACTGTCTTGCTTTATGACATTTATGTGTCTGTTGAACAGCTTACAGGACTGAAGGATGTCGGTGTGTAACGAATAGTTCTATGACGTCTCGGACGTTGCATAATTTTTAATTTCAGTCTGTATAATCAGTCCGAACGACATAGGTGGGTGATCCTCAATTTCGCGTCAAATATCCATCTCGTTAATTACTAGTCCTGCAGACTATGCGAACTGCATTTGGGCTGTCCACACTTTGGGTGGAATTGTAGCGTACGTCGCACCTTTTGGAACGACGTGCAGGTCTCCTGACTGTTGTATGTAACGCTCAGTCCCACCAATCCGGCTTCCACTGCAGAAGAGCTCGTATATCAGCTTTCCATTACAAAAGCGAAGCTCATAATAACGCACCCTATATGCCTTGCGACAGCAAGGAAGGCAGCAAAGATGCATGGGTTACCAGAGAATTGTATCATCCTGGTTCAGAACGTTAAGGATACCCCTTTCGGAATACCTACTTTGGATGAACTCATCAAATATGGCTCAAGTAAACCCGAGAATTATACTGCCGTACGCCTTAAACCTGGTGAAGCGAAGACCACCATTGCCTTCTTTTGTTTCTCCAGTGGGACAACTGGTGAGTTATTTTCGAATGTATATCGAAAACATATAGAAACCGTGCGTATGTTATCCAGGAAAACCAAAGGTACGTTCTGGGATTCATAAAAAAAAACAGAAATGTGACTCGCCGTGTGTTAGGCTGTTGCAATACCCCACTACGCGATTGTTGGAAATGTTATTCAAATGGCAACCCATTATCATGTTAGCAACCCTTCGCGGACAAACAAACTATTCGATGTAGGGGATATAGTTCTTGGAGGTGATTCTCAGTGTTTGCAGTTCAACGCTAATGAGTCAATTCACTTGGAATTTTTCCAGTTCTACCCTTCTTCCGTAAGCGCCTTGTTCCTCATTACCTCCAGCTATTGTGCTGAATAGACCCCAGACATATATGGACTTGTTGTGATTGTATGTTTTGCTTTCTACTCGTGGAACATAAACTGAATTACCTCTAAGATTCACTTCTCACTTTTCTGCGGTGTACGTGGCTAATATCACCTATTCCACGACGAGTCTTAATTGATTTCTGTGCAGGCATCAGTAGTTTCGGTCCCTAAATTTAACTTTGAAGAATGCCTGAACAGCATCACTCGCCACAAAGTAACACACTTATTGTACGTCGATTAATGCCTTCTTTCACCATCACCCACATTCTTCCAGCTTGGTCCCTCCCCAAATCGTACTTTTTTGCAAGGTGGACCTTACTCTGTTAATTATCAATTCGTTCTGATCCGTCAGCTCAGCACCCAACGATGAAAGGCCGTAACTTTCCTCTGGTGAAATATTGCCTTTCAGGAGCTGCACCTCTTGGAGGCGATCTCATGAATCAAATGGCCAAAGTCTTCCCGAATTCATTTATAGGTCAAGCATTTGGGATGACCGAAGGGTGTTCGATTTCCATGCTTTCACCAGAGAGGAAAATTGGCACTCTTGGTAGTGCTGGGGTATTGATTCCGGGAGTTGAGGCAAAAGTCCTCAAAGCGGACGGCAGCCTTGGAAAAGAAGGAGAACAAGGAGAGCTGATCGTGGCTGGCCCAGGTATGGCTTTGGAATACTATTCTAATCCTACGGCGTGAGAAAAAATATCGCTTTGTTGCTGGCATAATATTAAACTGGTCTTCTAGCACTGTGGAAACATTTGTGGATGGATGGGTCCGCACTGGAGACGAGGTCATCATAAGAAACAATGAGATGTTCGTTGTTGACCGAGTGAAGGTTCGTTTCTCTTGGTGTTATCTTATCCTTGTCTAATTATCGCAACAGGAAATTATGAAAGTTCGGGGATTCCAGGTCGCTCCAGCTGAACTTGAAGCTCATCTCCTCTCACATCCGTCTGTGAGGGATGCCTGTGTCGTTGGTATCCCTGATGAATACAGTGGCGAAATACCCCTGGCTTTCATTGTACCAACTCAAGGAGCCCTGGAAAGGATCGAGAAAGTTCCGAGCGGGGCCCAGAGTGTCAAACTGGAGATACAGAAGGTGAATTTCCCTTTTAATGACAGTCCACGTTGACCGACCATTGTACCCTCTAGCACGTATCTGACACCAAGGCGCAGTATAAGTGGCTGGCGGGTGGGGTGGAATTCATCGACGAGATACCAAAGAACCCCTCGGGAAAAATCGTGCGTTGATTTAATCGGTACAAATTCGAAGGCTAATTGTATGCAGTTGCGACGATTCTTACGTGACAAGGCGAGGACTCTCAGAACGTCGAATTCCTTGAAGGCCAGATTGTAGTTACATATGAGTTATATCCATCCATGTAGTATATACCTTGATATCCCATTGCCAAATAATCACTTAATAAGGGTTTAGCTGACGGACGAGTTTCCTCTTCAACTATGGATCGTGGATCAAGAAAAAAAGTCTGTAGAATAGAGGAATAATGAAGAGATTTTTGGGATCGAAATCAGCATTTGGGAGTCACTCTAAAACGATGGTTTTTGATGGCATCAAAATTTGTGTCCCTCGTACGCCATGGTACGAAGAAGAGTAGCGTCGCAGGTCCATCAACAAGTCTCCAGGTTGATGCGCGGAGGTTACATCAAGAAGGAACCTGCATGGTTCCAAGCCGTCCTCGACAAT
>Ga0307507_10008877_pt1 | contig 13682 bp, 5 predicted proteins | sample 7_EM_MG_FD_207223 | JGI IMG/M metagenome (GOLD analysis project Ga0307507, IMG submission 207223) | Populus trichocarpa ectomycorrhiza microbial communities from riparian zone in the Pacific Northwest, United States - 7_EM | ecosystem: Host-associated > Plants > Roots > Unclassified | place...
AGGCGTAGTATATTATTATATTATTTATTAATAACGTTTGCGCAGGCGTTAAGGGCTCCTAGTAGGTCTATACCTATTAGGGAGGTTTTTAGTTTAGGACTTAGGGATTTAATAAGGCTATTAACTAATATGGAGTCGTTCTAGCCTATTTCCTTTATATAACGGTTAAATTTGGAGAAGTATACTAGAAAGCTTTTTATTTCTTAAGTTATATAGTTTATCTTTCTCTAAGTAGTAGTTTAGCAGTTTGGGTTACTATATATAGCTTTAAGAAGTACAACTAGACTTTATACTGAATTCGGTTAAAGGGGTTTAATAAGGTTAGCTATATCTCCTCCTAGTTAACTTAGGGCGTAGCAAAGTTAGTTAGCTTTAGTTAGGTAGTGGTTAGTATTACTAGTTAGCTTATTTTTAAGCTAGCTTAGAAATAATTAGAGTTCTTATTATTTACTAGTAAATATTAGAGGGTCTAGTAGTTATTTAGATTGTTATAGTGCGGTAGTTAGTTTAGAGTGAATAGCTACTATAGGTTTGGGACTCTTATTTCGCGTATTTATCTCTAGAGAAGGCGTTTAGTCTTAGGGCCCAAGTATAGGCATCTTAAGGGTGCGGACTTCTTCTTAAAGGTCCTTAATTATTTATAGGTGTCGTACTTCTTATTTGGCTTATTGTTAAGTTAAAGTGGCTTAGTTCTATATAAGGGCGTTTATAAAGGACTTCTATATCTCTACCAATTATTTTTAGAGTGCGGACATAATGCTAGCGGCTATTATAGGGGCTTTAGGGTTGTTCTACATTTTAAAGGGTGGTATATAAGGTTAATATAACATAGTATTACGGAGCAAGCACAAGCGGTAATAATATATAGCGAAGTAGATATTATTAAGCTATGTATATAAACTGTGTAATAAAGTTAAGACGTTGCGTAAGGAAAAGGAAGTAGGAAACAGAGAAAAAAGGGTATATAATGTTCGCTTAGTTGCTAGGTTAACGGGTACTATGCTATATATAGGCAGGGTAGAGCTTAGGTGGCGGTTCTAGTAGAACTTGGCAGAACTCGGCAGTTAGAGGTCCTTAAAGTTGCCAGTTAGCAACTCTGGCAGTAGAGACGGCAGATTGCGGCGGAATACGGCAGATTGCTGTTAGATTGCCATCTCGTGGTTAGTCTCCGGTTGTTTAGTTGGTGGAAACAGGTGGACGTGTGTAAGGTATTATAGGGGTGTCCTGTGACACCTATAAGGATTCCTATCTTAGCCTATATAGCAACCTTCTAGCTGATGATTTGGCACTCCTTTGGTATTTAGATATTGTCGGAAATGAGGCAAGCGGTCGTTACGTGTCGCCGCGGCACTAGCGTGGTGAGGAGTCTTAAGCTTCTCGCCCTTCCTCATTCTAATGGATTATAAGCCTTTTTAACAATTATTATACTATCTATAAACCGTAGCTACGTGATATTACCTTGTAATACCAATACTGATCAGTGGTTAACTTTACTATTATACTATAGAACAGCTAGGTATTCTACTAAGAAGAGACGAGCTACTGTACTAGTGCTACTTATACTAGAGGAAGCTGTTTTTTGAGATTAGAACTGGTCCTAAACCTTAAATAGAACTCTTCCACGAATCTAAGGATCTAAAGGCTAGAACTGGTCCTGAGACTTTCCTAGATTATAGATTCTTGCGTTTATTACGCAGAATAATATGCTTTATAAGTCTTCGCGATTTAAGGCCAGAACTAGTCCTAAGCCCTATAATTGCAAATATATGTTATAAACGCGTACCAAACAACGAACGCGTACTAAACGATAATCCCTACCCTAATAACACTTCCCTCCCCCCGAAAACATAGCTACGCCTACCTTAAATAACTGGGAAGACTCCTTACTACTAGGGGTAGCTTTGTACGCAAAACTTATTAATAAAGATTGGGACGAATTTACTATTAATATAACAACTTATACTATAAAATAAGTTAATGGCTTTCTCCTATACCGTATTATATTTTATTAAAGTAGACACTACGCCGATCTATAGCTGTGGGAATATTTTAGGGAGGATTTTATAGAATGGACCGCCAACACCTAGGTACTTAGTAATGTTAATATTGTTTAGGATTTTTAAGACTTCCTCTATAGGAATGGGGTATATGTTGCTAAAAACGGTAACCTAATTACTAGTAATATCCAGGCCGTTATTATTAGTACAAAAGAACTAGTATGGACGGAAGCTAAGATTATATATTAACTACAGAAACCTAGAACCAACCTATATTCTTTAAAAGGTAACTTTAATTCAGAACAAAACCCCTAGAACGCTACTATCCTACCTAGAGGTACTCTTTTACCTAGAGGTACTCTTTCTCTACCTCCGCTGCCTCTAGCTCCTCTACTTTAGCTAACTGGTAAGCCTCTATTATAAGAAGTCACAAATCTGATAAAGGTATATTTAGACAAGGAGAAGAAGTTTAAAGGAGAACTGTATAATATGCTTAGAACAAAATTACAGGTCTTTTATAACTGCTGTAGTAAGGTTGGAATCCAATGCCACTAGTTTTATTATGCTTTCTCGGTTATGTTAAAGGGATAGGCGGCGACATTTTATTATAACTATATTATGGGTAGAAACTATAGCTTTAATATAATGCTTTAGCTTACTAGAGCCCACTTTAAGACTAATAAAAATCGCCAGCTTTATATATCCAAATAGTAGAAGATTATATTCTAAAGAGTTATTGTTTCTAACTTAACAAAGACTTGTTTAGAGTGCCTTTAACTACTCTTTAATAAACTCTAGAAAATCTAATATGGCCTTACTAAAACTTACTAAAATAAGAATAGCCTAAGGGACCAGGTTATCTTAGCCTGCCATAGCATTCCTAAGTGCAATTTGGCGCTATATAAACCTATAAATACGTTTAAAGGAGTATATACCGAGCTACGCTCCGCTATAGGTACTGCAATGCGAATATAAGAATCTTAACAGTTCTATACCGAAAACCCTACCTAACTAAGTATTCCCGACTAATATGATTATAACTAGACTGACCGAACATATAGTGGCCGTAGTAGGGAATATAGCAAAGGGTATAATCAACGTTGACTATAAGGTAATTATGGAGGTTATTATAGAGGTTTGTTTTAAAGTGATTGCTAAAAGAAATGCTATGTATATAAGAAGCCAAATTTCAGGTTAACTAGACACTCCCTTAATAAGCAAAAGAAGGCATATAATAAGTTCCGTTAGAGTGCAAGAAACGTTGGAAATTATAAGGTTACTATAGCCTACTTCCAAAGCTTCCTAGTTCAATATAAAGGCGTAGAAGATCTTAAGGGTAAGGTTAATAAGACTAAACAACTCCTTATAGATATGGAAATTAAGGACTACTTACCTAACTAATACTTTACTAAGTATAGTAAGGTAAATAGGATATAAACCATCACTGTTCTTAATAACTAATCTACACTCCACTCTATTACGAAGTTAGATATCTTTAATAAGCTAAGGGAGAGTTCTACGTTCTCCTTTAATAACAGATACTCGGCGAACGTCTTCTATAGTATTATGCCAGACACTAGAGCCGCAGGAGTATCTATAGTAGGAGAACCTTAAGTTTAAGCCCTTTAGCAGCTTAATAGCTCTATTTAGATTGACTATTTAACGGCAGGCTAACACACAATTTATTTTAGCAAGGGTACTATAATCTCTCTTAGTATAATTGGGGTTTAAACCCCCTTAGGGTATATTACTTTTTACATTATTTCTATAAACACCCCGTTTCTATTTTGTATTAGAGATATGGATAAATTGGGCGTTAAGCTTAATAACCTTAAGAATGTACTTATTTAAGAAGATAATCGGGTGCCTGTTATGCGCAAGTAGGGCCACCCCTAGTTACTCCTTTATTAACTAGAAAAGAGTGTTGCTTAGAGCCACTTAACTAAGTTAGAGTTACACCAACTACACTATTGTTTTGGCCACCTATCTATTTATTAATTGCTTAGGGTTCTTTAGCGAGTAGGCTATAAAGTTAAGGTTAAGGCAATTAAGCATCTTATAAAATACTACTATTACTACTAAATAAATCAGAAGTCCCCTGGCCAATTTAAGTTCACCCTTAAAGATAACTATAACTTCAACTTCTGTATTATCGTCAACGTTATGTATCTTAGCGGCAAGCTAGTACTCTAAGTTGTTAACTTCTTAACCTCTTTCTAAGCCGCACGATTCTTAAAGGATATATCAGCTAGGAACACATAGGATACCCTTTAATTATGCTAGATTAATGTCTACCTAGAACCCCCTAACCAAATCGTCTATAATATAGGAAAGAACTTCTTATCTATAGAGTTTCGATAACAAATAAAGGCAATGGCAATTAAGGTTAAGGAAGTTCCTATTAAGGCACATAATAGCATTAAAAAAGTGGAGCGATATTACGCGCCATTATGTCGCGTATATAAGATTATCTCTTTAGAACTAAAGGACGCTAGCGAAGAACTTACCTTATAAATGGCTATTAAAGCTATTAACGATTCCGCTGGCCCAGATAGACTTGTACCTACATTACTAGTCTTTAGCGCCTACCCTTAAATAACTAACAATTCTCCGCCATCTCTCTCTATTATGTAATAAGCTAAGGCTATTTGCAAGGTAATAAAGGAGGTGCAATGTCTCTACGCTATATACTAGGTTAACGACGCACTAGGAATAAGAAATGGCCTAAATACCTTAACTACGCTTAATCTACTACTCCAGTCTAAGGTACGCGTATGGCGTAAAAAGGGAGGATAGTTAGGCCCATATTAATTTATTACAATTAATGGTTAAACTTATACTATTTAGATGCCTTATAGACCCACTTAATTCCGTTTAACCGTTATTAAGCCTTACTATAAAGACAATAGTTTTAAGCCTTTGTAGGATGCCCTAAAAAATGCCCTAGAGGAGAACCACAATTAATATGCTCTAGAAGACGACTACAATCCTAATATAATTATAGTAGATATACCGCAACCATGACGTAGTAGAGGTCGCCTAAAGGGATTACAAAATCGCCAATATCTTGTTAATTTTAAAGAGCAATTTATTACCGCTATTAAGAACGGAATTGAGTTATTAATGGCCTTTATAATAACTAAGGAAAAGGCTAACTTTGAGCTCGCAAAACAGCTCTAAAAGAAAGGTTATATTATAACTCCTAGAGCTCCTTTCTAAGCATCTAATAAGTAGGAGATTGACGGTTTTATTATAAGAGGAGTCTTTAAATTTAAGAAGTATAACCCTACTAAGTTTAACGAAGTTTATATCTTTAAGTTAAGAATGGTTAATAAGATTAAAGGCAAAACTACTAATACCCTATTTGAGAAATTAAGGCTTGTTATCTAAGGTTACAATAATAATGGTAAGGAGGTAATTCTTATATAATCTCCCATAATTTAACGAGCTAGTTAGTGAGTTATTATTGCACTAGCTCCCTCTTTAATAAAGAATGGAATGGCGGTCTATTTGTAAGATATTACTTAGGCCTATACCTAATTAAAAACGCACCTTTAGCGCTTAATATTAGTATACCTTCTAGAGCAAATTTGTTACCAATATCCCAAAGATACAATTATGGTTATGCTTAAGCCATTATATAGAATTACAGAGGCAGGAACCTATTAGTGGGCTACCTACAGTAAGCATTATAAAGAGAAGCTTTTAATAACTACTTCTATATTTAACCTATACTTCCTAATTATAACTATAGGAACTCTATTTAGAATCGTCGGCATATAAACTAACAATATAATTATCTTAGGAGACGACCAATTCTTAGCTCTTAAAGAAGATAAGTTAGTAAAGGCAAATCTTATGGCAAAGCTAAAGGAAAAGCTTAGTTTAATAATACTATTACTCTTTAATGGATGCACCCTCTCCCTAAATAAGGATTTTATTGCTTTGCGTCAGAAGGGTTAAGGTAAGAAGATTAATATTATTAACGCTAATTCTCTAAAGTAAGGATACGTGGAGCAACGCGCTTATAGAGCTTATATTACTTCTATCTATTAACCTAAGGCTTTATTTAATCTCTTTATTGCCGCCTAATACCAGGAACTAACTAAGGATAACATTCTTGCCCTAAATAAATGTCTTTCCTGGCAAATAAACTATCTTAATTAGGAACTACTTTATATGCCTATTAATCTTCCTACCGCTAAGCTCTTTGTATTTATTGATAGATTATTTATAAATAACAAAGATTTTAGCTCCTAGTTGGGATATAAGATTATTATTACAAACGAATTTACTAGAGAGAATAACTTCACAATCTATAGCAATCTTATTTATTGGAGCTTAACTAAGAGTAAGTGCGTTACTCGAAGTGTTCTAGCGTTAGAAATATACGGAATAGTTAGCGGAGTTAATATAGTAATTGCAATTAGAACTACCCTAAAGATAATTATAGATTAACTTGAACTTCCTATTATCCCTATAATTATATGCACCGATTCATACTCCCTCTATAAGTACTTGGTTAAGCTTAGTACTACAAAGGAGAAGCGCCTTATAATTGATATTATAGCACTTTATTAATCCTACAAACGGCAAGAACTCTTTAAGATTTAATAGATTAATAGTTAAGACAACCTAGTAGATATAATGATAAAGGCAAACCCAAATAAAGCTCTAGAAACGTTTGTTAATACAAATACTCTACATATATGAGTTAAAGGATAGGTTAAAAGGGAGTAAGAGTATGGTATTCTGTAGACCCTAATTTTAACTAGCTAATTAGGATTTTCCATACCCAGCATAGAAAATTGCTATTGGCTTACTTATAACTAGCGCCTTGGCGGCCCTAATATAATATCCAACCATGACTCCTAAGTAAGAAAGCACCACATATTAAGAGGCAAATTTTAGGACAGCGAGACTTATCTTGCAATAGCAATAGTAAATTAGGAGGATTGATATTTAGTACGCTAGTTAAGCAGTATTTATATATAGATGGTAACCACAAAAGAAGAGTTGCTAGTGTTGGGAATAAGGCAAGCGGTTGTTACGTATTGCCGCGGCACTAGCGTGGCGAGGAGTCTTAAGCTCCTCGCCCTTCCTCATTCTAATGGATCATAAGCCTTTTTAACAATCATTATACTATCTATGAACCGTAGCTACGTGATATCACCTTGTAATACCAACAGATATATATCTTATAGCTAAGTACCCATAGATAAGCTACAGATGGTCTATTATCTTAATTTGGGTAAAACTCGTCTATAAAGGCTTTATATAGGGTCTTGCCCTTTAACAAAGAGGTAGCTGTTTAATTGGTAATTAGTACCATTAACTTAAATATTAGTGGCTAGAGGAACTGTAGAATGTCTATATTAATTATTATAGTTTGTGTACGCTCGTAGAGAATACCAATTGTTTATTTAGAAGTGCCGTCTTGCTCTAGGTTATATAGTGTAGTAAGCTCTACTACCTGCCTTAGATTATCTATAAGCTTAGCTAGCTTCTTTAGGCTATATTCTTTACCCCTATCTATGCGCCATTTTTTAATAACTCTTCCGAATTAAGTCTTTACTATCTTTTGGTATTTAACTAGAGCGTTATATACGCCATTTTTTAACTTATGGAAGTAAGCCTACTAAACTAAAGTTGCCTTTTTAGTAAATACTATAGTATACTTCTTCTTTCCAATGCCTTAAGGGGTAATTATTACTACGTTAATATATACTTTATTAAACACCCATAGATTTTATGTTTTAGCGTGTTTTTATATATACCTTATAGCTTTTCCTTTCTTGTATGGGTTATAGAGCCTTAAGTCTTTGTCCTCCTGTTATATAGCGCTCAGCTCTTCTTTTTTAAGGGTTATGCCTTTAACTAATCTAGAGGTCTTCTATACATTCTTAAGGCTGAGGTGGCTAAAGTAATAATGCTAGAGTTAAATTAATATCTCTAATAGCTTCTTTTATATAACTGTAGGGAATGCGTATATGTGGGGTGCTTTGATAATTATTATATCTTTATTAAATTGGAATATGCTAAGGCCTTCTTTGTTAACCATAAGGTTTTTATCTTTAATTTAAATATTACCCCTGCCTAGGAGCTTTTTAGCTCCAAAGATATTAATGCTATAGTTTAGTAGGTACTGCACCTTGCTAAGGTTTAGCGTATGCGTCTCTCCTATATTTATAGTATAGATAATCGTCCTCTTACTAAAGCCAAGCGGCGTAGCTTCTCCACCTGCTGTGTTAATTAATGGTAGAGATGCTAGTATATACGTACCAGTATTAAAGTCATTAATTAATTTGGCGATATAGGTTTTGGCTTTAATATTAAATAGTATTCCTTTCTGCTTAATTAGTAATTAATTCTTCCTATTTAGGTATATATAGAGGTACCCTAACTCTTTCTTTGTAAACGTGCGAGTATCGCCATTGTCTAAGTTACTGCGAGTATCGTTATTGTCTAAGAAGTCACTGCTAGGTTCTTCCTTCCTGCTCTTATTACCTAACTTCTTTTTGTTAGGTTCTTGATATAAAATAAACTTCTTACCTATCTTTTCTTTCTATTTGCGATATAGCTTTTTATTTATAATAAAGCAGTTTTTAGGTTTGTGATGGGCGTTTGGCTTCTTATAGTTCTTATAGTACTTTCCCTTGCTCTTCTCCTTATCCTCCTTTACCTTTTATTTGCCCTTCTTATTAGGCTTCCCCCTATACAGTATACCTCCCTCGGCCTTCTTATCCTTGTTTTGTGCCTTATCTATAATATCTTCGATTAACGCGAAGAGTGATAGTTGGGTTAATTCTTTTTAAGAATTTAATTGCTGTTGTTCTGCCTAGATAGGCCATGCGTTAGATAGGGCCATAATAAAGAGAATTGGATGCCATAATTTAGATAGGGAAATATTAAGGTTTACTAGCTTTTTAATAGCCTTTTTAAATGCGATAATAAAGTGCTTATTTCCTATATTCCTTTCTCTTCTTTACGCAACGTCTTGTACTTAGCAAGAACTATATATCCATAGATTTTTTAGAACTAGACTTTTGGAGCTCTTGCTGCACCCGGCCTAAAAAGACCAAACCAACCAAAAGAACCCTGAAAAACACCCTAATAATCCCCTAAGATGCATGCATCACAGGGGAGGCACAGGTGGAACGACGATGGTACGCAGTCGCGCGCAACCGCCAGACCCATACCCAACAATGGCCCCCCATAACAATAACAAGGACGGGCGAATACTACACCAGAAAGCGGAAATACCCCAATTAAGAAGGCATCTAATAAAATACAAAGCCTATTAGACGCGTCTAGTATCCGGAACTGTGGGGGAGCATCTATTAGCCATTATAAACTAATATAGCTAGTAGAATGGCTCTAGTCCAGCAAACCTTAGGCGCCCCTTTAGTAAACCCTTAATTAAATCCTCTAATAGCTAAACAAAATCGAAGATAAATAAAACCCCCCCCTATAGGCGAACCGTACCTGGGCTGCCGTAGCTGTGCTCCTATAGTATAGGGAACCTACCCCCCTAAAGACAATAACCGGGTATATAATCACAATATAACCAAATATAGAAAAGGTAGAGGAACTTAGGGGATAATTAGAAACAGAAGTTCTTATAAAGATTTATAAGGAGGTCTATAACGCTGTTGCAGTCTAACACCTTAGGAGTGGAGATATTAGAGTCACCCTAAAGGACTAATAGGTAAAGGAACGGGCCGTAAGGGTAGGGGATAGGCTAGGAGAGCGTATTGGTATAAAAGTGCTTTGTGAAGATTACCTAGTTGAAGTCCTGTTGGTTCCTATAAGCCTTAGGGTAGAAAGGGGACGCCAGGCGGACAATATAGTAACTATATAGGAGATAGTAAAACAAACGGAACGCCTTATACTAGGACTCGTAATTACCCGGATCTAATGGCTTTAATAGGAAAATATAAACCAAGCATATAATAAGAATAATAAGAGGATATAAGGGGCGCCAAAGACTTGCTAGGGAAATAATAGACGAATACATAGCTCCCTTATTGTTAGTATATATACACTAGGAATGCAAAAACTCCTTATCCAAAAAGGAATAATTATAAATGGCCTTATATACAACATAAGGCTCTATAACTACAGACTATGCCTGGAACGATGTTATTGCTGTGTATAATGGGGACACACCTAATCCACATACGCAGTATAGGTGTGCTGCGGCCACTGTGTAGGCCCCCATGATATAAGATAATGTACAAATTAAGACTAAACAAAATGTGTGAACTGTCACTAAAGCACACATAAGGCGTGGGAGAGAGAAGACTGCATTAAATATAGGAGATAAAAGGAAAGGGCTTAATAGCTGCGGGAATAACTGCATGCTAGGTTATATAAATGGAAATAATAGGTGATAAGCTAGGGGGACGCAGGTGTCTTCCTAGCGTTTCCTACCTTTAATACTAGGGGGCTAAGCCAGCCATCCTAAGCCTTAATGGGCTAAAAGCGACGCCGCGCGACATTACTAGACTGAATAGGGACATAAGGGATATATAGGATATAAGGGAGAGGACGCCTAGTAGGAAGACCCCTATGGACGGCTATAGCAAGTTTAAGGCTGGGACAATTAAGAATTAGATTTAATGTGGTAAATATAACATACGCAGCTGGCTTATAAGGGGCATATAGCCAACCGGCGAGAATGGGGGAAGAACTGGAGGCAATAATAGACTTAGATTTAGAAAGGCTAGTAGGAATATAAGATACAGGAATGGAAAGCTCTATATAAAATGAGTAGTAGCTAGGGAGCAAATATAGGAGACGGAAGTTCTGAATATTTTAGAGAAAGTAGAAACGGAAGAAGTAAGGAGTGAAGGAGAGGCAAAGGACCCCCACTGGGGGTCCGCCACTTGACCATTATACAGTATAACTGCGGCAATACGAACTACTGTCTAGTAAGGCCCCTATTAGATAGTCTAGACCTAGAGAAACACTATATTCTTGCTATATAAGAGCCGTATTATAATACCTATATATAATTGACATACTGCCCCTAAGGATTCTAGCTCCTATATAAACCAAAAGCAGCCATATGCGTATGCTTTATAATTAGCAAAAATATCAGCCTTGCCTTATGGTTATGGTAGGCAGTTAACCTAGATATTATAGTTATAACTATCTAGATATATAGGGGACCAGTATAAATTATTAATGTCTATAACCCTAGGGTTGAAGGGGTAGCATAGATAGAGAATATTATATCTGTAATAAGCTTGCTAGAAACTGAACACGTGGAGTCTATCCTACTAGGAGATATGAACCTCCACCACCTATGGTAGGGGGGCATCCATGTTGCTGCTAATTAATAGGTAGAGTGCCTACTAAGAGCTATAGATAACGGGGGCCTTAAGCTAGCTACCCCCCCAGGTGCAATTATATGGCAATGGGGCACCGCTAAAAGTATAATTAACCTTACGATTATGGACGAAAACCTATACCAGAGACTTAAAAGGTGCTCCCCTAAAGAAGAATGGGTACTTACCTTAGACTATATCCCTATCCAGATACAACTAGATCTGGACATTAAGGCGCAACTAAATGGTAAAAGATACGCAATAAGGAAGCTTAACGTAGATAGCTTTCTTAATATAATTAAATAACAACTCTAAGACCTAGAAGAAATCCACCTAATACTAAATAAGTAAGGCTCATTGGCTACCCCTAAGGAAATTAATTAAAAACTAGAAAGGATCCAGGCAGTAATTAAAAGCGGGCTAAAAGAGCACTACCCGATTTTAAAACCGGGCCCCTATGCGCGACACGTATGGTCCGTATAGTGCGCGGCCCTTGTAGCCGGCCAATGACGAGCAAGGAGGAAATATATAAGCAGCCATAATTCTGAGGATGAGAGATGATATAAAGATATAAGAAACTAGCTAAAGAATACCCTAAGAAAAGAAGCAAGGAATAACTGGAGATAGTTTATAAATAAACACACTACTAACCTAAGTCTCCCCTATAACAAGGGCCTTTGGACCATAGTGAAATAGGTAAAGAAAAAGGCGGGATGCCTAGTAGAAGATTTACACCTACCACCCCTATAAAAAGTAGGCGAACTATAGGCTATAAGCAACAATAATAAGAAGGCAAAGATCCTTATAGAAAGATTTTTCCCTTAACCAGCTCTAGTAGACCTTAGCGACATTACTAGTAAAACACTGGTGACTTGCCTGAGGGTTAACAGCGACATAATAACTGAAGAAATGGCTAGAACTATTAGCCGCCTCTTAAATAATATAGCACTAGGACTAGATGGGATCCTAAACAAAGCCCTAAAGACCTATAGACTACTTATAGCACCTTGGCTTGCAGACGTAGCCAGAGCATGCTTTGTAATAGGCTACTACCCATAACTCAGAAGATCTATAATGATGGTTATCTTACGAAAAGAAGGTAAAGCAGACTACTTAATCCTAGGAAGCTACCGCCCTATTGCCTTAGAAAACACCCTAAGCAAGATCTTAGAAAAGGTTATAGCGGACTATATAGCAGACACGGCAGAGGAACATGCCCTACTACCATAAAGCTAAATGGGGGCAAGAAAGAATCGCTTAACGCTATTAGCACTTATACTACTCGCTGCTATTATTAAAACTGTATGGGCTATGCGAAAGGACTTTATAGTATTAATACTTAGCCTAGATATTAGCGGCGCCTATAATAATATACCCTATAAGCGTCTCCTATATATCCTTAGGGCAAAGGGCTTCCTAGAATGGATTATTTAGTTTATTTAAGGATTTATAGGCCAGAAAGAAACATTACTGGTCTTTAGCGGATACCAGAGCCCCCCTATTGCAGTCGCAATAGGAATACCATAAGGATTACCTCTATCGCCTATACTCTTCCTCTTCTTTATAAGCAATCTGCTTGACACCTTTAAGGAAGGGGCGACCTAGGGGATAGGCTTCGTTAATAACACAAACCTAATTATATATAGGCCAACAGCCGTAGAGAACTGTAGGACACTAGAGAAAGCCTATAATACCTATATAGAATGGGCAAGATAATATAAAGTCTAATTCTTACTAGAGAAATACTAGCTAATCTATTTTATAAAAAAACGTAACTAATCTGCAGATCTTTAGCATACAATCCATATTTAAGGCTTTGGGGGTCAACCGGTTTAAGGCCTAAGGGTATTGGGAGTGTGGGTAGATAGCAAGCTCTAGTAGAGCGCATATGCGGCGCAAGCGGCCTGTAAGGGCTAAGTATAGTATATTACCATATCTAGGATCGTTAATTCTATATGGGGTCTATACTTCCAGAGGTCACGCCTACTATATATAGCAGTTGTCCGGCTAACTATAATGTATGGATCTAGTATTTGGGCTACTAGAGAAACTAAGAAAGGCCCCCCTAAATTACTCCTTAAACTACTCTAAAAGGTCTAAATAGCCTACCTTAGGAGTATAATAGGCGGGTATAAGCGAACGGCTACAGCACTACTTAAGAAGGAAGCTAATATTCCCCCCCTATAACTATATATTGAAGCTAATGCAATGCAAAGGGTGTAAAAGGAACGCAACTCTAATGTTATAAAGTATATTAAGACACGCCTAAATAAACTATGGAGGGACCCTAGGGTGCCCTATAGGAGAAGAAACCAACAACCCTAAAGTAGGGAAGATATATTAGGAAAACAGG
>Ga0307507_10008878_pt1 | contig 13682 bp, 5 predicted proteins | sample 7_EM_MG_FD_207223 | JGI IMG/M metagenome (GOLD analysis project Ga0307507, IMG submission 207223) | Populus trichocarpa ectomycorrhiza microbial communities from riparian zone in the Pacific Northwest, United States - 7_EM | ecosystem: Host-associated > Plants > Roots > Unclassified | place...
GTCCTGTTTGCGACGGCGCGTGGGAAGACGCGCCACCACTGTTCATCCCGTTCCAGAAGGACTTCCCTGCAATTCCTGGAGTTTTTAGGGGCTGTTTTTGTAATTTTTAAATTGTTTAATGTAATTTTTTGTGTTTAGTTTTGAATTTTTATAATTTGTAATGTGGATGTCAAAAAGAAAAGGAAAAGAAAAAAGAAAAAATATAGTGAAAGTGTATGTGTGTTTGTATGTTTTTTTTTATGGATGTTTTTATTTATGATAAAATTGCAAAGATTAAAGAAGAATTTAATATTTTGATTTGCTCACGGTCAAGAATTATTAACTTATACGTAAGTTGTATTTCTAATATCCGATGAAAAAAAAACAATTATTAAAACTTCTTTAAACATATCAAATTCACGAAGCAGCTTACCTCAGGTAGGGTGCGTTAGGGGTGCTAATACCTTCCCTAACCACAACCAGTCCCTTACCCGTGAATCTCTGACAAGACCAGTACATCCGGTTTCCTAGTAGCCTTCAATAAATTACTAGGTGGCGACTCCAACGAACCAAGCAAATAACGCAACAACGAAAAATCACCAGCCGACGCCGCGCGGATTTTATGACGTGCGACAACTATATTAAACTAACGCTGCTTACATTATTGTCTTTGGCTACATTTTGGCTTTAGAAAGTGAAATCCATTTGTGGGTTTCTTTTCATGTTTTCTAGGACTGGTTTAGCGAAAGTGTGACAATGGTAAGGTACAGTTATGTCTATGGGAGTGAGAGGGATGAGCTTGCAGTGCCATCTCAAAGACTGATAGAGGCTGCTTTGAGTGGAGATGTAGAGTTTCTGACAGAGTTTGAAGTCTAAAACAGTAGATGTGAATTATACAAGGACAATAAGCTTGAAAGTGATGTGTTGAGACTGTGTTGAGAGAGGAAGAGGCTGATGAGATTGAGATTCATTAAAGGGATTTTGTCACTGATGTCACTCCACTTTTTGCTGCTACTCGTTCAGGTCATGTCGAAGTTTCCAGGAAATTGCTTAATATGTTGAAAATTATGGATTGGAAAAGGCATTTATACCCTTTGATGAGTAATTAAGGGTATAAATATTTGAAGGTCATTTTGAGTATTTTCTTATTATGTTTTGATAAATAGAAATAGAAAAAAGAAGAAGAAGAAGATCGGTTCTCTTGAGATAGAGAACCGAAAGAAAAGAAGAAGAAGGAAAAAGAAGAGAAAGGAGGAAGAAGAAAGGAAAGAAGTAGAAGTTGCAAATAAGGGTTTCCAAAATAAAATCATGATGTTTTTATGCTTGAATATGTTAGTTAAGTTTGATTTTAGAGTTTGGATGATTTAAGATGTTTAATTGATGTTTTAGGGAATTAATTTGACTTAAATCGTTTGATATGGGATCTGGAATTATAGGTTTTTGAGGAACATTTCGATTTTTTTAGGATTTGCAGTTTGAGAGACTGACAGATCAGGATTTTTAAATCCCCATCAACTAGTCGACTGGTTGGCCTGATGGTCCCCGCCAATCAGTTGGTCAATTTTGGTCGAGTGATTTGCTTGATGGTCTCGGTCGACCGATTGGTCAATTCCGGTTGACTAGTTGATCGAGCAGTAGTGATTGATTGATTCTTTTAGGTTCAATCAATTTGAGATACGTTCGGGATTAATTGGGTAGATCTGTATCAATTCTATAATTATGTTTTGGTCTATAATCTTGGAGTTGTAATCTTTTATGTTATCTTTTACGGGTTATTTTTGAGTAATTTTTGTATTTGTTATAGGTTCTACTGACATTTTCTTAGCGATTCTTAGCAGTCTCCAATTCTACATCTGTTTGTCTTTTGACTTCGTTTTCTGAGTGAGTGAGATGATCTTTAATATATATATATATATATATATATATATATATATATATAATGAGTACAATTGATTAATTCTAGATTATTTATATATTTATATATGTTATTTTATTTTCCAAGTACTTATTCATTCTTGAATTTATATTCTTATTCTGTTGAATTAAATTCCATTCGATATGATATTCATTTGCTTTGATAATTATGTGAATTTTTGTTATATCTTGATATTAGGATACTTGTTAGAAATTCCATATTAATAAAGAGTAGTTAGTCTATATGCATATAATAGTCTGTATACCTAACTGGTGAGAGAGATTCTTAACTTCTATTAGCATTTTGACTTTGTTGAGAGTTATTACTTCATCATCATTTTTGGTTGGTATGCCTTGTTTCTACGAGGTTTTCCTTTTAGTCTTAATTTGATGTCTTAGCTCTACTATTACATTGTTTTTTTAAAGTGTAGATTTTTATATTATAATAAGTATTATTTGATTTTGTTGGTTTTGAAGAATATTTTGAAAGTTTACAAAATGCTATGAAATTTTATATAATTTGTTTTATAAGAATTATGTTTGAGGTTTAACATAGATGAGCCGTCGTCATAGCACCACTATTGCCAAGTCACAGACCCAAATTCTGGGTCGTGACAGTGACATTGCTGGTATGATATATATATATTTTTTTAATTTGGTTAGCAAATTTTATGAATGGTTTTCTTCTACTTCATGTAGATATTTCTTTTCCTAACTGTGAATAGCTAGCTCCCTTGTTTGCTGAGACTCTAAAATTTTTTGTTTCGATTATTTTGGGACTTCTGTTCTCTGTTTAATGGTTAATTATCACCTAATTATTCAAAGTTTGTGTAATTTGCGCTGCTATAATTATGAATTGCTTTTTCGTGCTTAATTGGAGGGTAAACAAGGGTATAAACAAAACAAAAATGGCAGAATTTAGCTGCCGCGGATTTGTTGATGTTGCCACCACCTTAATCCAGGTGCAAATTGAGTATTTTGGCTAGTCTAATTTTCAACTGGAAGCATCTGCTTAACCCAATTCTCCATTGTTTGTTGTATGGTTATCAAGTTGATTCAAGGACCGAAACTGGTGACACAGCCTTGATGTTGGCTGCCAAAGCTGATCAAGCTGGTTACTTCCTCGAGCTTATTGTATCGGGAGCTGATTTGGGTCTCGTCAACAATAATGGGGAGACTGCAGTACAATTGGCAAAAAGAAGTGTGTTTGGGTCCTCTTTGGCAGATATTTTTCGACAGGCTATTACCACCGGAAGAAAAGTCTACTCCTCCAATCTTGAGGTGTTTTCTTTGCTGCACTTTGTAGCTGGAATCGGAAATACAGAGCTTTTACAGATGATCCTTCAATATTCAACGGAAGAAATAATTAAACATGATGGTCTTGGTTTGACACCAACTATGGTTTCACTAAAAGCTGGCCATACCGAGGCCTTCCGGCTCCTGATTGATGCTAGAGCTGACATCAGTGAGAAGAGCAGGGATTGTCAGGCAGTGGTGTCTCTTTTGCAGAATCACGCCGGTTCCAGTTTGAGGAATCGATTTGAAGAGATATTGCTCGATGCTGTGCTTATTCACAAAGTGACATGTTATTCTGAATTTAGAGCTTTGCACTTTGCGGCACGTGTTGGCAACTTGCCTGCGATAGTTCAGCTTTTTGAAATGGGATTCCCCATAAATTCTGTGGATGACAGTGGGCATTCACCCTCATGCTTGCTTCCAGGTAAGGCCACGCTGATGCCTGTAAGCTCTTGTTGCAAAGAGGTGTTGATTGCAGGATTGTCAATCTGAGAGGAGAGACAGCAATATCTCTAGCTAGGAAAATTAGTAAATGTAAGGCTGCGGAGGGAGTGATATTCGATTATTTGGATCGTTCACATGTGATACGCGGTGAGGAGCTATGGAAGCACACCCGCGAGGCAAGGGGTTCCCCGCATGTGAAGGCTGTTCATATAAATTTTAAAAAAAGTTGCTAGTGATTTGAAAATTCATTTTCTTGTTCTTAGATATTGTTTCACTGTTATTTCGATTACTAAAATCAAAAAGATATTTCATACTATAAATATTTTTATAAATCTTGTCAAATTAATTTAAAGAGTCAAAAGATAAAAGAAAAAAAAATCATTATATTTCAAAGTAACTCCTCAAAACATTTGGATCAGGTCCATCCCTTATGGATGGACCAGACCTGATCTAATAACCAACATCTTCCACTCGCTCATTAAGAACTGGATCTATCTAATACATTATATTTCAAACTTGCACAAGAATTTCATACTAGATAAACAGATCGTGCAACCTGAAGCATACAGTGGAATGAACTCTAATATAGAAACTTAATATAGGTCATATAAGAGATATCAACCTCATAATTAGTTACTCCTTAAAGTGTACTACTATACCCCAAATATTTTTAGTCATACATGACTGACTATAATTCAATCCCTCATGAATTTCATACTCAATCCATCCTTACAATTACAAATATTCTAAATCATATCAAATTTATTTGAGTGATATGATCCCGGCTGGTGAATACAAGTAACGAGTGTAGAACTAAAATTACCTTTTCTTTCACTCTCATATCAATCAGATCTGAATTAACTCGTTTTCTTAGGAATATTCCTTTAAATCGAATCATTCAATGACTATAGGATATACTCTTAAAGTAGCGATCATTTACACATCACCTTATGATATAGTTAAAAGTCACAAAGGGTAAGATATTGGGATCTTATACATGATCTCCAGGACTCACATAATAAAGAAGCAGAGATTCATTTTTTATTCCTGTAATGGTCGTCAACACATGTAGTATGAAATGCATGCTATAGTGGAGCTTACTCTTTTCTCATCTGAAGACAAAAAGTGTATGTCGTTGCTCTCCTTGTTAGAGGAAATACATCATATGAGTCTTAGTTTTGTCGCTAAAAAAATATAGACTTTAAACTAGAAATTCTCATTTGCTCACTGTCATTAGTGGCAGATGAATAATTTCATACTCGACTTCAATCACAATAGACATATGAATGGTGAGAATTCATTTATGTCGATTATTTTATTTAAGAACATCATCTTGGTCCCAACCAAGGTGGCTTTTTAATAATTACTTTGAGTTAAAATTTCTCCCACTGTGCCCATGTCGCTTATTGAGCATTAAAACTCAAATAGTCTCATCTCTACCCACCTTACAAGTGTTAGAGGTGATTGCTCATGTGAGTGAGCTAATCTAAGTCTATCGATATACTTTAACAAATTTTACTATACGATAATCACAATATATTCCATAAAACAAATAATGAATAACATGATATCACTATTATTAGTAGTGCTGGAACTTTGAACAACATAAATAGAAGCGTCATCCTTAATAGATGCATTTACGGTGTCTAACACCATAAAACTATTTAATACAAAATCAGAACCATAAAAAATATTATCCAGATATATTTTTCACACAACAACCAACAAATACAATATAAAAGCCCAATTATAGTAAAACAAGAACAAACACAAGATTTCATTAAACTTCTGTACATCATAAAGATAAAGTGTGCGACTGCCCTGTAAATCCATTTTGCAGGTATCAATCTCAAGCACAACAGTGAAAGCATTATTCCACATGTATATGTATCTACTTCCCTTTGAAATTTGACAAAATACCATAAAGGTTGTTCGATCCGTTGCTATATGGTCGATTGCTTCTGAGTCTACAATCCAAAACGGAACAGATTCAACAAGCATTAAACAACTGTTAACGTATAAGTTAGATGGATGATTGTCGTTAAACATTACCTTTGGCTCAGTGCAATTACGAGCAAAGTGACCAGGTTTACCACAATTGAAACAATTCATATTTTTGCCTTTCTTACCGCCGTGTTTCCCACAATTTGGTTTATGTCCCTTACCCTTGCCCTTTTTATGTTTAGAGCCATATGCTCCTCGCATCTTAGTCTTAGATATGAAACCTCATTTACAGGCTTCTCAGCGTGAAGTCAATTTTCTTCAAGCTCAACATGACGAGCAACATCATCAAATATCTTGATGTTGTCATTGTGGGTAAGGTTAACACACATGTGTTTCCAATTGCTTAGCAAAAAGCTGATCACAACTTAGACTTGTTGTTCATTAATCATCTCATACTCAGCATCCTTTAATTCACTGATCATGTTAGACATGACTGTAAGATGCTGCCTCATCATCTGATTTTTGCGCTTCTTGTAACCGTCAAATTTGAGGGTTAATTGACAAAGTCTAGTAGTGGAGGTTCTTCATACTAAATCTTCATAGCATCCCAAACTGCTTGGGCTGAACGATGCCTTTCAAAACACAACATTATAGCATTTCTTATATTGCTCAACATCAAAATGCGAGCTACATGATCCTTGCGCTTATAAGTTTGATATGCTTTCATATTAAGCGTGTGCTGAGCAGTGTTTCCTTGCTCAGGTTCAACCATCTGTTGTGTGATTGTTTCCAACATTTCTTGCTTTCTAGGAGATACTTAATGTTACGATGCCAATCATCGTAATTCTTTTCACATAGTTTGTCTTCATGGTTCAAATCAGTAATAATACTCTTAGATGTAGCCATATCAAGCGATATTGATACCAATTACAAATATTAGTATCTAGTACAATTTAAATGACATTTATTGCTACTCTATTCTAAATTAAATAAATAATAATCTAACACATATAATAAAAATGAAAATAATGTTAAACACTTAATCAATTTCCATTTGTATAGTCTAATTATTATTAGAAATTTAAATGAGTGAAAAAATTATAATTATTAGTTTCAATTAACAACTCCCACTGATCAAATTGTAGATATTTTCATATACATGGATATAATGTAATTAAACCTTAAATTACAAAAAAAAATGCAGTTTAACCAAAAAAAATCAACCAATTATCTTAACAAAAAAATACTGAAATAATAATAAAAATACAAAATTAAGAATAATAAATTTCAGAATTATTTTATATTGCAGGTACATAATTAGGGTCTCTAATTACGCCATCTACTTCATCAAATTCATCTCCTTGGAATGAATTTAGCAGCAGCATCCAAATGACCTGCGCTTCTTCCAATGCATCGTATACCCTTTTCGGTATACTAACGTTTCATCTCAAGCAACATTTCATCAGCGAGATTGTTGAAGCCTATATTCTAATAATAATCACACCGACATCCATTTCTCAGGTAGAGAATTGAGAATGATTAACATTTGATGTTCCATGTAGAACTCGTAAACACCACTCATAGCCAGTTTACTCATCCAATGATACATATAATCAATGTGCTCTTGAATTTTATGAACATGATTAATGGTATAACCCAATAAATATTCAATTTGTTGTTAGCTGTCCCCTAAAAATATAATAATCAATGGTATAACAAATAGGTTTTGACGTGTGAAAATCACTATCTTTAAGGTATTAATTGCCCTCACTATATTTGTTGCAGGGTTAAAGCAATATACTTTCAGGATACAACAAAGCCTTGAACTTATAGATAGAAACTTCTATAAGTTTATTAAGAAGTTCTGTTTTGTTTATGATAAACATAAATAGAGAGTTTGTAGAGTAAAATTAGGGAGAGAAGAATGTTTTTTTTCCTGTAAACATCAAACTGATATTTATAAATAAAATAACCTTCTTTTAGACTAATGTGTCTATAGAATTTAAAGGCACATCTCTTCAAACCAGTATATCTGTAGAGTTTAAAGGCATACATTTCAAACCAATTTGTCTGTAGAGTTTAAAAAGCAACTCTTCATTCAAATTATTTAAACAATTTGACAGGAGGTGTGATGCATAATTATTAGATTAATTAATTTTAAAAATTTAATTAATTATCTTAAATTAATGAATTTCAAAAATAATAATAAAAAGTATTTATGCTAATAATGCAAAATGCCATCATAGCCATATATTGTTTTTTAAAACCATATGGTAGTTACACAACTGCCATTTTGAAGCAATTATTAAAAAAAAAAAAATTAGAAACAAAAAATTTATGATACAATCAATATAGTCAAAAGCCAATGTCTTTGTTTTCAGAAATGCAAATTTGACAAACGTTTTTAGAATCCCTCTTTTAAATAATACATGGTGCAGTCATCGATGCAAACAAAGAACTAACATGTATTCATATGTATCAGGAAAAAAAAAAATTTGTACAGTAATAAATGTATTGCATAAAATCTAATAGAAGACACATCTTAAAACCATGTTATGATACCATTGTAGATTTAAAGGAAACTTATTGGTGATTTGAGAATTCACTTTCTTGTCCCTAGATCAATTGCTTCAGTGCTACTTCAATTACTAGAACCAAAAAGATATTCCACAGTACGAACATCTTTGTAAATCTTGTCAAGTTAATTTAGATAGTAAAAAATGAGAGAAAAGAAAGAGAAAACCATTATCTTTCAAGGTATAATATATATATATATATATAAACGGTTACTTCTTTTAGTAACTCCTCTAAACATTTAGATCACGTCCATCCCTCATGGGCAAACCAGGTCTAACCCGATAACTAACAGTTTGGATGCTCAAATCTGGCTTGTTAACATGGGGAAAGTCGAATCGAAGTAATGTGGCGTGTAAGGAATCAATGGAAGGACAAAGTCCAACCTTTTTGAAGAATAAAAGGAAGGTGAACGAGGCTGGAAATGAGATGGTTTTCAGGGTGTTGACTTAGTCAGGGAGAAAGATTCATTTTGAGGCAAGCTCTGCTACTAATTTGGAACTTTTGGTTCATGGCATTGACCTCATTACAAAGGAGGCCACTTCTGGTGTTTGGTGACAAAATTCTTTAGCCTAAAGTGATCAAAACTAAACTAGTATATATATATATATATATATATATTGCAATATGATCTCAGATAATTCATTTTTTTGGTACCCTAGGTTCTTTGTTTCAAAGATTGAATACAAGTATAGTGAATTGAATGTAAAATGAAATTAAATACTATCGTGTTAATCTCTTATAGATGACCATTGATGCTATAGTGATGATTGACTGATGACAATGTTGTTTCTATGTTTCCTGGTATCCATCAAAGTGGCTTATCTTTGATTATTTTTTGCCACTCCTCTTGCTCTTAAAGACCTCTTCTGATGCAAATAGAAACAATACATGGAATAACACAAGAAAGACAATAAATATAAAGAAAGATAGGATTTTCTAAAAAGAATATCAATTGCTATAATCCCAATTCAAGTTTTTATTACTCAATATATATTTTCTCCATTGAACACTAAAGATTAAAGCTCTTCTAGGCTAGTAGTACTTATATACTAGAAAAGATATCCTAACCAAAGCTAGAAAAATAATAAAAGATTTATAAATTTAATAGAAAAATTCTAAATCAATTAGAAAAATATAACAAATCTCGAACAATAATTTATAAACCTAATATGGGGTCTTACTGACCTCAAATTACTATAAAAATAACATTCTATAACAAGTTGGGTCTTTACCTAGCAGAAAAGTCTAGCATGGAGAATCACAAAGAGATCAAGGTAAACGTTGTTCATCATATATATATTGTGTGATGTTTTGAAATAAATGAGTAAGAAAAGACAATAAAGCCCTTAAAGGCTTAAAAGTGAGTATAAATGAATAAAGGGTATTGTGGTAATTGAATAAACATAATAAGTATATATATATATATATAAAAGAGGGATCTGAAATTTTAGTGTGAGGGACAACATGAGAGAAGGGAGAAAGAAGAAGAAGAAGAGAAAAGAGGGAAAGATAAGGGAAATAGAAAGGAGTTGGAGAAAATAAGTTTAAAGGTAAGATTTATATTTTTTTAAATGTATAAATGTGTGTTATTTGAGCTTTAAATTTATGTTTTGTTGAATGTTAGGGTTTTGAATATTGTGTTTTGGGTTTATTGATGAATTGATTTGAATGTTATGGATTGATTGTTATGGGTAATGAATTGTTTAGTTGATTTTGGAAGATTTTAGGTAAAGATGATGATTTTGAGTTATAATTTTATTTTAATGGTGAATTTGAGTTAGAAATCTTGAGATAACAGTAGGTAATCTGTGGAAATTATGGGTTTGAGGTTGAAGACGACAAAAGTTTGGTTTGGTCCCTCATTTTATGAAAATTACACTTTGACCCTAAAAATTTGATAAAATTCCAGAATGGTCCCTGGAGCATAATTTGAGATTCTAGACAGAAATGAGGATGAATTATGGACAGAATTCCACTATAGTCATGAATTTATGATATTTTTAGTTTGGTCCTCCAATTTGACAAAGTTACAATTTGACCCCTAAAAATATGATGAAATTCCAGATTGGTCCCTAGTGTAATATTAACTTTTTCAAATTGGTTTGATGAATAATTAAGGGTTATTTAGTGAATTATTATCAAGTCTTACTAGTTGTTTTATTATGTATTAGATTTCGGGGAATACCATTTAGTTTTTGGGTTTTTAGGAAAAATGACTAGTTAGTTCAAAAACATATAGGGTTATGAAATAAACCCTTAGTTAAGTATATTAAATAGGTTGTATGTTCTTTCGATTCGTTCTTGAATATATCTCCTTTGTATTCAGATAATCCTGATATTCTACCAACGGGATATTAGTAGGATTTCCTTTTTTATTTGCTTTTGAGTGCTGTTTGCTTTCGAGTTAGGTGAGTGGATAATTTTTTATATGCATGAGAAATATTATAAATATGAATTAGATCATGCTTCTTGATAATATATATGTTGATTATTATCCTTGTTATGATAAAGCGTGATCAATTGTTGAATCTGAATTCTTGATATGAACCAATATATATTTTGAATTGACTTCTGAATTGATAGCTTCTCATTTGATTGATGTAGCCTTGAGATATGAATACGTCTATTTGATTATGATTATGAACTTATGGTATGCCAATCAAAATACCCATGTTAAAAAGGTAGTGTTAGTTTTTGTGCACATCGTATCTGAACCCTAGTTGGTCGGGGGAGTCACCAACCTATGTGGACTGATCATCCCACAGTACGGAGCCTCATGCTTATTGCATTTTGATTTTCTGACGAGCTTTACCTTATGATATTCTTGTTATGGCCTATTTGAGAAACCTTTTTATAAGAACCTATATATATATTCCTCATTGTTGTATTACCTCGTGTGTGTATATTGAATGTTATCTACTCACTGAGTTGTTGAACTCACCCTCTCATTATTTATCTTTTCAGGCTTATAGTTTGTTAGCGGATCACTTTTGTTGGATCTTTAGAACCTGCTCTTTTGTTGAAATTTGTACTTTTCCTTTATGTCTAGTTAATGCTCCACAATTATGAATTTGTTTTAATTCTTTTATTAAGACAATCAAATTATATTATGAAGTTAATTTTGTTATTAGTGTTGCATTGAACTCCGATTAAGTTATTTAATAGATTAGTTTGTATGTAAGTTAGAGTTCGCATAGGTATGGAATCTTAAAGGGGAACATTGCCTATGTGCCGGTCATGGATCCGGGAATCGGGTCGTGACATATTGGTTCACATTAAGAGTGGATTAGTGGTATGTAACATCTTGGTAAAGCATAATCCTCTATGCATGCATGTTATGACTGTAATACTGACCTAAGAATACATGAAGTTGTTTGTCTTCAAACCCTTAACCCGACTGGGATATGTTGTGATTGTTAAATAATAATATAAATTATATCTCGAGATTTTATCTAACAACTTAAGCTTTTGGATTAAATTGGTTCTTTGATGACCAAACGGTCATGAGTTCGAATCTCACCATCCCTATTTATTTGATAAAACTTAAGCACAAAGTATTATGAACCTATGCAAGTTTCAAGCCAAAATGACTTTTACTTGAGGGGGTATGTTAGAGAATAATATAAATCATATCCCGGGACTTCACCTAACAACTTAAGCTTTTGGGTTGAATTAGTTCTTTAACATGATATTAGAGCTTTGATGACCAAGTAGTCACATGTTTGAATCTCACCATCCCTATTTATTTGATAAAAAATAAGCACAAGGTAGTGTGGATCTAATTATATAAATCATATATTGGGACCTCACTTAATAACTTAAGTTTTTGTGTTGAATTGGTTATTTGACGTAGTATCAGAGCTTTAATGACCAAACGGTTACGAGTTTGAAACTTATCATTCTTATTTATTTGATAAAAATTAAATACAAGGTAGTGTGAGCCTTTACAAGTTTTAAGCCCAAAAGGCTTTTACTTGAGAGGGTGTGTTAGAAAATAATATAAATTATATTTTAAAATCTCACCAAAAATTTATAAATTATATATTAAATAATAATATAAATTTTTAAATTGAACTAATTATATAACCGAAAAAAAAAAGTTTTGTCAGGAATGGATAGATGAGTCATCGGATACCCTAACTTTTTGCAAGATTGGAGAGGAATCTTGGAGAGCCATTGAGTACACAAGCCCCTGTAGAGAGGGGTGTTTCAAGAAATGGACTAGGGGAGTCGCACACTGCATTTAAAAGTGAAAATCTTTATTTTTTAAAAATTATTTTTAAAATTAATATATTAAAATAATCAAAAACTTATAAAAAAATTAATTTTTAATAAAAAAAATTAATTTTTATAAAACTCGGTTTACACCAAGTTCCTAAACTGTGTTGGGTCCCTCACTTAACCATGCTTTTCTTTTTAAAGTAACAGAACATAGGTGTTAAAAAGAGGCATTCATTTATCATTATTATTCTCCAATTATTGCATGATAAAAAAAAATACGAAAGCTTTAAAAAGTATAAAACTGACCTTTATATATATATATCGGAGAAATTAAATAGAATATAAAATTAAAGATGAAAAATTCAAAATTAAACATGAAAATAACAAAACTTTCATATTAAAATATAATATTCCAAGCATTTTCTGACGGTCTTCTCTACCTAATTTAGCATGACGAAATTTGTTTCGGGCTTCAGGATGTAAACTCTTCACATGATACAATTGGAACAATCTGTTTTCACAAATATTCTGTACTCTTGCATCACATAACCATGCCTAACTCGATTATTATTTATTTTTTAGCATTTTTTCATGTTATTGGAATATCCAAGTATCCTTCAAGACAAACAATCTTGAAAATTAGGAAAAAAGATTTGGTAAGGAACATACTTGTTGCCTAACTATCATGTGGTTCCCAACTAGATCCCAAACAAAAACAATTTCCAATTGGATCCCCCATTGAATCCCGCTATCTGGGTTATTTTAAGACAAATATGTGCTTATGTCTTATGATTTAAAGGAGAAAAATCATAAGGTGAGGGTTAGCTGGGAAATGTCTGATAGATGAAGGAGTTGACTGGAAATTGTTTTTGTTTGGGGACCTAATAGAGAATCGGATGATAATTGGAGGATGAATATGTACTTTTACCCAAGAGTTTTTAAGAAGTATGTGATGAATTCAAAGTATCACGTTGGATGTTCATAACTATCTTCAAGAATTTCTCTTCTCAATCCATCACAGAAAACAAAACCATGAGCTATATTGGAACCAAAATGTGCTATTTTTAGTCCAATCTCCTAAGCTTTTAACTTGTCTTCTTTTTTTGAGAAAGACCATTCACATGCTGAGAAATAAAAAGGTTTCTTGGTATAATTGCACTTCTATACTAAAAACTAATCCAAGAGGCACATGAATTGTCAAGCTATAAAAAGACAACTACTTTGTTAGGCTTACCTCCTTAGCCAATTCATGACTAATCTAGGAGATTAACTCTCCTTAAGGCTCTGATAAATCCATCGAGCTAGAC
>Ga0307507_10008879_pt1 | contig 13682 bp, 2 predicted proteins | sample 7_EM_MG_FD_207223 | JGI IMG/M metagenome (GOLD analysis project Ga0307507, IMG submission 207223) | Populus trichocarpa ectomycorrhiza microbial communities from riparian zone in the Pacific Northwest, United States - 7_EM | ecosystem: Host-associated > Plants > Roots > Unclassified | place...
ATTAAATTATCTAAAATAATATTATTTATTTTGCTAGCCTTATAAATAGCTTTAAAGTAGCTTTTATTTATTTAAAATATGTTATTAGTATAAAAGAGATAAATATAATTATAGTTGCCAAATGCGCAGATTACTAGCAGGTTGCGCGTAGGTTGCGTATAGGCTGCGCGCAGGCTGCGTGTTAAAAAAACACAATATAGGCTAGTCGGTCGAGTTGCCAAATAACCTTAACTGCGCGCCAATTGCGTCAACTACCAACCATTGAGGCCATTGAAAGGGTACCATATTTTGCCGATATAGTTAAATACTAAAAGATGGTAAAGATTTAATTTAAAAGAGTTATTAAAAAATGGTATATAGACGGGGGTAAAGAATATAGCCTAAAGAAGCTAGCTAAGCTTATAGATAATCTAGGGTAGGTAGTAGAGCTTACTATACTATATAACCTAGAGCAAGATAGCACTTTTAAATAAATAATTAGTATTCTCTGCAAGCGTATATAAACCATAATAATTAATATAGATATTCTATAGTTCCTCTAGCTATTAATATTTAAGTTAATAGTACTAATTACTAATTAAATAGCTACCTCTTTATTAAAGGGTAAGACCCTATATAAGGCCTTTATAGACAAGTTTTACCTAAATTAAGACAATAGACCATCCGTAGCTTATTTATGGATACTTAGCTGTAAGATATATGTCCAAATACTAAAGGAGCGCTAAATTATTAGCTAGAAGGTTGCTGTATAGGCTAAGGTAGGAATTCTTATAGGCTATAAAGGAAGCTATATCTTTAAGGTATATATACCTTTAAGAAAAGGACCTACTGAAAATAGGATTGTATAATCCTTAAATATTAGATTTAATAAAGGAGGCTTAATTATAAAGCCCCTATTAAAAGATAATACTAATATTTTAGTACCTACTAGAAATAGGGGTAAGAGTATTAAGAATTAGGATTAATAAGATAGTAACCTAATTTATTAGAGAGTTCCTAATATGCCTGGAAATATTAAGTATTAACCCTAATTAGTACTTAAAAAGGCTATTACGCCAAAGCTTTAAATTAATAAGGATTTAGAGTAACTAGATATTAACTCTAATATTAAACCCAAATTAGAATATAATACTGAATTAATGCCGGAGACTACTTAGGAGAGAGTTAAAACTAAAATAGTACCTAAGTTAAGGGGTTGATTTAGAGGTTTAAAGAATAAGGTCTATATCCTAAACCTAGAGCTTAGTAGAGAGACTTAATAAGCCGCTTAATAATTAAAGCTAAAATTAAGCTTTAACTCTAAATTAAATACAGTATTCTATACTGCATATGCAGCTAGCCTAGTATTGTTAATTTATAATAATCCTGAAATAATTAAGGAGGTAAAGACAAGACCTAATTAGCTAGAATAGAAGAAGATAATTAAAAATAAGTATTAAGGCCTAGTTTGTAAAGGAACCTAGAAGCTTTTAAGATAATTAGAGCTGCTAAAGGGTATTAAGGTACTGCTAGGAAAGCTTATCCTAAAGACAAAAAGGGATAGAAATGGCAAGATCCTAAAGTGGAAGGCAAGATGGGTTGTTAAAGGGTTTAGGTAGTAGTATAGAAAGGACTTTAACTAAACATTTATAGGAGTATGTAAGAGTATTATATAGAAGCTAGCAGTTGCCCTTACAACTTTATTTAACTTGGAAATTGAGTAAATAGATATAGTTAAAGCCTTTCTAAACTTAACCGCTGATATAGATATCTATATAGAAGTACTACCTAACTAGGAAATTAATAAGGAGATCTTAAAGGATGTACCTAAATAGGCATATAAGCTCCTAAAAGCGCTATATGGTCTAAAACAGGCACCTTAACTATAGTAGAAGGAATTAGCCTCTGCGCTTTAGCAATTAGAGTTTAAAGCGTATACTAGTGACTAATGTGTATATATTAACAAGTTAATAGGAATTCTGATTGTTATATATATTAACAATATGTTAATTATTAGCAAAGATAAGGCTAAGATTAAGGCTCTAAAGAAGAGTCTAATAAGAAGATTTAAGATAGAGGACTTAGGCCCTGTAGAATACTTTATAGGGGTAAGAATAACTTAAAATAGAAAGGAAGGGATGATTACCCTATGCTAGGATGTATATATCAGCAAGATCCTTAAATGATATAGTATAGAGAATTGTTATCCAGTTAATATACTAATAGTAGCTAGAGCTACTAAATTTATGGTACCCTTTAATGGGTAAGCAATAGTTAAAGATACTAAGCTTTATGGATTAAAGATTAGCTCCCTAATATACCTAGTAATCTAAACTAGACCGGATATCGCATATAAAGTCTCTATACTATTATAATTCTTGTTAAACCCCTCTATATAGCATATAAAAGCTATAAACTAAATACTTTAATACCTACAAGGCATAAAGCTCCTAGGAATTAAATACTAGGGGTGCGTAGGTGATCTAAAGACACTCCTTTACGGATATTGTAATGCGGATATTGTAGGTAACAAGTTAACGCAGAAGTCCGTCTTAGGGAATGTATACTTTTTTGCCAGTGGAGTTGTATTATGCTTGTTAAAGAGACAGCAAATAGTAGCGCAGTCTACTACTGAGGTAGAGTATTATGCTCTAGCTAAAGCTGTGTCTGAAGCACTTTAGCTAAAGCAGATTATGGGCCAGATGATATATTTAGGTGCGGATATTAAGTTAGTACGCCTATATGGTGACAATTAGCGCTCCTTAAGCTTGGCTGAGAACCCTAAGTTTTATTAATAGACGAAGTATATTAATATTAAACACTACTTTATTTAAGAGCACGTTGCAAAGGGAATGGTTAATCTATAGTATATTGCTAGTTTAGAGATAATAGCTGATGGTCTAACTAAACCTCTTTCGGCTGTAAGTTATGCGAAGTTTATAGAGCAGCTAAGGTTAAAGGTTATTAAGATTGATTGAGCTTATCTGGAGTATTAAGTTAGTTAAATATAAAGAGGTGTGTTAGTTATTGTCTATAACTGACTAGTTATGGGGTAGTTACGTGTACTGGTTATATAAGCTAAGCGAGTATAAAATCCACCAGAATCTACCTATAGAATAGTATTAACAATACAACAACTTTATCTATGTATTTTGATATACGCACCTGATTCCCTTACACCTCCGTTGCACCTTGTCGAGTACCAGCCTCGACAAGAACTGTTACTATTATTAATAATTATAGGAGGTAGTAGTGGCACTTTATAAGTTATAGGATTATCTTTTAAAGGTTGCAATAAGCTTACGTAAAATATTAGGTATATTTTTATCTTAGTTAGTAATATAAGTTTATAGGTATATAGGTTTAGTTTCTTCTTAATTTAGTATAGGCCCATAAACTTCTAATTAAGTTTCTTTAAGGGTCGTTAAGTTTATAGGTTTTGTATATTTAGATAAACTATATTACCTTCCTTAAAGTCCTATACGGGGGCTTATCTTTTATTTATATACTATTCTTACACTCTTTAAGCGTATATTAATTCACTTTATAATAGTTCTATTAACCGCTTTATTTAATTAGCGAAGTTATATATATTAATTAACTAAATCCGTTTAATTATGGGTCCTATTATATTAATTATAGGTTATAGTTTAAATCTAAGTTAAGGGTTTTGTCTATAGGTTACGTAAAATAGCATTATACCTATTAATATATTTATTATATTATTTATAGTAAACTTAGCTAAAGGCAGCTATTTTTTCTAGTTATCTTATAGGTAGGAGCAGTATATTTATAGGTATTATTCCATAATTACATTTATAATTTTAGTTTAACTATTTATCTTTAGATAAAATATAGTTAAAAGTTATATTTAAATGCTTAATTATTTATATAGAGCTTACTAGAAGTCTAAAACAAACTAGCTTCTATAGTTAGATATTATTAATTTAGAAAGTCTATATAGCTTAAAGACGTGCTTAATAAAACATTTAGCTACTAATATTATATTAATTAAGTCTATGGGAATTATATATTATATTTTTATAAGGCGGTTAATAACTACTATAATATTTATAAATCTATTACTACTAGGTAAGTTAACTATAAAGTTAATTAAGATGTTATACCATCTTTATATTAAAATTGGTAGTGGTTAAAATACTCCTTACTTCTTTATATAAGAGGTCTTTCTATATATATATATCCTATATACTTAAACGTATTTTTATATATAGTTATATGCTATAGGCTAGTAGTATACTTATTAAACAATTTTATAGGTCTTTATATAGCTAGGATGCCCTACTATAGGGGAGTTATATATAAATTTAAGTATCTTAAATCTTAAAGGTTTGGAATTTGGAACTACTATCTTCTATTAATAGTATAATTAATTATTTTAAATTTCGCATTTAGCGAGTGTAATATCCTTATACTATTATTTTTCTATTTAAATTACCTTTATTATATCTATTATCTATATATTATTCTTATATTTATATTCCATTAGCTTATTAATTACTATTTCCTATTTATTAACTTTTAATTTATTTCTATTAAGTTCCATATTTAGGAATATAAGGTATAGTTTTTTAAAATATTTAGGGGGTAATAAGATCTATAATTAATTTATAATCTATTTATTTAAAGCGTTTATAGGTAGGTTCTGTAATTATTATATTAATATATTAAGCTTCTAATTAAATTTACCTAATTAGTATATAATCTTAAAGTTAAATTATAAGAGGTATTTGGCCTAATAAATTTAGCGCTATATTAATTGCTTTATAGTTATAAAGTACTATAGGTTCTTATAGTCCATTAATATATATATTAGAAAAAGGAGCTCTTGCTGCACCTAGCCTAAAAAAGACCAAAACCAACCAAAAGAACCCTGAAAAACACCTAGAGAATCCCCCTAAAATGTATATATCGTAGGGGAGGTATACGTTAAACGACGGTAGTTCGCACTCGCGCGCAACCGCCAGAACTACGCCTAGCAATGGCCCCCCATAATAAAGATAGGCGAATACCACACTATAAAGCGGAAATACCTCTATTAAGAAGGCATCTAATAAAATATAAAGCCTATTGGACGCGTCTGGTAACTAGAATTATAGGGGAGTAACTATTAGCTATAACAAACTAACGCAGCTAGTAGAATAGCTCCGCTAGTCTAGTAAAACTTAGGCGCCCCTCTAGCAAACCCTTAATTAAATCCTCTAACGGCTAAGTAAAATTAAAAATAAATAAAAACCCCCCTTACTGGCAAACCGCTCCTAGGCCGCCGTAGCTGCGCTTCTATAGTATAGGGAACCAACCCCCCTTAAAATAACAACCGGGTATATAATTATAATATAACCAAATATAGAAAAAGTAAAGGGGCTTAGGGGATAATTAGAAACAGAAGTCCTTATAAAGATTTATAAAGAGGTCTATAACGCTGTTATAGTCTAACACCTTAGGAGTAGAGACATTAAAGTTACCCTAAAGGACTAATAGGCAAAGGAATGAGCCATAAGGGTAGGGGACAGGCTAGGAGAACATATTGGCATAAAAGTACTCCGTGAGGATTACCTAGTTAAAGTCCTAGCGGTTCCTATAAGCCTTAGGGTAGAGAAGGGACGCTAGGTAGATAACACAGCAATTATATAGGAGATAGTAAGATAAACGGAACACCTTATACTAGGACTTAAAATCACCCAAATCTAATAGCTTTAATAGGAAAACGCAAACTAAGTATATAATAAGAATAATAAGAGGATATAAGGGTCACCAAAGACTTGCTAGGGAGACGCTAGTTAAACGCATGGCTCCCTTATTATTAGCACACTTATACTAGAAATATAAAAACTCCTTATCTAAAAAGGAATAATTATAAATGGCCTTATATATAACACAAGGCTCTATAACCACAGACTACGCCTAGATTAATGCTATTGCTACGTATAATAGGGACATACCCAATCCATATACGCAGCACAGGTGTGCTGCGGCCACTATGCAGGCCCCTATAATATAAGACACTGCTTAAATTAAGACTAAATAAAATATGCAAACTGCCACCAAAGTATATATAAGGCGTAAGAAAGAGAAGACTGTATTAAATACAAGAAACGGAAGGCAAGGGCTTAACAGCTGTGGGAATAACTGTATACTAGGTTATATAAATGGAAATAATAGGCGATAAGCTAGGGGGACGCAGGTGCCTTTCTAGCGTTTCTTACCTTTAATACTAGGGGGCTAGGCTAGCTATCCCAAGCCTTAATGGGCTAGAAGCGACGCCGCGCAATATTACTAGACCAAATAAGGACATAAGGGTTATAGGGAACATAAGGGAGAGGACGCCCTATAGGAAGACCCCTATGGATAGCTATAGCAAGCTTAAGACCAGGATAATTAAGAATTAGACTTAACGCGGCAAATATAATATTTATAGCTAACCTATAAAGGGTATATAGCTGACTAGTAAGATTAGGGGAAGAGCTAGAGACAATAATAGATTTAGATATAGAAGCGCTAGTAGGAACATAAGACATGGGAATGGAAAGCTCTATATAAAATAAGTAGCAACTAGGGTGTAGACATAAGAGATAGAAGTCCTAAAAATCCTAGAGAAAGTAAAATTAGAAGAAGTAAGGAATAAAAGAAAAATAAAGAACCCTTATTAGGGGTCCGCCACCTATCTATTATATAGTATAACTGTAGTAATACAAACTACTATCTTATAAGACCCCTACTAGACAGTCTAGACCCAGAGAAATATTATATTCTTACCATATAAGAGCCGTATTATAATACCTATACTTAATTAATATACTGCCCCTAAGGATTTTAGCTCCTATATAAACCAAAAGCAGCTATATACATATGCTTTATAATTAGTAAGGCCATTAGCCTATCCTTATGGTTATAGCAGGCAGTTAACCTAGATATTGCGATTATAACAATCCAGACATATAGGGGACTGGTATAAATTATTAATATATATAACCCTAGGGTTAAAGGGGTTCCATAAACAAAAAATATTATATTAGTAATAAGCTTACTAGAAACTAAAGGCACAAAGTCTATTTTATTAGGAAATATAAACCTCTACTACCCACAGTAGGGGGGTACCCATATCGCTGCTAAATAATAGATAGAATGCCTACTAAGAGCTATAGACATTTAGGGCCTTAAACTAGCCACCCCCCTAGAAGTAATTATATGGCAATAAGGCACTGCTAGAAGTACAATTAACCTTATATTTATGGATAAAGGCCTATACTAGAGACTTAAAAGATGTAACCCTAAAAAAGAATCAGCACTTGCCTTAAACCATATCCCTATCTGGATATAGCTAGATCTAGATATTAAGGCGCAACTAAATAGAAAAAGATACGCAATAAGGAAGCTTAAGATAGACAGTTTTCTTAATATAGTTAAATAACAACTTTAAGACCTAGAAGAAATCTACCTAATACCAAATAAGTAAGGCTTACTAGCTACCCCTAAGGAAATTAACCAAAGACTAGAAAGGATCTAGGCAGCAATTAAAAATAAACTAAAAGAGTACTACCTAGTCTTAAAACTGGGCCCCTACGCGCAACACGTATAGTCCGTATAATGCGCAGTTCTTATTGCTAACTAATAATAAGTAAGAAGGAAATATATAAGTAGCCACAACCCTAAAGACAAGAGATGATATAAAGACACAAAAAACCAGTTAAAGAATACCCTAAAAAAAGAAGTAAGGAATAACTGGAGACGGTTTATAAATAAGCATATATTTAACCCGAGCCTCCCCTATAATAAGGGCCTTTAGGCCATAGCAAAATAGGTAAAGAAAAAGGTAGGGCGCCTAGCAGAAGACCTATACCTACCACCCCTATAAAGAGTAGGGGAGTTACAGGCCACTAATAACAATAATAAGAAGGCAAAGATCTTTGTAGAAAGGTTCTTCCCTAACCAGCTCTAGCAGACCTTAGTAATATTATAGGTGAAACACTAGTAACTCGCCTACGGGTTAATAGCAACATAATAATAGAGGAAATAGCCAGAACTATTAGTCGTCTTTTAAATAATATAGTACTAGGACTAGATAGGATACTAAACAAGGCCCTAAAGACCTGTAGACTACTTATAGCACCTTAGCTTATAGATATAGCTAGAGCATACTTTGCTATAGGCTACTACCTACAACTTAGAAGATCTATAATAACGGTAGTTCTATAAAAAGAAGGCAAAGTAGATTACTTAATCCTAGGAAGCTACTGCCCTATTGCTTTAGAAAACACCCTTAGCAAGATCTTAGAAAGGGTAATAGTAGACTATATAGTAGATACAGCTAAGGAATACGCCCTACTACTATAAAGTTAAATAGGGGTAAGAAAGAACTGCTTAATATTATTAGTACTTACGTTACTTGCTACCACTATTAAATCTACATGGGTAATGCAAAGGGACTTTATAGTATTAATACTTAGCCTAGATATTAGTGGTGCCTATAATAATATACCCTATAAGCGCCTCCTATATATCCTTAGGGTAAAGGGCTTCCTAGAATAGATTATATAGTTTATTTAAGGGTTTATAGGCTAGAAAGAAATATTACTAGTCTTTAGCGGATACTAGAGCCCCCCTATTACAGTTATAACAGAAATACTATAAGGATCACCCCTCTCGCCTATACTTTTTCTTTTCTTTATAAGCAACCTACTTAATTTCTTTAAAGAAGGGGCGACCTAGGGGATAGGCTTTATTAATAATATAAACCTAATTATATATAGGCCAACAGCCATAGAGAACTGCAGAATACTAGAGAAAGCCTATAATACCTATATAGAATAGGCAAGATAATATAAAGTCCAATTTTTACTAGAGAAATACTAGCTAATCTATTTTATAAGAAAACGCAACTAATCTATAGATCTTTAGTATATAATTTACATCTAAGGCTTTAGGGGCTAACTAGTTTAAGGCCTAAGGGCATTAGGAGTATAGGTAGATAGTAAGCTCTAGTAGAGCGTATATACGTTATAAGCGGCCTATAAGGGCTAAGTATAGTATATCACAATGTCCAGGATTATTAATTCTATATAGGGTCTATGCTTCTAAAGGTTACGCCTACTATATATAGCAGTTGTCCGGCTAACTATAATATATAGATCCAGTGTTTAGGCCATAGGAGAAACCAAGAAAGGCCCCCCTAAATTACTTCTTAAACTACTCTAAAAGGTCTAATTAGCTTATCTCTAGAGTATAATAGGCGGGTATAAGCAAACGGCCACAGCACTGCTTAAAAAGGAAGCCAATATCCCCCCCCTATAATTATATATTGAAGCTACTATAATGCAAAGGATGTAAAAGGAGCGCAACTCTAATGTTATAAAGTATATTAAGACACACCTAAATAAACTATAGAGGGACCCTAGGGTGCCCTATAGGAGAGTAAACCAACATCCCTAAAGTAGGAAAGAGATATTAAAGAAACAGGTAGAAAAGGCAGAAGAAGAATAGTGCTAAGTTAGGGCCTAGGCCTATATAGAGGAGGAAGGGAGACGCGTAAGAGACTAGTAAAGATAACAGTAAGAGAGAGAAAGGAGCTAAAGTAGAGTATAAAAGAGTACTGGGAAACTATCTACCGCAATATAATACTGGTTAGACCAATACTAGAGAGGCATATGGGAGTTAAAGGTACAGAGGATATCTTAGGCAAGAGGAACCTAAGCTGTAGTATAGTTAACGCTATGGGAGGTAAATACCTAAGGGCTTTAAGAAGGCCTAATAAAGGTAGAAAATATAATGGCAACACTCTTAAGAACAGGAATAATAGGACTAAAAGATTGGCTCTACTAGGTAGGTGTTCTAGTAGGTAGCCTAAGATATAAATATGGCTGGCTAAGACAGACACTAAAATATATAATACTGCTATGCCCCTTACGCACTAACCAAGAAGCAATGCTCTTAGTAGCTGGCATAGAAAACTATAATACACTACTCTTAATATAAAAAGGTCTTAAGGCGGTTACCCAGTGGCTTATTAGCTAAAATGTACTAGACCAATTCCGGGTTATAAAGGAAATGGTAATAGAAGGCAAAGGGGCGAGTATTAGGCGCCCCTTGATAACTCTATAGTAGTAGAGTTAAGTTTACAATACTAGCACGTCCGTAGGCTTGTTACGGCAGCAGTGGTTCCTAAGGAGGTTAAAAAAGTAAGGTAGTAAAGCACTATAGGCAATTTACAGGCGCTAGGTAGGCGAGTCCCAAAAGGTAGGGAGATAGATTATTGTAATAGGCTTATATAAATGCTTCTAAACTAAAGCTTGTAAATTGCTACTATATAAGAATACTAAGCTAAGGAGGAGAAGAAAACTGGTAGAGACTGGCAAGATACAAAGGGGTTATTAAGGCGCTAGTAGTAAGCGAGCCAATAGCAACTTGGCAGAATATGGCAGAATTTAGCAGGTTGCCCAGAAAATGGTAAATTGCCGCAAATTGCCTAGAAAACGGCAAAGTAGTAGGTAATGCGCTCTAGCACCATTACATTACCCCCCTCTTTTAAAAAAGCCTGCCCTTAGGCTTTGTCTAAGTTCTTTGTTATTTTTTCTAAATTATTGTAGTTATTTAACCCCTCTTTCTAGTATTTAATCCAGCTATCTAATTTTTATAGTGGTCTAGGGAGGTTTGGGTAGGCTAGGTGGAAATCTTATAGCTTATAGGGAGAGTACTTAAAATTGGATGCGGGGTACCATTCTGGATCTTTGTCATAACCTACCCAGCTTGCATAGTATTTTAAGGTACCTTAGTCCTTCTTAACTGCTAAGATCTCTTTAACTTCCCATTCTTTATCCTCTACAATCTGAATTAGTGGCAGGGGGTTGTTGTACTGTCTGGGTAATAGGTTGTTTATAGCCTTCCGCAGTTGGTTTAAAGAGAAGACAGGGTGGATCTTTATTAACTCTGGTAGCTTAACCTTAAAAGAGTGCCCTACCTTCTTAGGGATCTTATAGGGGCTAGCTATTTAGTGGTCTAGCTTGTGGCTCGGCCTCTAGATCTTCTAGTTCTTTATTAATACCTATACCTTATCTCCTATGTAGAAGTCTACCTCGCGAGAATATTGGTTTACATTGGCCTCTTTCTTCTCTTATGCCTTTTTTATAATTGCTTAGGCAGTCTCCCAGGCTCTATGTATTCTCTTAGTAAATATCTAGACCTCTTTATAGCTGAGGCGTTTATAGGCTGTTATAGGCTCTATAGGTCTATTCTAATTAAAGGATGTTCGTGGCTTGTATCTATAGAGTAACTTAAATAGCGACATTTCTATACTATTATGAGGGAGCGTAAGCTGTGCGTAGTCTATTATAGGTAGTAGTTCCAACCAGTTGTCCTAGTAGTAATTGATAAAGGGGCGAAGTTGCTAGTTAAGGTATTGGTTTATAATCTTGGTTTGGCCGTTGGTCTAAGGATAGAATATAGTAGAGAGTTTAATCTTAATCCTAAGGATGCGGTAGAATTTGCTCTAAAAGTCTGATATAAACTGGGGTTTATAATTAGAGATAATTAACTTAGGAGCGCCATGGATCTAGTAAATGTTGTTAATATATATACGGGCTATATCCTTTATAGTTGTAGTCTTAAAGCAGGGAAGGGAAATAGCGTGCTTGCTTAGTTAGTTGACTACTATAAAGGCTATATTGTAGCCATGTTTATCCTTTAGGAATGATTTAAAGTCCATTATAATATGCTGCTAAGGGCGTTTGGGAACTGGTAGTGGTTATAACCACCTAGGGGTTTAATCCCTAGGGGTATCTACCTATTTGCAAGCATGATAATTCCTAATAAATTGTTCTATATCAGACAGGAGTCCTTGCTAGTAGTAGTAAGGCGCTAGTAGTTAGTGGGTCTTATCTTAACTAGGGTGCGCCATAGAGACTTAACAGTGGGCTTTACAGATTAGTTCCGTTTATAAGTTGTTAACATCTAGAACTATAAGCTGTTCTTAGTATAAGAGTAGTCTGTCCTCTATTTCTAAATTAGGGTTGCCTTCCGTAGCTTAGTCGCGAAGGGCTTTTAGGGATTTGGCTGTGCGGTTCATAATTAGGATGCGGTTAATTAGTCCTATTAGTTTATCCAGGATCTCTCCTTCTATAGGCGCTAGCTTATTCCGTTTGGAGCTTAGTTCCTTAAGGATATATAGGTTAAGTTATTTAGGACGGAGAAGGGTATATGTCTAGTGCTAAGCCTTCAGCTTATCCTATAGTTCCACGTCCTGTTCTCTCTGGGTAAGGGTATTGGCTTTAGAATTTTGTCTACTAGGGCAGTATATAATTGTAAAGAAGAATTGGGAGAGTATTTTAGCCTACCTAGCCTGTTAACTGGTAAGCTGCTTTATTATCATAAAATACTGAATGGCTTTATAATTAGTATAGACTTTAATTTAAGAGTTTATGCTTCTAAGCTCTACGTACTACTGGGACAATAATTATATAATAGCCAGCATTTCCTTATTGTGTACCTCGTAGCTACACTTAGCTAGGGCTATTGTTTTTAAGAAAAACGTAATAGGGTACTACTTGCCATCTAGGTGTAACTGTAAGAGAACCCCCGCTACTACTCTGTCAGAGGCGTCCATTTCTAGCATTAATTTAAGGTCTGGATTATAGTAATAGAGAACTATGGAGGAGATAAGTTAGTCCTTTAACTCCTTAAAAGCTTCTATATAACTATTATTAAAAATAAAAGGCATATTGTTCTTAGTTAGTTATATAAGAGGCTTAGCCACAACCCCATAGTTATAAATAAACTAATGGTAGAAGTTACAGAAGCTAAGAAAGGACTAGATGCCTTTTATAGTATAAGGGGGTTTCTAGTTGCGTATTGCCTTGACCTTCTTAGGGTTAACTTTAATTCCTTCTGTGCTAATGATAAACCTAAGGTACTTTATTGCGTAAGTATATGAGAGTTTGCTCTGGACTTATTTATTAAGTATAATTTATTAAATATATTTTATACTTAGTTATAAGTCTTTAAGATAGTTACACTATTATGAGATTATGTCTAGCAAACCAAGATAAAATTTTGGCGTTTTACTCCAAATTTGCATTTCTTAATATTAACTTATAGGCCTGCATTCCGCAGCCTCTCTAGGACCTTTTTGACGTAAACTTAGTGCTTAAGTTTATTGTCTAAGTATATAAGAATATTGTCTAGGTATGCCATGCAGAATTTGTTAAGGTAGTTGAAAAGAACATAATTTATATACCGTTGGTACGTGGCTGGCCCATTTATTAGTCTAAAAGGAAGGACTTTATATTTATAGGAACTGTAGCGGGTGCGGAATATTATTAGGTCCTCTAACGCAGGGTTTATCCTAATTTAGTAGAAAGCTTAACGGATGTTAAGCTTTATAAAGATCTTGGCTTAGCTTAGATATATAAGAGTCTTATTAATTAGGGGGAGAGGGTAATAATCTTTCTAAGTAATGGCGTTTAGTTTTTGGTAGTTAATGCAGAAGTGGAGGCCTTTACTAGGTTTCTTTATAAATAGGATAGGGGAAGTAAAAGGGGCCTAACTTGGTTTAATAAACCCTTTATAGAGGTTGTTGATTAAGTACTATTTTATAGCTTTTAGTTCTTCTATAGTTTGCTAGTAAAGGGGGCTATAGCCTAGAGAGTTATTGGCCTCTAACTAAATCTTATAATTATAGGTTTGGTGGGGGG
>Ga0307507_10008880_pt1 | contig 13677 bp, 4 predicted proteins | sample 7_EM_MG_FD_207223 | JGI IMG/M metagenome (GOLD analysis project Ga0307507, IMG submission 207223) | Populus trichocarpa ectomycorrhiza microbial communities from riparian zone in the Pacific Northwest, United States - 7_EM | ecosystem: Host-associated > Plants > Roots > Unclassified | place...
AGGCGCAACTAAATGGCAAAAGATACGCAATAAGGAAGCTTAATATAGATAGCTTCCTTAATATAATTAAATAACAACTTTAAGACCTAGAAGAAATCCACCTAATACCAAACAAGTAAGGCTTATTAGCTACCCCTAAGGAAATTAATTAAAGACTAGAAAGGATCTAGGCAGTAATTAAAAGCGGGCTAAAAGAGTACTGCCCAGTTTTAAAACCAGGCCCCTATACGCAATACGCATGGTCCGTATAGTGCGCGGCCCTTATAGCCGGCTAACGACGAGTAAGGAGGAAATATATAAGCAGCCACAATTCTAAGGACGAGAGATAATATAAAGACACAAGAAACCAGCTAAAGAATACCCTAAGAAAAGAAGTAAGGAATAACTAGAGATAGTTTATAAATAAACACACTACTAACCTAAGTCTCCCCTATAATAAGGGCCTTTGGACCATAGTAAAATAGGTAAAGAAAAAGGCGGGATGCCTAGTAGAAGATCCGCACCTACTACCCCTATAAAGAGCAGGCGAACTATAGGCTACAAGCAACAATAACAAGAAGGCAAAGATCCTTATAGAAAGATTTTTCCCTTAACCGGCTCTAGTAGACCTTAGTGACATTACTAGTAAAACACTGGTAACTCGCCTAAGGGTTAACAGTGACATAATAACTAAAGAAATGGCTAGAACTATTAGCCGCCTCTTAAATAATATAGTACTAGGACTAGATGGGATCCTAAATGTTAGTTATATAAGGGGATATCACGTAGCTACGGTTTGTAGATAGTATAATAGTTGTTCTTCTTCTTGTTAATAGGAATGAGGAAAGGGGTAAGGAACTTAAGGTTCCTTACTATGCTAGGGCTATGTCAGCACGTAACGGCAATATGCCTAGCGTGACGGCAGCTTGCCTTATTCCCAACACTAGCAACTCTTCTTTTTATAGTTGCCATCTATATATAGACAAACAGACAGGATGCGACAATACTAGACAGTGTATAACAATACTAAATAATATGCGACAATACTAAATAATATGCGATAATACTAAACAATATACGGCAATACCAAACAATATACAACAATATGCGATAATATGGCAGTTAGCAGATAACGCAAAAACAGGTAGGCCGCTAAGGCGCTAGTAGTAAGCGAGCTAATAGCAATTTTCTATCCTAGGGATAGAAAATCCTAATTAGCTAATTTAAGTTAGGGTCTATAGAATGTTATACTCCTACTCCCTTTTAACCTAACCTTTAACTTATATATATAGAGTGTTTGTGTTAACAAACGTTTCTAGAGCCTTGTTTGGGTTTGCCTTTATTATTACGTCTACTAGGTTATCTTAACTGTTAATCCATTAAATCTTAAAGAGTTTTTACCGTTTATAGAATTAATAAAGTGCTATAATATTAATTATAAGGCGCTTCTTCTTTATAGTACCAAGCTTAACCAAGCACTTATAGAGGGAGTATAAATCAGTGCATACAATTATAAGGATAATAGGAAGTTTAAGTTAATCTATAATTATCTTTAGGGTAGTTCTAATTGCAATTACTATATTAACTCCACTAACCATTCCATATATCTCTAACGCCAAAACACTTCGGGTAACACGCTTGCTCTTAGTTAAGCTCTAATAGATAAGGTTACTATAGATTATAAAGTTATTCTCTCTAGTAAACTTATTTGCGATAATAATCTTATATCCTAGCTAGGAGCTAAAATCTTTATTATTTATAAACGATCTATCAACAAATACAAAGAGCTTAGCGGTGGGAAGATTAATAGGCACGTAGTATAGGCCCCAGTCGAGATAGTTTATTTGCTAGGAAAGGCGTTTATTTAGGGTAAGAATGTTGTCCTTAGTTGGTTCCTAGTATTAGGCGGCAACAAAGAGATTAAATAAAGCCTTAAGTTAACAGATAGAAGTAACATAAGCTCTATAAGCGCATTGCTCTACATATCCTTACTTTAGAGAATTAGCGTTAATAATATTAATCTTCTTACCTTAACCCTTTTAGCGCAGAGCAATAGAATCCTTATTTAGGGAGAGGATGCATCTATTAAAGAGTAATAGTATTATTAAACTAAGCTTTTCCTTTAGCTTTGCTATAAGATTTGCCTTTACTAGCTTGTCTTCTTTAAGAGCTAAAAATTGGTTGTCTCCCAAGATAATTATATTATTAGTTTACATGCCGACGATTCCAAATAGAGTTCCTATAGTTATAATAAGGAAGCAGGGATTGAATATAGAAGTAGTTATTAAAAGCTTCTCTTTATAGTACTTACTGTAGGTAGCCTACTAGTGAGTTCCTACCTCTGCGATCCTATATAATGGCTTAAGCACAACTATAATTATATCTTCAGGATACTAGTAGCAAATTTGCTCTGGAAGGTATACTAATATTAAGCACTAAAGGTGCGTCTCTAATTAGGTATAGGCTTAAGTAATATCTCGCAAATAAACTACCATTCTATTCTTTATTAAGGAGGGAGCTAGCGCAATAATAACTTACTAACTAACTCGTTAAATTATAGGAGACTATATAAGAATTACCTCCTTGCTATTATTATTATAGCCTTAGATAATAAGCCTTAATTTCTTAAATAAGGCGTTAGTAGCTTTGCCCTTAATTTTATTAACTATTCTTAACTTAAAGATGCGAACTCTATTAAACTTAGTAGGGTTATACTTCTTAAATTTAAAGACTCCTCTTGTAATAAGACCCTTAATCTCCTACTTGTTAGATACTTAAAAAGGAGCTCCTAGAGTTATAATACAACCTTCCTTTTAGAGCTGTTTTGCGAGTTTAAAGTCATCCTTCTCCTTAGCTGTTATAAAGGCCATTAATAACTCGACTCCATTTTTAATAGCGGCAATAAATTGCTCTTCAAAATTAATAAGATGTTGGCGATTTTGTAATTCCTTTGGGCGACCTCTACCGCGTTATAGTTATAGCGCATCTACTAATATTATATTAGGATCGTAGTCGCCTTCTAGAGTATATTAATCGTGGTTCTCCTCTAAGGCATCTTCTAGGGCATCCTACAAAGGCTCAGAACTGTTATCTTTATAGTAAGGCTTAATAACAGTTAAACGGAATTAAGTGGGTCCGTAAGGCATCTAAATAGTGCAAGTCTAGCCATTAATTGTAATAAGTTAATATAGGCCTAACTATCCTCCCTTTTTACGCCATACGCGTACCTTAGACTAGAGTGGCAGATCGAGCGTAGTTAAGGTATTTGGGCCATTTCTTATTCCTAGTGCGTTATTAACTTAGCGTATAGCGTAGAGACGTCATACCTCCTTTATTGCCTTGCGAATAGCCTCAGCTCGTTACACAATGGAGGGAGATAGTAGAGAATTGTTAGTTATTTAGGGGTAGGCGCTAAAGACTAGCAATATAGGTATAAGTCTATCTAGGCCAGTAGAATCGTTAATAGCTTTAATAGCCATTTATAAGGTAAGTTCTTTGCTAGCGTCCTCTAGTTCTAAAGAGATAATCTCATATACGCGGTATAATGGCGCGTAATATCGCTCCACTTTTCCAACACTATTATATGCCTTAACAGGGACTTCCTTAACCTTAATTGCCATTGCCTTTATCTATTATTGAAACTCTATAGATAAGAAGTTCTTTCCTATATTATAGATAATTTAATTAGGGGGTCCTAGGTAAATATTAATCTAGCACAACTAAAGGATATCCTATACATTCCTAGCTAATATATCCTTCAAGAATCATACGGCTTGGAAGGAAGTTAAGAAGTTAACAATTTAGAGTACTAGTTTACCACTAAAATATATAACATTAACGATAATACAGAAGTTAAAGTTATAGTTATCTTTAAGGGTAAACTTAAATCGGCTAGGGGACTTCTAGTTTATTTAGCAGTGATAGTAGTACTTTATAAAATACTTAATTGCCTTAACCTTAACTTTATAGCCTGCTCGCTGAAGAACCCTAAGCAATTAATAAACAAATAGGTAGCCAAAACGACAGTATAGTTGGCGTAATTCCAACTTAGTTAAGTGGCTTTAAGCAACACTCTTTTCTAGTTAATAAAGGAGCAACTAGGGGTAACCCTACTTACGTATAACAGGCACCTAATTATCTTCCTAAACAAGTATATTCTTAAGGTTGTTAAGCCTAACGCCTAACTTATCTATATCTTTAATGCAAAATAGAAACGGAGTGTTTGTAGGAATAATATAGAAAGTAATATATCCTAAGGGGGTTTAGACCCTAATTATACCAAGAGAGATTATAGTACCTTTACTAAAGCAAATCGTATATTAGCCTACCATTAATTAGTTAATCTAAACAGAGCTATTAAGCTACTAAAGGGCTTAAACTTAAGGTTCTCCTACTATAGATACTCCTGCGGCTCTAGTATCCGGTATAATACTATAGAAGACGTTCGCCGAGTATCTATTATTAAAGGAAAACGCGGAGCTCTCCTTTGGCTCATTAAAGATATCTAACTTTGTAATAAAATAGAGCATAAATTAGTTATTAAGAATACCAACGGTTTATATACCATTTACCTCACCATACTCAGTAAAGTATTGGTTAGGAGAGTAGTCCTCAATTTCCATATCTATAAGGAGCTGTTTGACCTTATTAACCTTACCCTTAAGGTCTTCTACGCCTTCGTATTAAACTAGGAAGCTTTAGAAGTAGGCCATAGTAACCTTATAATTTCTGACGTTTCTTACACTCTAATAGAACTTGTTATATGCCTCTTTTTGCTTATTAAGGAAGTGTCTAGTTAACTAGCACTTTGGCTTCTTATAAATATAGCACTTCTTCTAGCGATCACTTTAAAATAAACCTCCATAAGGACCTCTATAGTTGCCTTATAGTTGATATTAATTATACCCTCTTCTATATTCCCTACTACGGCCACCATATGTTCGATCAGTCCAGTTATAATTATATTAGTTGGGAATACTTATTTAGGTAGGGTTTTCGGTATAGAGCTATTAAGATTCTTATGTTTGCATTATAGTACCTACAGCGGAGCGTAGCTTAGCATATACTCCTTTAAACGTATCCGTAGGTTTATATAGCGCTAAGTTACACTTAGGAACACTATGGCATGCTAAAATAACTTAGTCCCTTAGGCTGTTCTTATTTTAGTAGGTTTTAGTAAGGCCACATTAGATTTTCTAGAGTTTATTAAAGAGTAGTTAAAGGCACTCTAAATAAGTCTTTATTAGGTTAGAAGTAATAACTCTCTAGAATATAGTCTCTCACCATTTAGATATATAAAGTTGGCAATTCTTATTAGTTTTAAAGTGGGCTTTAGTAAGCTAAAGCATTATATTAAAGCTATAGTTTTTACCCGTAATATGGTCGTAATAGAATGTTACTACCTATCCCTTTAATATAACAGAGAAAGCGTAATAGTACTAGTAGCGTTAAATTCTAACCTTATTATAACAGTTATAAAAGACCTATAGTTTTACTCTAAGTATATTGTATAGTTCTTCTCTAAACTTCTTCTCTTTATCTAAATATACCTTTATTAGATTCGTAACTTCTTGTGGTAAAGGCTCACCAGTTAGCTGGAGTAAAGAAGGTAGAGGCGGAGCAACTCTAAGTAAAAGGGCACCTCTAGGTGGGAGAGTAGCTCTAGGTGGGGGGTTAGCGTTCTAGGGGTTTTAATACAAATTAAAGTTGCCTTCTAAAGAATATAGGTTATTTTTAGGTTTCTATAGTTAACGTATAATCTTAGCTTCCGTCCATATTGGTTCTTCTGTACTAGTAATAACAGCCTAAATATTACTAGCAATTAGGTTACTGTTCTCAGCAACATATACCCCATTCCTACGGAGGAAGTCTCGAAAATCCTAAACAATATTAACATTGCCAAGTACCTAGGTATTAGCAGTCCATCCTATAAAATCCTCCCTAAAATACTCCCATAGTTGTAAATTGGCGTAGCATCTATTTCGGTAGAATATAATATGGTGTAGGAGAAAGCCGTTAACTTGTTTTACGGTATAAGTTATTATATTAAAGGCGAATTCGTCCTAATCTTTATTAATAAGTTTCGCGTGCTTAGCTACCCCTAGTAGTAAGGAGTCTTTCTAGTTATTTAAAGTAGGCGTAGCCATGTTTTTAAAGGGAGGGAAGTATTATTAGTGTAGGGATTGTTGTTTAGTACGCGTTTATAATGTATATTTGTTATTTAGTACGCGTTCGTAACAAGAATTTGCGATTATAGGGCTTAGGACCAGTTCTGGCCTTAAATCGCGAAGACTTGTAAAGCGTGTTGTTCTGCGTAATAGACGCAAGAATCCGTAATCTTAGAAAGGCTTAGGACCAGTTCTGGCCTTTTAGATCTTTAGATTCGTGGAAGAGTTCTATTTAAGGTTTAGGACCAGTTCTGACCTTAAAAGACAGCTTCCTCTAACACGAGTAGTACTGGTATAGTGGCTCGTCTCTTCTTAGTGATACCTAGCTGTTCTATAGTATAACAGTGAAGTTAACTACTGATTAGTGTTGGTTATATAAGGGGATATCACGTAGCTACGGTTCGTAGATAGTATAATAGTTGTTCTTCTTCTTGTTAATAGGAATGAGGAAAGGGGTGAGGAACTTAAGGTTCCTCACCACGCTAGGGCCACGTTAGCACGTGACAGCAATATGCCTGGCGTGACGGCAGCTTGCCTTATTCCCGACACTAAACAAAGCCCTAAAGACCTGTGGACCACTTATAGTATCTTAGCTTGTAGACGTAGCCAAAGCATACTTTGTAATAGGCTACTACCCGCGACTTGGAAGATCCATAACAACGGTTATTTTATAAAAAGAAGGTAAAGTAGACTACTTAATCCCAGGAAGCTACCGCCCTATTGCCTTAGAAAACACCCTAAGCAAGATCTTAGAAAAGGTTATAGCGGACCGCATAGCAGATACGGTAGAGGAATACGCCCTACTACCACAAAGCTAAATAGGGGCAAGAAAGAATCGCTTAACGCTATTAGTACTTATACTACTCGCTACTACCATTAAAACTGCATGGGCTATACAAAAGGATTTTATAGTATTAATGCTTAGCCTAGATATTAGCGGCGCCTACAATAATATACCCCATAAGCGTCTCCTATATATCCTTAGGGCAAAGGGCTTCCCAGAATAGATTATTTAATTTATTTAAGGATTTATAGGCCAAAAAGAAATATTACTGGTCTTTAGCGGATACCAGAGCCCCCCTATTGCAGTTATAATAGGAATACCATAAGGATTACCTCTATTGCCTATACTCTTCCTCTTCTTTATAAGCAACCTGCTTAATACCTTTAAGGAAGGGGCGACTTAGGGGATAGGCTTTATTAATAATACAAACCTAATTACATATGGGCCAATAGCTGTAGAGAACTGTAGGACACTAGAGAAAGCCTATAACACCTATATAGAATAGGCAAGACGACATAGAGTCCAATTCTTATTAGAGAAATACTAGCTAATCCATTTTATAAGAAAACGTAACCAATCTGCAGATCTTTAGCATACAATCTATATTTAAGGCTTTGGGGGTTAACTGGTTTAAGGCCTAAGGGTATTAGGAGTATAGGTAGACAGTAAGCTCTAGTAAAGCGCACATACGGCGCAAGCGGCCCGTAAGGGCTAAGTATAGTATATTACCATATCCAGGATTATTAATTCTATATAGGGTCCATGCTTCTAGAGGTCACACTTACTATATATAGCAGTTGTCCGGCTAACCATAATGTATAGATCTAGTATTTGGGCCACTAGAGAAACTAAGAAAGGCCCCCCTAAATCACTCCTTAAACTACTCTAAAAGGTCCAAATAGCCTGCCTTAGGAGTATAATAGGCGGGTATAAGCAAACGGCTACAGTACTGCTTAAGAAGGAAGCCAATATTCCCCCCCTATAACTATATATTAAAGCTAATGCAATGTAAAGGGTGTAAAAGGAACGCAACTCTAACGTTATAAAGTATATCAAGACACGCCTAAACAAACTATAGAGGGACCCTAGGGTGCCCTATAGGAGAAGAAACTAATAACCCTAAAGTAGGGAAGATATATTAGGAAAACAGGTAGAGAAAGTAGAAGAAGAATAGTGCGGCGCTAGGGCCCAGGCCTATATAGAGGAGGAAGGAAAACGCGTAAGAGGCCAGTAAAGATAATAGTAAGGGAGAGAAAGGAGCTAAAGTAGAGTATAAAAGAGTACTGGAAAACTATCTACTGTAATATAATACTAGTTGGACCGACGCTGGAGAGACAAATGGGAGTTAAAGGCACAGAGGCAGACTTAGGTAAGGGGAACCCAAGCCATAGTATAGGTAATACTATGGGGGGTAAATACCTAAGGGCTCTAAGAGGGCCTAATAAAGGCGGAAAATATAATGGCAATACTCTTAAGGACAGGAATAATAGGACTAAAAGATTAGCTTTACTAGGTGGGTGTCCTAGTAGGTAGCCTAAGGTGTAAATATGGCTGGCTAAGACAGACACTAAAATATATAATACTGTTATACCCCTTACGCACCAGCCGAGAAGCAATACTCTTAGCAGCTGGCACAGAAAACTATAATATACTGCTCTTAATATAGAAAGGCCTTAAGGCGGCTACCCAGTGGCTTATTAGCTAAAATATGCTAAACCAGTTCCGGGTTGTAAAGGAAATAGCAATAGAAGGCAAAGGGGCAAGTAATAGGCGCCCCCTAATAACTCTACAGAAGTAGAGTACAGTGTATAATACTAGCGCGTCCATAGGTTTGTTACGGCAGCAGTGGTTCCCAAGGAGGTTAAAAAGTAAGGTAGTAGAGCACCACTGGTGACTCATAGGCGACTCGCAAGCGAGCCCTAAAAGGCGGGGAGACGGATTACGGGGTTTTCTCAAATAGAGTTTTCTCCCCACATATATATAAGGAGTAGTCCGCGTGGGCCCAACAGGGATCCGAATCGGACGTTAAGCAATAAATAATAATAAATATTTAAAGAGTCCCTATTATATATAAAAGGCTATGTACTTCTTATCTCCTTCTTAGATGCGAATTCGATTAAAGGCAGCAACTATATTAAGCTTTGTAAAATATTGTGCCTTTGCTAGACAGTTAAGCGTCTCTTAGATTAAGGGGATTGGATATTGGTTTTAAATTATAATTACGTTTAGGGCTTGGTAATTAATACAGAATCTTAAGCCTCCTCCTAGCTTTTTAATGAATAATACGGGTAAGGTAAATAGAGATTAACTAGGGCAAATAAATCCTTTTTCTAGATGCTTGTTGAGGTATTATTATATCACAAGCAGTTCTTTTTGTGATATACTATATAGCGGACCGAACTTTGGTATCGTACCAGGTTTAAGTTCTATCTTAAAATTGTGTTTATCTTAATACGGGGGCAGCTGGTCTGCGAATCGTTTTTTAAACTTGTTAATTAAATCGTGATACTCCTTAGGTATAAGAGATTAAGGGTTAATATACTACTTTAGTTCTAGCGCCTTCTTAATGTCTTCCATTATTATAGCAAAGATTTCATGGTCTCATTTTCTTGCTAACGAAATAAAAGGTGCGGCTTGTATTATACAAATTTTAAGGGGTTTTGATATATCATCTTCACATTCTTTACTATAATTAGCAGTCATAGTTTTATCATATTGGTTTAAGGTTTGTAGTAAGGGCAATTTATATTATATTAAATTTAAATAGTCTTATACATGTTTATAGGGCAGGTGGTGTTTTAAACAATAACTTTAGCAATAGGTTGTGCGGAATTTTAGTATTTCTTTAACCCAGCTAATTAAAGGGTTGTGCTGTTTTAGCTATCCATATCCAAGTATTATCTTATATTACTTTAGGGGTGTTACAAATAGGGAAACGTATTTAAGGTATTTATCCATCCATATTTTTATAAGAGCGTAGTGCGTCAATTCGCTATGTATTAAGGGTTTACCGTTAAAGCCTTATAGGCCTTAGGGCTTATTAAGTTTCTTTAAATTTAGGCGTTGGGTTTTCGCATAGTTTATATTAATAAAGCCTATACTAGTGGCTCTACTATCTATAAGGATTTGTACCTCCTTCTATTTTCTAAGTATTTAAATTTCGCTAAGTATATTAAGGGAGTCGTGTTATATATCAGCGCTAAAAAAGCCTAGACACTTATGCTCTTCCACTTCTTATCCTAAGGCGCGACTTGGCCCTAGGACGATTTATTTTCCAAATTAGCTGAGCATAAGATACTTTATAACAACTAGGTATAATTTATAGAATAAGTGCGAGTTAAGGAGCAAGTATAGCTTAAAGAATAAGTGCAATTTAAGGAGCGGGTATAATTTAAAGACCGGGAGGAACTATAGCGGACTTTTTTAAAAGGGTAAGTTCGGCAATTCCTTTAGATATGTCCTTTTCTGCCATATCTAAAGCATTCTCTATTTGTGGCTCAAGTCCTTTGTTCATTGGTTTCTAAGGGTGCGTAAGATTAAGTGGCGTCGAGGTCCATAGGGTCGTACATAGGTTTCGGAGAAGGGTCGCGCTTTAGGGTATATATTGGTTTTATAGAGTCTTAAACACAAGGCGTAGTTAGCTTTAGAGAATAAGTTTATTTGTTATATTAAAGGTCCTTATTAATTTATTAACACATTATAGCAAATTTAGGTAGGTCCTTTAGCAGTTCCCTACCTACTAACTATGCTCTAATTTTATCTAAAATAGCTCATTAAAGAGCAGTAACTTTAGCGGCTTTATTCCAATCTAGTTCGCCAATAAGGCCTAAAAATTCTAAAAAGAAGCTAGTAAAGTCTTAATTCCGTTATTATAGGTTTTTAAGTTTAGTAACAGCAGTGTGTTTATAGCTGGCGTTATTATACATTCGTTCTAATAAAGAGACGAAGATTTCAAAATTAACGAAGGTGCTATTATAGAAGAATAGGTCCATAGTTTATGCAGCATTTTTACTTAATTAAGACATCCTATAGCTAATCTTACTAGCTTTAGTAGGGTATCAGTTATAGTTTATTAAAAGTTTAAGGCGAAGCTTAGTTACAAAGGGACGCAGGTTATTTTAATTTCTATTAAACATTGGAGGGTTAGGAAGCTTTTTTAATTTTATAGTAGGTACTAGGTTTATTATAGGTATAGGTTAAGCTACCATTACTAGTTTAGGGTTTATATTTAACAGGCTAGGTTCGCATACAGTTATCTTAATTTTATTTATAGGTATTACTATTAGGGTCTCCATTGTAAGTGTATTAACGTTGCGGAGTTCTTTGCGGAGTGTTTCCATTAATTACTAATACTAGGCTTCTAGTGCAGCCCGCTACTAAGCTAAAGCATCTATAAAGGCTTCTTGTATTGCAGTTAACTGTTCCCTAACTAGGGTTATAATGCTCGTAGTTAACGCATGGGATTTAAGGTCGTTTACCATTTTGATAGTAGTTGTTTTTAACACAACGTAATATAAGGGCGCGAAGAGGCTTTAGGAAAGATTTAAAGGAATAATATAAATTCTATCTAAATCTAAGGGTATATAGCTCTTGCTAGGAACAAGACGTTGCGTAAAGAAGAGAAAGGAATAACGAGAGAATCTTGCAATTAAATAGTTTAGGGGTCTTGGTCGATGCGTGCGCACATACACACGCGGACGGACTTCGGTAGTATTCGATTAATCTGGCAGAACTTGGCAGAAGTCGATCAAGCTGGCAGAATTCGGCAGAATTCGGTCAAAGCTTCAAGTTCTATCTATCAAGTGTTTTACCGAGACATTCCTACTGTAACTAGGCTAGTCCCGTTACAGTAGAAGCTTTACCGGTAATTAATATAGAGGCTTAGGTAGGGGGGGTATTAGAGAAGTAGGTTTAGATAGGGAGGTCCTTATATATAAATACAATTCTAATTTAAAGCCGTAGATCTCTAAATATAACTATAAGTAAGCTGTATTACTTATATAAGGCAGAGAGCTAATTAACACTAGCTATATAAGGCTTGTACAGCAACTCCGCGTTATTTAGTAGGCCCTTGCCCCTTTACTAAGTGTTAGAGTCTCCTAGAGTTCTATAGTAGGTGCTATAGAAATTGCAAGTAGCGGGATTATAGGGCTTAATATTCGTCGTACAATAAAAATTCTTAGCCTATAGTGGCGGTAGTAGGAGCATTGGAGGGTAAGGATTAAATTATAGAACTAAAGGATAATAAGAAATAGATAAAAGTTACTAAGTTTAATCTCCTCTCTTTTTTATTACTTTTATTTTATTTTATAGTATTTTATATAAAGAGAAGTATAAATAGAGATAGTAGAAAGGAGATACCTAATTAGTAGGGAAGCTAAGGACGTTGGCAGATTACTTGCTTATTTGGTAGCGGATTAAAAAGATTAATATAATATAATATAATATAATATAATCTCGCGTATTGTATCGATAAGGATTATTTTGATTTTCCGCTACCCTGCTAAAGCCTACCTACTTATTAGTATAAATAGAGTCTTTAATCCGGATATTTTTCGACTTTGACCTCTTAGATATACGTCCCGTTTGTATAATAAGGTTTTCTTTTTTGTTTCGATGCTCTATAAGACGAGTTAATATAATTATATTTATAGATGCCGCGGTCTTAAGTCCGTTAAGAGCTTTAATTATCTATATAACTATATCTATCTATTATAAGACTGTAAATTTACCTTTCTCCTAGATAAGAGTATAAGCTTCGCGTAATTAAGAAAATGTATTAGGACTAGCAATTATATAGAAAAGACGAACTAGTAGCTATAACGCGTCTTTATCTATATTACTATAGCGGGTAATTAATTTATAGTAGACTTTAGTCCGCCGAATTATATCCTAAGGAATACATTTAAGTTCTTTAAGGGAGGTAGGCCAGACATTAATAATTTGGCTTTAAGATTTTAGCCTCTTTTAAGTCTAGGCTCCGGAGCTCTACTTAGAAGACTTTCTCTTTACTTATTCCTATTCTAGGGCATACATTATAGAAGAGTGCATATTCCGTGGCCTGAGCATTCGGCCTTTACTCTGAACCCTTTTAGCTCCTCCCTGTTTTACAAGCTTAATGCTTTGTGTCTTAGTCAGACTGTCGTATGTGTCCGTTCTATTCGCGTCTGGTTGGGAATTTTCCTCTGGTATTTCTCCTTCAGGGCCCTCTTGCCAGCTAGGATGTTCACTTCTAGACATAGGAGATTGGACCTGGTCTGATATTATCAAGGGAAATGGGTGCTCATTACCGAAAGGTAGCTCCTGCATTTGTGCACTCGAGCTCAATTCACCCTCGTCTAAATTTTCTAGTCCATATTCGGACTGTTTCGTTTGTTCCTCCGTGGATTCTCCTATTATGTAAATACTTGCGTCATCATATTTAGACGAAAATGGCTGGGATTCTATTACATCAGTAGGAATAGCAGGAGGCATCTGTTGAGAAGGTAGCACGTCTAGAACTTGACGTGGCCTCGCCTCGCTGGGAGATGTATTTATCTCAGCTGAATAAGCAGTATTATGCGCGGATAATCCGGGCTCTTTGGCGGCCTGAGAAGACTTATTAACCTTGTCTATCTCGGTTGTATGGACTTGTGTCCAGGGATGCACATAATCAGTGCAATCATAATCAGGCCATAGATTTTGATTCTTATAAAATCACCGCACCTGATTCTGATTGATTGTATTGATTATATTGATTATACACTA
>Ga0307507_10008882_pt1 | contig 13677 bp, 10 predicted proteins | sample 7_EM_MG_FD_207223 | JGI IMG/M metagenome (GOLD analysis project Ga0307507, IMG submission 207223) | Populus trichocarpa ectomycorrhiza microbial communities from riparian zone in the Pacific Northwest, United States - 7_EM | ecosystem: Host-associated > Plants > Roots > Unclassified | place...
TTCAATCATCCTGATAACAAGTGGATCATAGGTAGCCAACTTGCAGAGATTGGGGGGTAGCTAGACAAAAGACCTAGGGAGGGGGCTTTAGCAGTATATGAAGGGGGTTGTGCGCAGGCCGACGCTGCTGCGGAAGAGCCCAGTCAGACTCAGCATATCCTTATCCGCAATTCTGGTGGTTGGTTGCTCATTTAGGAGTCTTAATTGGGTTTCTCCACCTCTTCACTACGGGTGAAAACCCTCTCCCCTAGGTTTCCATTGAGACCTAAGGTGTTCTCTTATAGTGGCCCAGTTAATAGCATCCAACGAGTTCACCACGGATTAGTGTGCTTTTTTTGTCGTATTGTATTGTATGGCAAGCTCTGCTATGTTACTATTCCATGTTGAAAAAAAGTGCAATAGCTAAGCTATATACCAGAAACATACGAGAGCGAGAGATACTTAAGAACTTCATTCGATCTTAGAGGGCCGGAAAAACTCACTATATATGCGGCGAAACAGCAACATATATTGACAGTGGAGAAGAAGTCAAAGGAAACAATACGGAAGACAAGAGAAAACAAATGAGAACAGAATTGCATATCTGGTCAATTGATTAGCAGTGACAAGAGGGAAAAGTCAAATAAGGTAAGTGACACTCGGAGAGCAGGAAACCGCCACTAAGGGAGAATTACCGATTTTGCCGTACCATAAGACGTAGGGAGTACATATCCGAAAGCCCAATATCAAGATTCCACCCTCCTAGGAGCACGAGTGATGGGCTGTGATGAGCCTTAGGCGATAGTTATGAAGTGAGAACTTTTGATATTTGGATGTCTCGGGGGGTGGGAAATGAGGCGTAGGAAATGGGGCTATGTTGGGGACCCAAATTTCGTGTTCATCTGTTTGGCTGAGGATCCCTCTGGCATTGGGTCTCATTGGACAATGTCATCTAATTTGTACCCCCGCTCATAACATCAACATACTCAGTGTTCCCAACGGGCCAGGCCTATGGGAATTCTCTGGGCCCTGGCCTGGCCCGAACCTATAGGCTTTGTAAGGCCTGAGCCTAGCCTAGCCGGGCCCGCCTATAGGCCGTATAGGCTTTGTGCTGGCTGCCTACATGGCCTCGGCTGGCCTACTCTTGGCAAGCCACCATGCAGTGTCCTCGGCAAAATTTACAGTTAATGTTCTCCAATTACTAAATAGCATTGAAAATACAAGAACAATTTCACTTTATCAGCAAAAATAATAGAGATGCAGTGGTTAATTAATTAATTAAATTAATTGTAGAAAATATCGATGACGCGGAAGTTCAAAGTGGTGGGGGAATCAAGATACCCTTAAAGAGATTTGTTCCCAGCACTAATCTCTGGGCCTATCAGGCCTGATAGGCTTTCGCAGGCCACTCAAATTCGGCCTATACCGGCCTAGGCCATTTCCAGAGTGGCCCGGCCTGGCCCGTTGGGAACACTGAACATACTCTATGGATTGGCTTTCTCCACATAATCATTTATGCGAGAGTGGTGGTTGGTTGTTCCAGGCTAGACTAGAACATTTGTCTAGATATGCTGATGGAGCTTTCCTGTGATATAGCGGTTCTTTAACGGAGACCTTAGATATTAACCTCAAGTCACTGATATTACATTTTTCGGCGTGGCGATCCTGTTGGCACAGTGAATTGAGCGGTTTATTCTATCGATTTGGGAAAGCGGAAGGAAGCCATCCAGGACTAGAACAGAATTTGAGATATCAAAATAAAATATAATACACTCTTAGCTAGTAGTGGTGTATGAGAGGAGAATAAAGTTCACATTGGTAGCGGTAGGTTGCATCTCCCTCTCAAGTATCCTATACTACATGCTGAGTGGGGCTTTACCGGTCCCGTATGGGCCTCTTGATCTTGGGCCCTAGAGGTGGGAGTTTCCGGAGTGGGACCTCCGGGTTGGGCTGTTGGCCGAGCAATGGAAGTACTGTCTATTTCTAGCTCATTTTTGCATTTTTCTAAGTTTTCTACCGAGTTCATTTTGTTGAAAGTCACCTGCGATTACTTGGCACAACTCGAAACGCAAGCTTTCTTTGTACCTTTCCTATTGTGTCAGTCTTTAGTTATAACGAGTGATTCTCGCGAGAGAGGGAGCCTGAGCGTAATGAAGTTTTATCTGTTTATATAAACCCTCCGTTCCGCCATAGATTGAACAGGCAAGCAAGCAACGAATCCGAAGAATATACAGCAGTTTCCTCCTTGACTACACTTTCTTTCTCTCTCTCACTTCCCTATCTTCTACAATCGGCACCTCATAACAACACATTCTCAACTAACCTGTAATCCAACCAGGAACCCCAAAGTTGGCTAATACTAGTATACCCACCAAACCCCCACGGAGCTTGTTAAGCGCCCTCCCTTGTTCCTGGTGTCGGCCTAGCATGTAATATAAGCTATCGTTATATCACAATATCATCATGGAAGACTTTGTATAATAGGAGATATCTTATTGTGTAATCTATAATAGCAGCTTTTCAAGTTATTTGTTATGACAGTTATGTCAGGGTTTAAAATAAATGTGAGAATAGGGAAAATGTAATCTCTTTCTTTATCTTAACAGTGCCTACCGCTTTTCAAGCAGTTAAATTGAGAATATTATCTAAACTCTCGATCAAGCCAATGATTGATTGAAACTGATGAGGGGAAAAAACAACCCCTAATTCCAATGGATATTAGAGAGTCTACTACAAGCTAAAGAGGTATAAGCTTACGCTGCGCCCACCTTTTTGAAGGTGAAAAGAAGGAGGCCACAGACATGACGAAAGCACCTTCGTATTATCAGTTCTACTTGAATAGTACCGGAAATATGCAAAAGTACAAGTACAGTACTGTACGGGTATCGTAAACAAGAGGGACCGCACTCCACCCTACCGGAATTTGAGAGTGCTAGGAACAATTCTTCTAGCATTTTTCGCCCAAACATTGGATGTCTACCAATCTCTTCTCGCCATAAGATCCAAGGCTAACCTTCAAGCAAGAAATACCTATTAGCTGGGTTAGTCCGTCGAGAGTTTTCTGAGAACTAGTAGCACCGAGAGAATGATTTGCCCAATAAAGACTCTCGCAACGCGAACGCGTTATCAGCTAAGGCCTCGACTCCGTTCATGTCGAGATCCCCGCAAACTACAGAGAAGTCAGGTTTTCATTGCAGATGATTGCCCTCCCCCTCATAATAATGGAATTCAGATAATAGACTATAGCGTTGATTTCGTCAGGGCGCTAGTAGGTCACCAGTAATGTCAACTCGTTCAATTATCAACGAACTACAACAATATTGCCAACTCTATTACAGAAGTAGACGCCCAAGGGTCTCAAATTTTGTAGTGGAAATAATCATCGCTACAACAAAAGCCCCAATGTGGGTGAACTGGCTGACTCAATGGAGTGGTAATCTGGGCACTGTACTAGGATTCGATAAATTCAGAGACTGAAGGAAGACAGAAGATAATTGAATTGATTTAGTGTTCTGCTGCCTGAATCTAGTGGGAGGGGGACATACCCCGGATAGGAAAGCCCCTCGTCTGAGGGAAATGAATGTAGATGTCACTATCAGCTAATAATAACCCCTAGAAATTCGTAGCCTGTGCCATCAAGCAGGGGGAAAGTACATTGCGGTCGTGCGGCTCTGCAGCGGTTTCCTTGCCTAGTAGGAGTAGTCTAGTACAGGCGTGTTAGGCGTATCCTCAAGCAACTTAGTAGAAGAGAGAGAATTCCGGAGCATATATCGAAGGCTTTACGAGAGGCCAAAAAGGAGTTTAGAGGCCGAAGTCTCCTACTTCCTGATCTAGGGTGAATCACGAAGAAAGTTATTATATCGCTACCGCGGGTATCTATGCATCGGCTCTTTAGGTAGGCCCACACCGCGGCACCGACGGAAGCTCTTTGAGTCACTGCTAGAAGTTATTCTGGTTTCAGGAAACTCGTGAATATTCCTTACTGGGAGGGCCATATTGCAGCCCAAATCATGAAAGGTATTTAGCAAGATGGTGAGGTTACCTCTTGGCTCTACACAGGATAATAATATTAAGACTTACTCAGAGGCGAGGCTGAAGCATGACTCCCACCCTGATGCAATGGATGATGAATTGGGGGAGGGTACTATGAGAGTCACAGCGAGGGGGATCTCGCAAGTGTAGACCAGAATGTCAAGCACATTCCCAACACAAGCAAGTATTATTTGCTAATGGTGATGTCTTGCTTCCCTCTCCTTTCTCCAAATATTAATGCAATCCTGAGAGAACAGAGGAGAAAAACATCTTGGCAAGATGACTCAGTCTCGAATTTAGAGGGGCCGTTGCGCGTGGAGCAGTTATACCATCCCTTGGGGGTTGAAGAAGTACAGATATCCAGCGACTTGAACCCTCGGAATATTCCTGCAAGCGGTATCCCTTGCCCTGTTTTCGAATTACGGACTCGGAGGGGGGGACCAAGACATATAGGGAAACGTCAAAAGAGTTGCTGCAACACAATACCAATAGGCGTATAGATTTGCAGGCCAAGGAGAAACTAGCTTAGATATCCAAAATGAGAAAGGGCAAATCTTTCTGATGCAACCACGGTAAATCTTGATGATACCAGAAGCCTTTATAATACTGCAAACCTTCACACCGCAAACTTTTAGTATATCACAATCCTTCACCACATCCCAAATATGGATTCGTATGACAGCAGTGAAGAAGAAGCGGTCTGGATATTGGGTCAGAGTGTTGATGGCCCAGAGAGCAATACCAACATCGAACCTGCTGATCATGAGGAAGATCAAGGTGGAAATCAGGCCACATCGCAGTAAGAAATACCTTTAGAAAATTGTTCAATAAGTATTACTGAATTCAGAAGTGAATTATCCCTTCCACCTGTTCCTTTATTTACATTAGATGAAGACATACATCCAGTGCATTCCACAAGGGTAGTTCTTCCTTCCACCTTTCCCTCTAGTCCAGAATTCCACTCCAGTAGCCCACATACCAGCTATGCCGATATTCCCTCACCCAGAAGCTATTTCAGTCTCTTTTTTACGGATGAGACCCTTTGCTCGCTTGCTCAAAATACCAATTTATATGCGCAGGGGAAAGGGGCTGGAGAGCAAGGACGAAGACCCTGGAAGGATATCACCATTTCGCATTTGAAGATTTGGCTTGGGATTGTGATATACATGGGAGTTCACAGTCCAAGGAGTGGGAGTATCCCAAATTTCTGGCGCTGTGATGATCATGGGCCGGTTCACCGGTATGATATTTATTTCTACTTGCAATTAATTTTTTGTTTAGCAGCAAAGTAAATGTATATTAATAAAGTTAATAGAATAACTACCTTTATGACTCTACAAATGTTCGAACAAATCAAGCGCTTTTTCCACATTTCTGCACCAGTGAGCTCGCTTCCAAGATGGCAGTGGTATCACAAGCTTCTGCCATTAGCAGATGAGCTCCGGCAGAGATTCCAACAGTATCTTATACCTGCAACCGATGTAGCTATCCATGAAATGATGATTAGATTTGTTGGCAGATCATTTCATACTATCGCAATCCCTGAAAAGCCTATTCCATTAGGCTATAAGGTTTTAGCTCTAGCAGAAAGAGGATATACTTTTGGTTTTATTTTCACTTCTCGAGTCGAGTCTTTTTCTGATCCAAACACAATACCGAGTCATTATGGCCCTATCAAATTAAGTCCTACATCACAGGCAATCCTTCAGCAATGCCTGCAACTACCCTACTAAGAAAACCGCTTTACCTTGTACTGTGACAACTATTTTTCTTATATTCCGCTTTTTCAAGTTCTACCTACCTATGGGATTAGCGCTTGTGGTACAGTTCGTATCAACTCAGCTGAGTTTTCTAAAGTCCTTAAGGTTGATAAGAAAAAGGTTACATTACCTTGGAACACCATATCAGCAGTACAGGTTCGGGATGTCCTTGCAGTACTCTGGCAGGACAATAACCTAGTTCGACTCTTAACAACTGCGCATAGTTGTCAAGCCAATGATCCAAAACCCAGGTACCGTCGAGGACCACGCGAAACAGCAAGGAATAGAATTGCTGTACGTGATGTATGGGGGTCACAGGCACGGCGAAGTCTTCAAGTTTCCGTACTGTGACCTGCACTAACAGCTGATTACAATGACAAGATGGGTGGAGTCGGCATTGCGGATCAGCGTCGAACATATTATGAAACTCAACTCCGAGTTGCCCGAAACTGGATGCCTTTATTCTTTTGGCTCCTTGATACCACTATAATTAATACGTACATCATTGCCCATGAACACCATACAACCCACCCTGCATACAAAAAGAATCTTCGCTGGAAATGGCATGAGAATCTTGCCCAGGAATTAGTCTTGGAGGGTTTTTATGAGTTAAATCCACAAGGTGCAGAAGACCAAGCACCGGGCTCTGAGATCATATCAAATCCTCTCTCCAACCCAGGTTCCAGTCCTCTCTCCTATCCTCGTTCCGGTCCCCCCTCCTATCCGCGTTCTTGTATTCTACCTACTGGAAACACGAAGGCTAGCCGACAGAAAGGATATGTATCAAAGTATTACGAACTTCCTTCATGCAGAAAACAGCCCGGCAACCATACCTTCAAGTTGAAGCACGCTAGAAAAGAAAGACTTTGTGTCTTCTGCCGCTATCTTAGTGGCAAATCCCCGCTCCTGTCCTTCCAAGTGCGCACCACTCTCCTCAGTCATCCTCAAGCCCCACAGCACAACAAAGTACGACAATCCTCCTACCAATGTTCTCACTGTTAGTTATATCTTTGTAAAGAGTTTTGTTTTTCACGCTTCCACGACCTTTAATTTTTTTCTTTTTTTCTTTTATCTTCCAAGGAGGGGTACCAATGGAGAATAGTTTACTCTTATGGTGGGTGGCTAAACTTACACTACTGTATTAGTCCGCGCACTAAAATAATGTGAAATTCGGCAACAGGGCAAGGGATAGGAATTCTGTTAGCATGCTCTCTGGGGCTTTCCGCTTTGTTCACTACTCGAGTACACTCTACTGTGCCGCAGTATCATACCTCTGCTATATCGTTAGTGGGGACCTATTCCTTGGACCCTAGTTGATGATTGCTGGGATCTGGTTGACCTACCCTAGCTTTCGGCAGGTCAAGGGCTTTTCACCCGCACTTCGCTCTGTCCCGTAGACCGTGGCTTTTGTCGAATATGGTGCTTGTGACTGGGGCACACATGCTAGACCGGAACCCACCGAAAGTGTGAAAGCGACTGCATTGGAACTGCTTGACCGATACCGTAAGCACATATCATCGGTGATGCTGTTATTATCGGTTTCGAAAAGGCCGTTAATTTTTTTGGCTTTTTCTCTCGGCGTTATCCCTTTAACCGTTTTCAAGCATTGGGGCTAAGTGCGGGTAGAGCTTGTAGTGGAAGCGATCGGTGGTGACCAAAGAGAGCAAAGTTAAGATTAACATGAAGGGTCCCCTTCACTGCTGAGACTTCGTGCTTCTGAAGTGGTGTAGTGCTCAGCATAGTGCCAAAAAAGTCGTACCAGGGTGTGGGGGTAAGTGATCGGAAAAAAAGTGGTTGGTTGCAACCACTTTTTTTTCCGATCACTTTTTGCTCCAGGCTGGTACTTCACCTGATTCCAATTTATCTCGTGGTGTTGTATATCGTTGCCTTTCCTGTCATAGTTATCACCGATCATCCTCTTAGTGCAACGCTAAAAGTGCCTGAAATTCGGGAACGACCGGGATGCTTCTTACATCATGTTGTCGCAATTATTCCTAACTTTGCTCTCTTTGGTTAATTCACCACAGATCACTACCAGCTCTGCCCGCACTTAGCCCTAGTGCTTGAAAACGGTTTAAGGGATAACTTAGTTAAATGTAAGAAAGTAGGTTGTCGAAAATTTCGTTTGTGGTAAAAAAATCTTTTTTCTTCCATAATTTCCAGCACAGATGACCTTTTCAAAACCTACCATACAGTACTGCATGAAATTGGCATTTGGGGCTGAATTCTTTATTGGGGAGCAGCTCTCAGGTATTTATAGGGCTACACTGTGCTAGGTTCTGTGGCACGAAATTGTGTTTGTAGGATTTGGCAATATCTTCGCCTGGTAATATTGCCGTGGTATCACGGATAGGGTCCGTTTACCTAACCGTCTGGTTCTAAAATTTGGATGATAAAGCTAGACGGTGGCGTGTCAAACGGTACTCGAGTGTTTTTCCGACAAACGGTATCCTACAAAGTGTTTACCTAATGTTCTACGGTCCTAAAGTCTTGTTCTTAGACGGTCAAAATGTGACGTTGCCTCGGAGATGCGTTCGGAAATCCCACCAGACGCTAGGCTGCACGCTACGGTAAGATAGGTAAATACCACCTATTTGCCCCCTCTAACCGACCAGCCTCTTAACGGTCGGCACCGTTTTAAGCTGCTAGACAGCTTAGTATTTTACTGGGTTAGACTATGGCCGCCTGCTGGCGTATTTGTGGGAGAAGGGGCTTCGAAAAAGTATAAAAGGGTGGTTTTCTAGCACCTGCTCCCTAAGAACAGAGCAGGCGAGAGCAGACAGCAGGGACGGCGGCGAGATTCTCCTTGACGAGAAGAAGGACAACTGACGCAAGCACGGCATTAACTGCCGTTTTTTCTTCTTTCCTTCTTGTCTTTTCTACAGTGCGAATCTTGCGGACTTGTGCGAGTACGTCCTGATCGTGGATATTTGATCAAGAGCGAGCTCGGATCTTCTAAGATCGCGTAGCAAGGCCCCAATTACCTACTTCGCCGGTAGCCGCAGGTAAGTAAAGTTTGTCTAGTAGTCCCATTCTCTCCCCACCAGATATTATCTCAGTGCTCTAGGTACGTGGAGATAGAGGTTGATTTATTGGAGATGGGTAATGATTGTTAGGGTAACACAGAACTCACCTGGGCCGCCAAGAGGCCTAATTCGGAGGTCGTGGATATACTAGTAGATTGAAGGGACGCAAATCTCTACAGAGCTGGCACCATGGATGGCAAGACACCGCTCGCGTGGGCTGCTGAGAACGGGCATGAAGAAGTCGTGAAACTACTACTGGAACGGAAAGACGTCAGTCCCGACAAAGCGAACGAACTCGACGAAACACCTCTTTGGCGGGCTGCAGAGAATGGGCATGAGGGAGTCCTGAGGATACTGCTGGAACGGAATGACGTCAACCCCGATGCAATTGATGAGCTCGGCCAAACACCGCTCTCTCGGGCTGCCGAGAAGGGGCATGAGGGAGCTGTGAGAATACTTCTGGATCGAGGTGACCTTCGAGGTGACGTCAATCCCGATGCGAGTGACATTTATGGCCAAACACCGCTCTCCTGGGCTGCCCAGTCTGGGCATGAAGGAGTTATGATGATCCTGCTGGAACGGAACGATGTAGATCCCAACACGGCCTCTAAACGTGACCAGACACCGCTCATGTACGCTGCCGGGAATGGGTATGAGAGGGTAGTGAGAACACTCCTAGAACGGAATGACGTCGACCCCAACGCCATCTCCGGCGTCGGACAAACGCCGCTCAACTGGGCTGCACAAGGTGGCCATGAGGGAGTCATGAAGATACTGCTGGAACGGAAAGATGTCAATCCCGACACAGGTGACGACGAAGGCAAAACACCACTCTCCTGGGCTGCGTGGAACGGGCATGAGGGGGCCGTGAGGATACTGCTGGAAAGGGAGGGCGTCAATCCTGAGGCACCTAACAGATTTGGCCAAACACCGCTCCAGCTTGCTGCGCTGAATGGTCATGAAAGGGTGGTAAGGATACTACGGGACGAAACGTCAATCCCGACACGCCTGACAAATTTGGCGGATCACCAATCTCATAGGCTAAGCACAATAAGAATTACGGAATTGTAAAGTTGTAGGACCGGGTCGATTTCATCTCCAGATACGCCGCAGGCCCTCAACTAACAGAGTTCACCTCTCCAGAGCCGTCAGAGCTATCTGGCCCCTCCCAAAAAGACCGGCAAGTTTTGACCGTCGATGATAAAACCGGCTCTTCTCCCTCGAGATAGTCCTCTCCGCAATCGAAGAAGCCCGGTGAAACAAAATCCCAAGCTCGCTTTAGAGTATTCTCTACAGGCGGATTAGCCACCCACTGTAGATGCCGGACCCACAGATTTGATCATCCACTAGGAATTTCTCGCTATCTTATTACCCTCTCCTCCCCCGCTCTCTGTTCCACTCCTTGAGTTTTGTTTGACCAATTTTGTACACATCCGTAGCGTATTAATGTTTATAGACACCCCCTTCTCTCTGTATGTGTACCCTTTAAATTGATCTTTTGTTCCTCATACCCATTGAGCTAAGTTATTCCATATCTGTCTATAATCGATTTCGTATGAACTTGTGTTATTGCATAACTCAAACAGCAATCGCAGCATATTATTGAGAGGAAGTGGATTGAAGCTTCAGAGGTACCCAGGATTTCGAATGGTCGGCCGAGGACTAGCTCGGACTAGCTAGACCAGGTCAAAGTCTAGTCTAGTCTGATGGTGGAATTTAGACTGACCGGAGAGTCGTAATTGTTGAAACTGACTGGACCGGGCTCGGTCAGACTGGGCGGACAGCGTGAAAACCGAGTGATAGAATGTGCATCGGCTTGCTGCTTAACCGCTTAAAGGCAACCGCCAAATTGCCAAAACCCCTGCAGCGAAACCAGATGAAACCCTAAGAGTAAAGCTACCCGAAAGACTTCTACTCAGTGACTAGAGACTTTGCGGTCGACACATCCAGAGTCTTTTCGCAGAGCTTGGCGTGCATATGCCAAGACTTGTGATATCCAGACCTTCATTTGACTCCAGGGTAAGAGCAAATTCAACAAATTTGACCTCTACCACTTCGCCTGAACACAACTCTACGAACACAATTCTCATTTGATTTTGTTTTTTGATTCAAGTTTTGGAAACTTGAGAAGGAGCAAAATGAGCACCCTTGATTTTGCTATGTTTGAGTTTGAGTTGGGGCTTGCGGAGCTGGACCTTTACCAACATACATTAGTGCACACCAATGAAAGATGGAGAAGAAAAGAGCGGGAGGGGGGACCAATAGATTTGGAGGAACTTGAGCCTGAGTCTTGGAAAACATACTTCAGGTACTGCAGCAAAGATAATCATGAGGCTGAAAAAATTATGTAAATAGAAAGAAGATAATAATAAATGAATTAGGTTTTCAAAAGAAGAAATAGAAAGATTAGTCAATTGTCTCGATATTCCAGAGAGGGTGACTTGCGATAATGGTATTTCCAAGCCTGATGCAGTAGCACTATGCAGTATCAGCAAAATGTAAAAACTACTCCTGGTCCACCAAGGGGGGTTATGGTCCCCCGGGTCCTCCTGGTCCACCCTGATCCACCCTGACCCACATTTTCGGTAAAATTGCCAAAAGTGTGGATCAGAGCGGATCGGAGTGGACCAGGTGGACCACGGGGACCACGACCCCCCTTGGTAGACCTGGAGCGTTCAGGGCCACCTTGGATCACGCTCCGACATTTTCCTGATGCATGTTACTTGGAAGGCTTGTCTGGCCTCACCGGTTGTCTAATATGCATTTACAATTTGGTTAGAAATCCGAGTGAGTATCGCGCATTACGAATACACTTTTAGGGTTCATTTTTGAGCGTTGGAAGGAGCTGCTTCACTTTGATCCTGAACTGCTCACTCCAGAACAGCTTGCAATGTATAATGTTGCAATTAAAGAAAAAAATTACAGCTTGTGAAACCTGTTGGGGTTTTCATCAGCAAAAACAACTTTCACGTCGGACGCATAAGGCCTGGGACCTGACAAGCCACATCCGCCTCATGCGTCCTCTGCGCCCTGGCCGTCCGGGCGTTCTTTGCGTATCATGTCTTGCGTCTGGTGCATCCCGACAGCCTTTTCTCCTTCCCCAAGCACCCTGTGCTTGTCGCGGCCCATTCTGTCCCACAACCCTCCGCCACCATACCTTTTCCTCTCCAGGGCCCAGCATACCCCTACCAAATTGTCTGCATTGGGCGCCGCCCTCACCGCTCCCCCACTTCCAGCGGCCTGGAGCCATCTGCTTGCATACCAGAACGCTTCATTTGTAGTCTGCCCCCCACCGCCGTTTTATAGGAATGCGTACCATAGTATGAAGTATAGCCTTGTTGTTACAATCCGCTGAGGCTAAACCTATGTCGTCTAGATTTGTTCTCATAAAACAGGCTCCTCACCCGTGGGCTCCATAGCGTGCAGGACTTTCATATTCTCATTAAATGTCCACAGGTTAATCCTCTAGTACTCAAGCGGCGGAGTTGAAGCCGGACACTTTAGGTAGTAATTGCCACCTTAAGTGTCTGGTCTCAGCTCGGCCGCATCTATATTTCATTAAACTTCTGCAGATTGATTCTGTAGTACTCCCACGACCTCGTTGAGGCCGCATAAATACTCTACCTAATCCCTTAGAATAAATTCATATAATTAATATATATCATTAAACTTCCGCAGATCAATTCTATGATTCACTATCCATTGCCTCTCCCCACTGGAAATTACATGCGCCTTTCTAATTACTGCCCCTATACTGACTATTCGCATGTCTGGACCAGTGGACCACTTGCCGACTCGTAAAGTATGTCCGCTTGCAAGATGAAATCTACCACGATTGATCGGATCGAGTACGCGAACCAATGCCAGTCAATGGACTCCTGCGGCTTCGCTTAGAACATTTCTTCTCTTGAAAAGTGCTAATAATCGCACCACCTCCTCTGCTCGCAAATCTCATAACTCTCCTTCCCGCCAGTCTGGACCCATACCCAATTGTTTCCAGTATTGCCGTTGCGGAAAGCCTTTGTTCCAGTACAGCGGGCCCGGTGGATCTGAAAAAAGTCAGCTTCCTGAAACACAGAAAGCGGAATTTCACGCTTGGTAAATCACTCTACAGGAAGCACTCCCTGCTCGGTGGTGTCACAAACGGTGACTAAGCAAGGCAGACTCTCACATGACTAATAGTTAGTAGTCATCGGTTCGTTATCTTTCACACTATGAGATTGGTTGATTCATAGGTTTTCATATGACAACGCAATAGTGTGTCATTGGGTTATTGTTATTGGTTGATATTTGACATGACGCACGATTGTAGTCATGTGGTTTATCTATTTTGCACATGACTCATAACTATGAGTCATGGGTTTCACGCATGTGACCCCGTTAGGGCACATGACTTGTTTTATGGGTTTTGATTGGTTGCGAGGGACGGCACAGCTGACTCGGACGAATCAGCTGATGGATTTCACACTATAACTCACTATGAGTCATGAGTCATGTGACGCGAGGGTATGAGTCATGCAGGGTTAGGGTTGAGGGAAGAACCCCTATATAAGGGCACCCTCGGGACATGGGATTTGGGGTCAAGCTCCTCGCCCTCTACAACCCCCCCCCTACATTCCACTCAAACGCACACCCCGCCTTGCTTACGGGACATCTTTCCACCCCTCACCCCCCCACTCCGTCCCCTGATGGAGATCCCCCCCATCCCCCCAGGCAATCAGGCCCTGGCAGCCGCCGTCTCCTGTGCCAACACCCCCCGCCTTCAAGAACCCCCCTCCCCCTCCCCTTCGGCACAGCCGTCGCCCCCTCTCGCCTTTCTCGCAGAAATCTTTGTAGATACCAGAAACAACCTACAACTAAACCCCGACCTAGTCCAAGAC
>Ga0307507_10008883_pt1 | contig 13676 bp, 5 predicted proteins | sample 7_EM_MG_FD_207223 | JGI IMG/M metagenome (GOLD analysis project Ga0307507, IMG submission 207223) | Populus trichocarpa ectomycorrhiza microbial communities from riparian zone in the Pacific Northwest, United States - 7_EM | ecosystem: Host-associated > Plants > Roots > Unclassified | place...
AGGGTTAAAAGAGAAGACTTAAAATTAGTCTCTAAAGCTATAGTTATTAAAAGAATCTATTATATAGTAGAGATTTTAAGTTAAAGTGTGTAATCTAATATATATTACGATAAGCGAATTAAAATAAATCGATATCGGATAATCCGGTATCCGATATCGATTTATTTCAATTCGCTTATCGTAATTTTTGGCCACACTGAAGATCCGAACGGATTAGAAGCACGACCCAACCATGTTGCAGGACGACCGAGCCTTTTCGTAAGTGCAGTTACTGTCAGCAACGGTTTCCGGAAGTAAAAAAAGGAAGAAGAGGCAATATTCAACATGCTGGAAAGAGTAAAGATAACCCCAGTAAAGTAAGCTGAACTTTATCCCTTGCACCGTTGAAATCGTGCGTAGAGTTGTGGCCCGAGCTTAACCAGTTAAGCCCACTTGTTTATGGGCGGTCATAAATTCTGCCGTAATACCAAACCAATAGCCTGCCGTCAATTAATCTTTAGAGCTTACACGCTCGATATATTCCTTCCAGCATAACCCAGATTGATAGAGCGGAATGCGACAGAACTTGCACCCAAGTTTAGTACGCAGCTTAGGCTATATTTTGTTGGTGGAGGTTTTGATGTTCCTGATTTCGCGCACGGGCCACATCTGCACGGCCGACGACGGTGCAAGGGATAGGTGATTTGAAATGGAAATACTACGAGTGGAGGAGATTAGGCGAGTCCAAGTGTTGGGTTTATTGAGAGAAAGAATAATGACTATTGGTTCCACGAAGAAGCTGACAAGAGCTGGAAGATTGAGAATTTGTCACAGCAGACGTAGTGAGCAACCGGGGCTTATATAGTGTGTAAGGCGGAATTTGATAACAAACTGACAATTTCGTGACAGAGTGTCGCTGGGGAATGGTTCTTAGAGCCAAGCTTGGAGATTAAGAGAATGGCCAGAAAACAAGGCGTTGCAAAGGTCATGAAATTCGGAAGCTGCCTTGGTTCGAATGATTGGCCACTGCTAATGTATACGAGTGTGCAACAACGGGACCCAAGCCCTACTAGTACGTTAGCATAAGTCTCGCACTGAACATACCACTGCTGACGGTGTACCTGGCGAGAACTGATAAGCAAGAACAACGCCGGTACTCTATAGCCCGAAAAAGCTCTAGCGTCGTCTTCCACTAGCGCATGGCGAGCATTGCTAGAGTCGGGCCAATTCTAGAATCCTCGAAAGTCTCAGCGTAGTTAATCGAGAATAGGCAGACGGGAGATTTCTTCTTAAAGACAATTACAAGCATCACTTCCCAGACTTGTCTGACTGTGAGTGAGGGCAGCGAACAACATATTGCTTTAAGAACCCTTCAATGTGGTCAAAATACCCAGGCTCTGCGACTGTGTCGTTATGACTGCCGTTGGGAAACTCCCGCCAAACTTTTACTTCACTTTGACAGACTCTGAAGAGCTGTGCCATATGCGACGGTCTAAACTCAATAATTAGTTAGAGCTCATACAATTGAGAAAGGGCAAAGAGGTGTTGCTGAGGTGTTATGAAATTGGGCAAGGCTATAAGAGCGGATTGAATGCAGCGAGGCCAATATTTTAATCAGTCGTGAAGGTGTCTTTAAGTAAAAGTAATTAAATCCCATCTGTTCCGGTGGTTCATGAAAGAGACGCTTTCCTGAGTTTTCTGCTGATTCTAGTGTCGCGTGTTGAGCATCGCGTTCATACGAAACTTCGTTCCTAAAGAGGACTCCATGATATATCTATGTACCGTTCTTATTCCAGAGCCTCACACGCGCAGGACTAGTGGGAAAGCAAAAGGCGAGAATATTAATGTGAGAAGACTTACGGCACTATCTCATCCTTGAGACCGCTAAGGAAGAGTATTGGGATGTTGGTGATTTGTGGGAGTGTCTCCTCACTAGGCCATATCTGATGGCACAAAGAGGCTAGATAACGAGCTGGAGGAAATGCGCTGCGTGTTGTGAGTGTCCTACCCTAAACATGAATGGGCCGTCTTACCTCGGTATTAATTTGCGAATAGAGGTAAAAGTATTCTCAAGGATGATGCCAGCGATATCACCCTCCTTCTGATTCCTCGAAGCAAGTCCAATGCTCACAGCACCGCCTAAACTTTGACCGTAAAGAACGGTGCGGGTGCCTCTTAGTTCAGCTCGCTGTCTGATATAGTCTAAACCAGTTTGAGCGTCGATCATTAGACCCTTTTCATTTGGAGTTCCAGTGGAAAGGCCATAGCCTCGATATTGCAGCATGAGGACGTTACAGCCCATGTCTTCTTCCAAAACCCTAGCAATTGGCAATCGGTAACCAATATTTCCTGCATTGCCATGGAACATCAATAGTGTAGTATTTCTCGCAAGTTGTTTGTTTGAGGGTCGTATAAAGAAGGCGCTTAGAGACTCCCCGTCTGGCGTAGGTATCATGAGCTCTTCAAAATCAGTAATACCAAACTGTGAAGGCCTTGGAACATCAGTTCGAGCACCTGCAGGAACATTTCTGGGGTAAATGATCTCACTGGCGGTTGTCAGAGACATACTCGGGTATGACAAACTGCAATGATGCTTACTTTTGCTTGAAGTATAGAAGGCCGCTGAGTACTGCTGCTAATCCAGATGATGCCAGTACTGGCACTCGAAGATATGAAAGGAAAGCTTGCATTGCTGAAGACATGGCAGATGCAGCAATACTTGCCAGGAACCTTAGCAGAGGATGGAGGGGTGTCGTAGATGATTGGTTCCTTTCCTTCTTTTCTTGGAAACCACTCCAAAGGCCCCTCCTAGTCAAAGCGTATTTGTAAGTTCTCTTGCGGTGGACCACCAATTTGATCGTATTGTAATAACTGCCAGGGGGAAGTCTTAGAGGAGAAAGGAATAGGATAGAATAGGAAGAGACTGATCAACCTGCGCTCGGATCTAGGGGCTGCACAACTGACCGATCCACTTCGACAAAAAAAAAAGTTTTAGATGCCGTTACTTTCTTGAGATATAGAAGATTTGAAAAAGGTTGATTGTGTGCATAACGAACATAGGGAGAAAACAACAACTGCTAGTTCCACTAACTACTCTCAAAGATACGAAGCTTCTCAGTGAGAGGCCATTATCACGTGAGAATTAGGAGCTTGGGCCATAATCAACGCGCATGCTATGCTTGCCTGTTGTCTTCACCCAGAACCCAAGCATTCATCGTTACTTTTCGAATTATTATTTCTCGTAGACTGTCACTTTTCTTCCGCTTCAGTCCACCACTGGAGAACACTCGACGTATTGTCCATCATGCAGCCTACGGGAATGTTAGGAGAAGGTAAGCTTGGAACACAACATCACAAGTCTAATGGCTCACCTGGCTTAGATGGCATCCATGTCGATATGAACCACCTAAAGAAGGGAGAGGTGAAGTAAGTTGTTGGCCTAACATATTTTCGAACCTTCACTAACAGCAAGCGCAGCCTAGGGACCTCAATGTATGTGGCTACAAAGTCTCTCAGCTTAACATCTACCGAGCTCTTTTACTAGCCTCGTTATTGATATATGTTAACACATTGGCAGCATGGCAATAAATTTCAGAGACGGCGTAATACTAGGCGCTGATAGTCGGACAACAACCGGTGCTTACATTGCGAATCGAGTCACCGACAAGCTTACTCAGGTTCATGACACAATATGGTGCTGTCGGTCAGGTTCAGCAGCAGATACACAGGCTGTTGCAGACATTGTTCACTATCATTTGGGGATGTATGGCATCACGAACGACGAGCCTCCAACGACTCAGACCGCCGCAGCTATTTTCCAAGAGCTCTGCTATGACAATAAGGACCAGTTATCGTGCGTTAAGGCGAAGAGCTGGAAATTTTTGTTGATGCTGACATTTGATCAGGGCGGGCATGATTATCGCAGGCTACGACCACCGACATGGCGGCCAGGTATATTCAATTCCATTGGGGGGTTCTTTGCACAAGCAGTCCTACGCTATCGGAGGTTCAGGGTCGACGTACATCTACGGATATTGCGATGCAAACTGGAGGGAGAACATGACAGATGAGGAAGGTGTTAACTTCGTGAAGGGTGCGCTACAGGAAGCAATTAAGTGGGATGGAAGCTCTGGAGGCGTTATACGGATGGTAGTCCTTACCGCTGAGGGAGCGCAACGGCACCTGTATTTGCCTGATCAAAACTACAAGGGCCCTGGAACGAAGTAGTTTCGAGAGATGGAGATGGTAACTTTGCTACCTTGTTAGGCGTCAGTCCGTGCGTGCTATTTGGAACCGGCACTGTATAATACACATAGAGTCCCAAATCTACAACAGCCTCTGGACTATGTCGTCAGCTTCGACTTATTGCCCTGAAAGCGCTGATGCGTAGGGTGATACTAACCTGCTTCGAGCTACAGTCGCTTCAGAAAAGGACGGGTTTATGTCAGAAACCATGATCTAGTACAGAAATTTACCGAATACTCACCTGTTTGAACCACTTTTCTATACCCGCACATGACACCACCTATCCTCCATACCAACACATCGCCGTCGCCTATTTTTTGAAGCTATTTAAAGCCTATATTTGTTCCTATTGCAGTTAGTGCCATAGCACACAGGAGGAGAGCTAAAGCACCTAGGAATACTATAAAGAATACTTCTAAAGCGCTTTAAGAAGTAGACCTTACCATTAAACCTATACCGCCTGTATTAATACCTCCTACTACTATAGAATAGTCCAAAGGCCCTTAACCCTTTTTTTTTTTAAATCTAGCTGTGTACGCTAATAGTATAACGCTATTTAATAATATTCTACCTATCTTATTTAGAGTCTTTAAATTCTAGAAGTTTATTGCCGAAAATATATATTAAGCCAGTAAATATTACAGCCTTCGTTCTTTCTAGCTTAATTAATTAACTACTATTATTATATTATTAAGTCTAAAGGACCTTATAATACCTAAAGAAGTTAATAATATAGATAAATGGCGTAAAGCAGAGGGAATAATAGAAATATAATTAAAGTATGCGAGAAAAGCTTTTTAGGTTAATCTTATAGTTAAATATAAGACCGCAGCTGCACCTATTAACGTGTATACTAAAGTTAAAGATGCTAAATTTACTGCGGCTATTAATGCGGCTGTTAATATATAGCTTTAAGCGGTAGGTCTTCTAACTAAAGCAGCAGCTAATAAGAAAGTAGAGTTCTTTAATAAGGATTACAAAAGTATAGTAGAGGAAGCTACTAGTAAAAAGAAGAGATTAACTACCACTAAAATATAAAAAGAGGCTGCTAAACAACGTAATTATATAAAAGCTAAAGGTAAGTATTTAGACCTACTACTTAAACGTTACTGCTGCCTCTAATAGCACTATAAGAATAAAAAGTACGGCGTTATATACTGTCTTAAATTTAAATTAAAGCACTACCTAATATAACCTTACCACTAAGCGCGCTAGTTAGAGGTAATTAAATAGAAGAAAGCCACGCTTAATATACTAAATCTATTGCTACTATTAAAGATTAAGTATAGTAAACACCTACAAGATAAAGAGGATAAAAAAGATATAAAGGTATCTTTAGGCAGCTATAAGCACCATTAAGGTAACTCTAGTAGCATAAATAAATTAATAAGCTCCCTTAAGATAACGGCGGCGATAAGAAGAGGCTTATACTATAGTTATATAATTACTAGCCAATTCTATTTCGCAGTAAGACCAATTAGTGGCGGTATTGGTTTTAATAAACTAGATATACTAGTAGAACTAGTAGATGCTATAATAGGTGCAGAATGCTATATAGGCGGCAATGCCTTATTCTATATAACTAACTATTGCTAACAGTTATTTTATCGTAGATCCTAGACTAAATATAAGATCCTTATTAGTGCTATTATTATAAAGCGCTCCATATCACGGAGTGAGCATAAGTGGTAATAATATATAGCAAAGTAGATATTATTAAGCTATATACATAAATTGCATAATAAAGTTAAGACGTTATATAAGGAGAGAAGGTAAGGAAACGGGGAGAAAGGGTATATATTATGAATTTGGTTGCTTAGTCAATATATACACGGAGCAGAATAGGATTCAAGTAGCGGTCCTAGCAGAACTTGGCAGGATTTAGTAGACTTGGCAGAATATAGCAGAATGCGGTAGATTGCCGTCAGATTGCCATCAAATTGCCGTAGATTGCCATCAGATTGCCGTCACGGTCGGTCTCTTCTTACTATATCAATGGAAACAGGTGGACATATATAAGGTATCATGGAAGTATCCCGTGATACTCCATTAGTTTTAGCTTTATCCTTTAAAACGCCTACCTATTACTATCCACTCCTAACTATACCTGTAAGCCTACTACCTAGTAGCCCCACCTACAGCAATATTAAATAATTAATAATAATTCATTGCTTAACGTCCGATTCGGATCCCTATTGGGCCCACGCGGACTACTCCTTATTTACATGTGGGGAGAAAACTCTATTTAAGAAAATGAGAAAACCCCGTGATCCATCTCCCCGCCTTTTGGGACTCGCCTGCGAGGCGCCTGCGAGTCACCTATGGTGCTCTACTACCTTACTTTTTGACCTCCTTGGGAACCACTGATATTAAATAATTAAATAGTAAGCTTAGCGTCTTTACTAAATAGCTATAAAGCTATTACCTAGTTATTGCTAACGCCTTTACTAAAGTGGAGTTAATTTTAATTAAGGATAATTATAACCTTAAGTTACTTAAGTACGCGCTACTTAATAGTAGTATAGGCTATATAAAGCTATACAGGATTTATTTAATATATAGGCTTATTAATTGCATAGTAAACTGCTTAAAAGACTTTAAAGTAAATTAGCAATGTTATAATGCTATAGTAGAGGCCTTACTTAATATCTTAATTAGTAAGAACTAGAAGGAACACCAAAAGCAAGATCCGACCCATACTGTCCTATAGGGGTTCCTTTCCGTCTTATCTTATCCGTACGGTCAAGCTGAGAGTAAGGATCTCGTCTGTTACTAATGCAGCGGCGTTACGTCGTGGCTAGAGGGCGCTTTTAAATGCGTTGTCCTTGATGCCGTTAGAACAGCAGAGTTTTCGCGGGTTTTAGCGCTCGTTAATAACATAAGGCAACTCATCAAGAACAGAGGAATGGTCTTAAAAACTACCCAACGTCTCTCTACCTAGGCACCAACCTAGGGCCACAAGCCAGCGCTTACATTTACTAGTGGAAGCAATAGAAATCTAAGGAGACAACAGGGCACCTCTGTACTTATTCCACTCTAAAACTATGCCTATAGTGAGGGTATAGGAAGAATCTTAACACCATTAACTACATTTAGCGGCGTTAATCCTCCCTTTCTACGCAGCGGCGTTAACCTTTCTCTAGGCGGCGACGTTAATCTAGAACAAACTAAGAAAGAGCTAGGGGCACCCTTCTCTAGGTGGTAACATTAATCCAAAACAGACTAATAAAGAGCTAGGACGAACCTGTATAGGTAGGCTGGAACGGACTTAGATATAGGTGTTAGTAATGGGAGGATAACAAGTTTAGTTAGTAGGCGGCTAAGGGACGGTAGCTACGCGACATCGAGTTATTATGGGCCCACGCCTACAAGACACGGTCGGCCTATTATTATAAGAGCGTTACAGGTAACGCGAAGCAGCAATAGCTGTAGGGCGTAGTATATAATAGTAGTAACGGACGACTCTAGGAACCTTACCCCTTTACTAGGCTCTGACTCCTAGTGGACCTGTCTTAGAGGAAGGATTAACACCTTGTTAACGACACTGTCTGTATAGCCTAAAAGGACGGATGCGCGTGTCGGTCTATTTAGGTAGGGGCAGGCTATAAGGATAGGCTTATGGAGTAAATTAGGTACACACGGGTAGGAGCTGGCTTTGTCCACCAGTTACTGCGTAACCGTGGCAAGGAACTGGGCAAGCAGTTCAGGCAAACTTGCTGTATATAGTAGTCTTACAATGCATATGTATTCTGGACGAGCCGTAAGAGCAGGGGACAGGCTGGGAGAACGTATTGGCATAAAAGTGCTCCGTAAAGATTACCTAGTCGAAGTCCTAGCGGTTCCTATAAGCCTTAGGGTAGAAAAGGGACGCCAGGCGGACAACACAGCAACCATACAGGAGATAGTAAAGCAAACGGAACGCCTTATACCAGGTCTCGAGATCACCCAAATCTAATAGCTTCGACAGGAAAATGCAAACCAAGCAAACAACGAGAATAATAAGAGGACACAAGGGTCGCCAGAGACTTGCCAGGGAGACGCCGGTTAAACGCATAGCTCCCTCATTGTCAGCACACATACACTAGGAATACAAAAACTTCTTATCCAAAAAGGAATAATTATAAATGGCCTTATATACAACGCAAGGCTTTATAACCACAAACTACACCTAGAACAATGCTACCGCTATATACAATAGGGACACACCCAATCCACATACGTAGCACAGGTGTGCTGCGGCCACTATATAGGCCCCTATAATATAAGACACTGCTTAAATTAAGACTAAATAAAATACGCAAACTGCCACTAAAGCATATATAAGGCGTGGGAGAGAGAAGACTGTATTAAATATAGAAGACGGAAGGCAAGGGCTTAATAGCTACGGGAACAACTATACGCTAGGTTATATAAATAGAAACAATAGGCAATAAGCTAGGGAGATATAGGTGCCTTCCTAGCATTTCCTACCTTTAATATTAGGGGGCTAGGCCAGCCATCCTAAGCCTTAATGGGCCAGAAACGGCGCTACGCAATATTACCAGACTAAATAGGGATATAAGGGTTATAGGGGATATAAGGGAGAAAACACCCTATAGGAAGACCCCTATAGACAGATATAGCAAGCTTAAGACTAGGATAATTAAGAATTAGATTTAACGCGGCAAATATAATATTTACAGCTAACCTATAAAGGGCCTATAGTTAACCAGCAGGGGAAGAACTAGAGATAATAATAGATTTAGATATAGAAGCGCTAGTAGAAATATAAGACATAGAAATAGAAAGCTCTATATAAAATAAGTAGCGACTAGGGTATAGATATAAGAGATAAAAGTTCTAAATATCCTAAAGAAAGTAGAAACAGAAGAAGCGAGAAATAAAGGAAAGGTAAAGGACCCTTACCAGGGGTCCACCACCTATCCATTATATAGTATAACTACGGCAATACAAACCACTGTCTTGTAAGGCCTTTACTAGACAGTCTAGACCTAGAGAAATACTATATCCTTGCTATATAAGAGCCGTACTATAATACCTATATATAATTAATATACTGCCCCTAAGGATTCTAGCTCCTATATAAACCAAAAGCAGCTACTTATATATGCTTTATAATTAGCAAGGCTATCAGCCTATCCTTATAGTTATAGCAGGCAGTTGACCTAGATATTACAGTTATAACAATCCAGATATATAGGGGACCGGTATAAATTATTAATATATATAACCCTAGGGTTAAAGGGATCCCACAAATAGAGAATATTATATTAGTAATAAGCTTACTAAAAACCGAAGGCATAGAGTCTATCCTACTAGGAGATATAAACCTCTACTACCTATAGTAGGGGGGTATCCATATTGCTGCTAAATAATAGGTAGAATGCCTACTAAGAGCTATAGACACCTAGGGCCTTAAGCTAGCCACCCCCCTAGGAGCAATTATATAGCAATAAGGAACCTCTAAAAGTACAATTAACCTTATATTTATAGACGAAGGCCTATACCAAAGACTTAAAAGGTGCAACCCTAAAGAAGAATAGGCACTTGCTTTAGACTATATCCCTATCCAAATACAGCTAGATTTAGATATTAAGGCATAACCAAGTAGTAAAAGATATATAATAAGAAAGCTTAAGATAAACAGTTTCCTTAATATAGTTAAACAATAACTTTAAGACTTAGAAGAAATCTACCTAATACTAAACAAGCGAGGCTTATTAGCTACCCCTAAGGAAATTAACCAAAGACTAGAAAGGATCTAGGTAGTAATTAAAAATAGGCTAGAAGAGCACTACCTAGTCTTAAAACTAGGCCCCTATACGCAATATATATGGTCTATATAATACGCGGTCCTTATTACTAGCCAATAACAAGCAAGAAGGAAATATATAAGTAGCTACAACCCTAAAGACAAGAGATAATATAAAGACATAAGAAACTAGTTAAAGAATACCCTAAAGAAAGAAGCAAGAAACAACTAAAGATAATTTATAAATAAGTATACTTCTAACCTAAGCCTCCCCTACAATAAGGGCCTTTAGGCTATGGCGAAATAGGTAAAGAAAAAGACAGGGCGCCTAGTAGAAGACCTATACCTACCACCCCTATAAAGAGTAGGGGAACCACAGGCTACTAATAATAATAATAAAAAGGTAAAGATCCTTATAAAAAGGTTCTTCCCTTAATTAGCTCTAGCAGACCTTAGCAATATTATAGGTAAAACACCAGTGACTCGCCTAAAGGTTAACAGCGCTATAACAATAAAGGAAATAGCTAAAACTATTAGCCGCCTTTTAAATAATATAGTACTAGGACTAGATAGAATTCTAAATAAGGCCTTAAAAACCTATAGACCACTTATAACACCCTAGCTTATAGATATAGCCAAAGTATGCTTTACTATAGGCTACTACCCGCAACTTAGAAGATCTATAACAACAATTATTCTATAAAAAGAAGGTAAAGTAGATTACTTAATCATAGGAAGCTACCACCCTATTGCCCTAGAAAACACCCTTAGCAAGATCTTAAAAAAGGTAATAGCAGACTATATAGTAGATATAGCTAAGAAACACGCCCTACTACCATAAAGCTAAATAGGGGCAAGAAAGAACCACTTAACGCTATTAGCACTTACGCTACTCGCTACCACTATTAAATCTGCATGGGCGATGCGAAGGGACTTTATAGTATTAATGCTTAGCCTAGATATTAGTGGTACCTATAATAATATACCCTACAAGCGCCTCCTATATATCTTTAGGGCAAAGGCCTTCCTAGAATAAATTATACAATTTGTTTAAGGGTTTACAGGCCAGAAAGAAATATTACTAGTTTTTAGTAGATACCAGAGCCCCCCTATTATAGTTATAATAGGAATATTATAAGGATTACCCCTCTTACCTATACTCTTCCTTTTCTTTATAAGCAACCTACTAGACTTCTTTAAGGAAGGGGCGACCTAGGGAATAGGCTTTATTAATAACATAAACCTAATTATATATAGGCCAACAGCCGCAGAGAACTACAGAACACTAAAGAAAGTCTATAACACCTATATAGAATAGGTAAGATAATATAGAGTCCAATTCTTACTAGAGAAATACCAGCTAATCCATTTTATAAGAAAACGTAACTAATCTGTAGATCTCTAGTATGCAATTTACATCTAAGGCTTTAGGGGTTAACCAGTTTAGGGCCTAAGGGTATTAGGAGTATAGGTAGATAGCAAGCTCTAGTAGAGCGTATATATAGCATAAGCAGCCCATAAGGGCTAAGTATAGTACATTGTATTATTTAGAATTGTCAATTCTATATAGGGTCTATACTTCTAGAGGTTACACCTACTATATATAGTAGTTATCCGGCCTACTATAACGTATAGATCCAGCATCTGGGCTATTAATAAAACCAAAAAGGGCCTCCCTAAATCACTCCTTAAACCACTCTAAAAGGTCCAGATAGTATGCCTCTAAAGTATAACAGGCGGGTATAAGCAAACGGCTATAACACTCCTTAAGAAGGAAGCTAATACCCCCCCCCCTATAACTATATATTAAAGCCGCCGCAATATAAAGGGCGCAAAATAAACACAACTCTAATATTATAAAGTATATTAAGACACGCCTAAATAAACTATAGAGGGACCCTAGGGTGCCTTATAGGAGAACAATCCAACAACCCCAAAGTAGGGAAGATATACTAGAGAAACAGGTAAAAAAAGTAAAAGAAGAATAGTGCAGTATTAGGGCCTAGGCCTATATAGAAGAAGACGAAAGACGCGCAAAAGGCTAATAAAGACAATAGTAAGAAAGAGAAAGGAGCTAAAATAGAGCATAAAAGAATGCTAGGAAACTATTAACCGCAATACAATACTAGTTAGACTAGCGCTAGAGAGGCGCATAGGAGTTAAAGGTACAGAGGCTAACTTAGGCAAGAGTAACCTAAGCTATAGCATAGTTAACGCTATGGGGGGTAAATACTTAAGGGCTCTAAAAAGGCCTAATAAAGGTAGAAAATATAATAGCAACACTCCTAAGAACAGAAATAATAGGGTTAAAAGATTAGCTCTACTAGGTAGGCGTCCTAGTAGGTAACCCAAGATACAAATATAGCTGGCTAAGATAGACACCAAAATACGTAATACTATTATGCCCCTTATACACTAACTAAAAAGCAATACTCTTAGTAGCTAGCATAGAGAACTATAATACACTACTCTTAATATAAAAAGGTCTCAAGGCGGTTACCTAGTGGCTTATTAGCTAAAATATACTAAACCAGTTCTGGGTTGCAAGGGAAATAGCAATAAAAGGCAATAGGGCGGGTATTAGGCGCCCCCTAATAACTCTACAGTAGTAGAGTAAAGTTTGCAATACTAGCGCGTCCGTAGGTTTGTTACGGCAGCAGTGGTTCCTAAGGAGGTCAAAAGTAAGGTAGTAGAGCACTATAGGTAACTCGCAGGCACCTCGCAGGCGCCTTACAGGCAAGTCCCAAAAGGTAAGGAGATAGATTACAGGGTTTTCTTAAATAGAGTTTTCTCCCCACATATATATAAGAAGTAGTCCGCGTGGGCCTAATAGGGATCCAAATTAGACGTTAAGCAATAAATAATAATAATAATTAGTAAGAACCCTATATAAATATATTATAAAAGACTAGACCTTATCCTTTTTATACTACCTCTTAATTCCTGCCCATAAGAAATAGCCTTTTACCCTTTTATTAAATCCTTATTACTCTACCACATGGCTTAAAAAGTTACTAAAGTTATTCTATAGTTTAGCTTTAAATTAATAAATATATATTATTATTCATTGCTTAACGTCCGATTCGGATCCCTGTTAGGCCCACGCGGACTACTCCTTATATATATATGGGGAGAAAACTCTATTTAAGAAAACCCCGTAATCCGTCTCCCCGCCTTTTAGGGCTCGCTTGCAAGTCGCCTATAAGTTACCAGTAGTGCTCTACTACCTTACTTTTTAACCTCCTTAGGAACCACTACTGCTATAACAAACCTACGGACGCGCTAGTATTACACACTGTACTCTACTCCTATAGAGTTATTAGGGGGCGCCTGTTACTCGCCCCTTTGCTTTCTATTGCTATTTTCTTTGCAACCCAGAACTGGTCTAGCACATTTTAGCCAATAAGCCACCGGGTAGCCGCCTTAAGGCCTTTCTATATTAAGAGTAGTGTATTATAGTTTTCTGTACCAGCTACTAAGAGCATTGCTTCTTAGCTAGTGCGTAAGGGGCATAACAGTATTACGTATTTTGGTGTCTGTCTTGGCCAGCTATATTCGTACCTTAAGCTACCCACTAGGACACCCACCCAGTAAAGCTAATCTTTTAGTCCTATTATTCCTGTCCTTAAGAGTGTTGCCATTGTATTTTCTGCCTTTGTTAGGCCCTCTTAGAGCCCTTAGGTATTTACCCCCTATAGTA
>Ga0307507_10008884_pt1 | contig 13671 bp, 12 predicted proteins | sample 7_EM_MG_FD_207223 | JGI IMG/M metagenome (GOLD analysis project Ga0307507, IMG submission 207223) | Populus trichocarpa ectomycorrhiza microbial communities from riparian zone in the Pacific Northwest, United States - 7_EM | ecosystem: Host-associated > Plants > Roots > Unclassified | place...
CATTTATGTCAGATGACTCTATTACCAGAAATGCTGATTTTGTAAGCTTGAATTGAGGCCAAATAACTTATCTGGAGATATATATATATATTTGATAACTTTTATTATGTACATCAATTCAATAAAAAATTAAAAAAATTAGTGTTTCATTGTATTGCACTTGCTTTTGTGTTGCGTAGCACCTGCCTTTATGTTGCGTTGCATTGCGTTGCACTTGCTTTTGCGTTGCTCTTGCTTTTCCCTACAATGAGCGACAGCGAAATAGGAGGGGAACCGGCTATTACGGCAACCTCAATATACTCACGATCCTAAACAAGTACCCCCTACCGTTAATGGAGAGACTAAAAGACCGAGTAGCAGGAGCTAAGATATTCACCAAGTTGGACTTAAAAGCTAGATACCTCCTGTTAAGGATACGGGAAGGAGACGAATGGGAAACCGCATTCAGAATACGATACGGGCACTTCAAATACAAAGTCATGTCATTCGGACTCGTCAACGCCCCTGCTATATTTCAAGCAATGATGAACAAAATCCTACGAGAATTTCTTAACCATGGAGTGGTCGTCTACCTAGACGATATCCTGATATACTCGGAAAGTGAGGAAGAACATATCAGATTGGTCAAAAAAGTCCTGGCAAGGCTAGAGGAGCACCAACTAACAGTATCGGTAACCAAATCGGTTTTCCATGTTGAATCTCTCGAGTCTCTAGGATACATAGTTGGAATTGACGGAGTCACAATGAGCGAGAGAAAGGTCGAATCAGTTATGAACTGGAAAGCCCAGTGATCGGTAAATGAAGTACAAATCTTCATCGGCTTTGCAAACTTCTACCGACTGTTCATCAAAGATTTTTCTAAAATATGCACACCCATAACAGAGACGCTGAAGAGTGACAAGACCAAATTTGACTGGGGTCCTAAGCAAGACGAAGTGTTTACGGAACTGAAGAGACGATTTGTCACAGCTCCTATATTGGAACACTTCTATCCTGAAAGAGAAATGGAAGTGGAAACGGACGCAAGCGACTTGGCGCTGGGATGCATACTATCACAATTTAAGGATAAAAGGCTACATCCAGTAGTGTTCCACTCCTGAAAGCTAAATCCTGCGGAAAGGAACTATGAGATTCACGACAAAGAATTAATCGCAATCCTAGAGGCTTTTAAGGGATGAAAACACTATCTGGTGGGAGCAGATAGACCCGTGACGGTATACACTGACCACCAAAACCTACAAAATTTCCTTACAACGAAGGTTTGGAATCATAGGCAAATCAGGTGGGCACAGAGATTGGCAGATTACAATTTCAAAATCGTATACCGCCTGGGGAAGAGAGGAGGAAAACCAGATACACTAAGCCGACGGCCGGAGTACCGTCCTGAGGAGGGAGCTAAGCATAACGAACAGTCAATATTGAAACCTGAACACTTCCAAATATCACTCATCTACGAAGATGACAAGGACGAAGGTTACATCTCAGAACCTCAACCCACCATAACAAACGGAATCAGGCTTAGGCGACTGTTAAACAAAGCTATACTACCAACCAAAGGATCAAGGCTAGCGGCAGGACACGACATCTACACAATAAGTGAGTTCGCCATTCCAGCACAAAGACAAGTCCTAGCAGAAACAGGAATAGCCATTGGACTACTAAAAGGAACATATGCCCGGATTGCCTCACGAAGTGGCTTACCAAGTATGAAAGGCATAGCGATCAACGGAGGCGTCATCGACGCAGACTACATTGGCGAAATAAAGGTTATTATGATCAACCACGGCAAAGCAGATTGCAGAATCCAAGAAGGAGACCGAATCGCCCCACTCATTATTGAAAAATCAATACATCTGACATAATGGAAGTAGATGAGTTGGAGTTGACGGGACGAGCAGACAGTGGTTTTGGGAGCACGGACATGTCTCCAAAACGGACAACAACAGTCACAGACGCCCAACCTATGATATGCTTTCTGCAAGCGGATTCCAGCAACAATGAATATTTCGATGTTGAAGATATTGGCAACCATTCCAGACTAAGACAGGAGCATGTCTTGATGTCAGGTGTCAGTATTCCACAAGTAGAAATGAAAGTATTTGAGGCCGACTTTATATCAACAGTGATAACGGCAAGCGAAAGGGACCAGGAATAGACAGCAAGGAAAAGGGAGCTCAATAGACTAGAAAACGAAGGAAAAGAATTCCCAAAGAACGGGATGAGTAAAGACGGACTGCTCTACTATAAAAATCGACTCTACATCCCGAATGACGAAAGATTACAAACAACTATCGCAAAAGGATGTCACGATTCACCAGTAGCAGGGCACTTCAGACAGGAAAAAACTGTTGAAATCGTTACCAGAGATTTCTACTGGAAGGGACTTACGGCATGGATAAACGACTACGTAAGATCCTGTGACGAATGCCAATACAACAAGGCACCAAGGCATGCACGATACAGGTCACTACAACCACTACATATCCCCTTCGCGGCATGGACTTCCATTTCGACAGATTTCATAACCCATCTACCAGAATCACAAGGTTACACACAAATCATGGTGGTTGTAGACCAATTCACGAAAAGGGCACACTTTATTGGTTTAAACGAAAATGCAACCGCAAAAGATGTAGCCCACACCTTTTTATGAGAAGTCTGGAAACTTCACGGCCTACTTACAGAAATTATTTCAGACATGGACGCCAAGTTTTCAGGAGAATTCGGGGAATCGTTATGCAAGTCACTAGGCATAAAACGAAAAATGTCTACTACATATCACCCCCAAACAGATGGCCAGACAGAAAGAACCAACCAAACGCTGGAAGGATACCTAAACAATTTCATCAATTACGACCAGAATGACTGGTATCAGCTACTACCACTAGCCGAACACGCGTACAATAACTCTACCACCAACGCACATGGAATGACACCGTTCTACACCAACTACAGTTTCCATCCACAGACAGAGTGGATGAACGAGTGTCCAGCTCAAAACTCCGGGGGAGGGCTATACGCGCACTGGATGCAGACAACTCACCAACACGCCAAGAGAGCGCTAGAAGAAACACGAGAGGAAATGAGGGAATACTGCAATCGGAAAGCCCGTCAACAAACAGACATTAAGGTCGGTGACTTGGTAATGTTAAATGCAAAAAATATTCACACCAAGCGACCGACGAAAACATTAAGTTCAAAATGCACGGCCCATTCGAAGTATTAGAAGTCAAGAAAGAAGAATGTGCTTTCAAACTAGAAATATCGCTGAGGTAGAAAATCCATCCAATATTTCATGTTTTGTTGTTGGAACCTTAGCGAGCATCAGTAAGAGAAGGAAGAGAGCAGCCTCCACGAGTCCCAGAAGATACCGAGGGAGACCTCAAATGGGAGGTAGAAAGGATCGTGAAAAGTGAGGTCATCACTTACACCAGGAAAGTTGGAAGATTCAACAAAGAGTTCAAGGAACTTGGTTACTTCATTAAATGGAAAGATTGTGCTGAGGACGAGAATACATGAGAACCTCCAGAAGGGCTGGGAAACGCTCAGGAGCTGGTAGAAGAGTTTCACAGACAGAACCCAGAAATGCCCCGACTTGCCGCGGTCGAATCAAGAGGAAAGGTTTTCCTCATGTGGCCAAGCAAACGCATGAGGTTTTTCACCCTACTACTTCGAGTTCAAAAAAGATATCAAAATAAAGGGTATTTGGAGACGAAACCTGGGAGGAGGGAGCTTGCGTTAGGCATACCAAGAATGCCAACCCATAAAGCTCATGCACAGAGACCTGTGTACCAATTAGTCAAAGTACAACTATAAAAGATACATCTCGGTCTAGCTTAAGATGAGAGTCACATGCCTCCGACTATAAGGTCACATGGTTGATTCACAGCCGCGTCATAGTTATTATTAGTTAAAATATAATTATGCAACAAGTCATCAATGACGGCGATAATAGCGTAAAGACGTCTGAGAAAATTAAGTGTGCGTTCCCGTTTTAGGATGCCCATAGGGTAGGAACTAGAGTTCCCTAAGATGACGGACAGAATCAGAATTAACACTTAAGTAAAATATCGGATGACGATACCAGGAGACACATAGCGGAGACCCCCGGGCCCACTCGGAACCAGTCAGTATGAACATAAGATAGTGCGCGGAAATTGCTATTCAAGCTATCGCTTCCACAAACAAGTTCAGAAACCTGATGCGCAGACTGCGTCAAACTCTCGGGCATTGATTGGTCTGACGCCTTTGAAGTTGGCCGCTTCATAGAAGGTTCGGTGAAGAGATATTATTACGTTGGGATTAGTCGGCTACATGTACTCTAGACTGGCCTATTATCCGCCAGACTGACACACCCTCACGATAATATGGTAGTCTACGTCTTCATAATGTGAGTATGGAGTCGAACAGTTATCAGGGTTAACAGGTGTTCGCCCTTACAAGTTTAGAGAACTTTGTTTGGTCGATACTTAGTTAGTATGGCTAGGACATGTAGCCTGCGAACACTCAGACGCGGAATATAAATATTGAAGTGTCTCCCTCGCTTAAAAATCATCTAGCACCGGAGAACAGATCTTATCAATATAAAAAGTTATTACGCTAGAAAATTATCTTTACCTCTCTATCACTTTTTATCTGTCCTCGTTTGAGCAACTTGTTTCCACTATACTACCAGCCTTCCTAGACAAGAACCTCCATTTACGAATACACAAGGTCTAGCCTGGTATTATAGTCACTTTACCGGCTACCCTTAACATTGGTTTACCTACTCAATCCAATCAATGGTGGTAGATTGCACCTAGCAAGTGGACATATATGACTCGGAAAGTGTCAGGGGTAGCCGGTATGATAACTATAATACCATGCTAGACCTAATATATTCATAAACGGAGATTCTTGTCTAAGAAGGCTTGTGGTATAGTGAAACTAAGTTGCTCGAATGAGGATGGTTAAAAAGTGATAGAGAGGTAAAGACTTTTCTTTTTTTGCGTAATAACTTTTTATATTGATAAGATCTCTTCTCTGGTGCTTGATGATTCTTTTTAAGCGAGGGAGGCACTTCGATGTTCACATTCCGCGTCTGAGTGTTCGCGGGCTACATGTCGTAACCATACTAACTAAGTATCGAACGAACAAAGTTCTGTTAACTCGTAAGTGCGAGCAGCTCCTGACCCTGACAACTGTTGGACTCTATATTCACATTATGAAGACGTAGACTACCATATTATCGTGAGGGTGTATCAGTCCCCCGAATAATAGGCCAGTCTAGAGTACACGTAGCCAACTAATGCCAACGTAATAATATCTCTTCACCGAACTGTATAGGAAGCGGCCAACTTCAAAGGCTTTAGACAATTCAATGGACTAGAGTCTGTCACTCTCTGCGCATCAGGTTTCCGAACTTGCTTGTGGCAACGCTCGCTCGAATAGCAATTTGCGCACACTTATCTTATGTTTGTACTGGCTGGTTCTGAGCGGGCCTGGGGGTCTCCACTATGTGTCTTCTGGTATTGTCATCCGATATTTTACTTAAGTGTTAATTCTGATTCCATCCGTCATCTTAGGGAATTCTGGTTCCTACTCTATGGGCATCCTAAAACAGGAACATACACTTAAATCTCTCAGAGGCCTTTGCGCTATTATCCCCGTCATTTATGACTTGTCGTATAATGTCACAAACGGTGGCTGAGCAAGGCAGACTCTCACATGACTAATAGTTATTAGTCATCGGTTTGTTATCTTTCACAATATGAGATCAGTTGACTCATAGGTTTTCACATGAGAACGCAATAGCGTGTCATCGGGTTATTGTTATCAGTTGATATTTGACATGACGCACGATTGTGGTCATGTAGTTTATGTATTTCGCACATGACTCATAGTTATGAGTAATGGGTTTTACGCATGTGACCCCATTAGGGCACATGACTTGTTTTATGGGTTTTGATTGGTTGCGAGATACGGCGCAGCTGACTCGGACGAGCCAGCTGATGGATTGCACAATATGACTCACTTTGAGTCATGAGTCCCGTGACGCGAGGGAATGAGTCACGCAGGGTCAGGATTGAGGGAAGAACCCCTATATAAGGGCACCCTCGGGACATCGGATTTGGGTTCTTCACGCAACCATCTAAGTTCTTTCATACACTATACTTCCAATACAAAGATATTTATCCATCACGCTTTCGGGAATCAAGACACGACTGTCTTATTTGAGCCTAGCGATCAACGTTGCTAGATAGGAGTCAACGGACTTAGCTATCGCAACAGATATCGGGCAAAAAAGAAATGATTGTTAGGAGACTATCGGTTACCTGCTGCAAGTATCACCCGGAGGGAAGAGGATTGTAACATTTGGTTGGGTCACCCAGCAGCACCTAACAAGCAGACAAAACGGAGACCAACAACGAAAACGACATCGACCCGCTAGCGGACAATCTCGACCTTTCATTACCACGGGAAGGACTAGAAAGGGCCTAAACGGAAGAGAGGGCACCGAGCCCTACAACACCAGAGCCACCATCACCAATTGGATCAGAAGAAACTGAAGAACCAGGAAGGACACGACGAAACACGATGGCGGCTACAGCAGAGCAAGGAGGAGCTACATCCTCGGACACAAGCCCGATCCTAAGCCCGGAACAGATGAGACAAATCATCACATCCCTAAGTGGAGGAAACAGGAAACCCAAAGCCAAAGAACCTGAGGTTTACGGAGGAGAACGGCACAAACTACGAGGATGGCTAGCCCAACTCATAGTGTACTACAGGACAGTAGGGTGGCAAAACGGCCACGATGAGGAAAAAATCCTCTATGCGACAAGCCTCCTAAGGGACGATGCAGGAACCTGGTTCACACCCTACGCAGAAGAACGAATCACTCCAGCATGGGACAATTGGGCAGGGTTCAAAGCAGAATTACAAAGACAATTTGGTGTAATCGACGCCAAGGGAGAGGCAAGGATCAGACTGAAGAACATGAAGCAAGGCAAATGATCAGTTACTGAATACTGGAACGAATTCCGCCTAGTGGCTAGCGAAGCTGAGTTGGACGACTCAACCGGAGGGGAACTACTTCTAGGAGGAATGATCGCAGAATTGCGGAACGCCTGGGGAGCTAGCAGCGAAGAATACGAAGACCTCGAAACCCTAGCCCAATGGGCAATCAGGAAGGAGACCAAGTTGGCAATGGTCAGGCATATCCAAGGATCGCCATCAACAAAAAGCGTGCAACGAGAAATAATCACACCAGAAACCCGGATGGGACATACCGACCCTCAAATAACGGCAATCAGAACTATGGCGACCCTATGGAACTGGACACGACTCGGAAACGACCGAGATTCAACATCTTGAGGGAAGAATTCCAAAGGAGGATACGAGAACAACTATGCCTCAAATGCGCACAACCGGGACACTTAGCCTGGAGTTGCCCGACAAAAGACGGACCCAAGCCATTCAACGCACAAACCAGGAGTTGGCAACCTGCTAAGAAAACCGACCCTTGGCAAAACAGACCAAAGATTAGGCAAATGGAGGTCGAACAGGAACCCGCACAGTCGGGAAATGACGACTGTCACCAGTAAGAGATGGTCTGAGGGACAGACCCGAACGAAAACCCATCATCATGGAGAACAACTACGCGGCACTTAACTACACAGATACCCACGAAAACGAGAATGACCACATCATGGTCAAGATACAACTACACGGCGAAAAAGAGTCAGTAACTATCTACGCCATGATTGACTCAGGAGCAACAGAAGACTTCATAGACAGAGAAGTCTGCAACCAACACGGGATCAAGATGATCAAAGCAAAAAACCCCAAGGAGATTTACCTTGTGGACGGAAAGCCAAGTGCTATGGGTCCCGTGACCCATATGACGAAAGTATTTATGGACATTAGTAGCCATAGGGAATTGGCAATCTTCCAAGTGGCAAACCTCCAAAACCATGAGGTCATCCTCGGGATGCCATGGGTAAGAGAACACAACTCAACGATTGATTGGAACGACAAAAGGATCACATTCAAGGGCGAACGATGTACGACGTGGTGTCTGAAAAGTTGGCCCGTTGCATATGCGGTACCCGAACAAAAAGCCCTGGAAGAAAATCTCATCACCAGATTCTCCAAGATCCAGGCCAAGAATGGCCCAACGGCTAATGACCTGAGTGTCAGAGTTAAGAAGCTATCCGCTGAGGCCAGAGTGCCTATGAAGGGAACAGCAAGAGCGGCAGGACACGACCTGTACGCCAACGACGGAACCGACGTTCCTGCCAGAGGGCAAGCAATTGTTGGGACGGGGATAGCTATCCGATTACCTCACAACACCTATGGACGAATTGCACCACGAAGCAGTCTAGCAGTCAAACACCGACTCACGACAAATACAGGTGTAATAGACTCCGACTACAGGGGAGAAGTGAAGGTGGTCCTAGCCAACCTAGGAGACCAACCATCCCGAGTGGAAAAAGGAGACCGAAAAGCACAACTAATCATCGAAAATCGATAACAGGGAACTACAAGAAGTAACTCAGTTGGATGAAACTGAGAGAGGAGATCAAGGATTTGGGAGCTCCAACACCACCATGGACGAAAAGGTCAGGGGCCAGAAGGCCAAACCAAACATGGAAATCAACGAGATATCGGCAAGAGCTTTCGGAGAGTTCTACCCAAGAGGAGAAACGACCGGCATCCTAAAATGGGAAGAAGTCGACAACGAAATTCAGCTGGAAGCTATCAACATTAGCACAGAGCTGGCGATAAAAAACAAAAAGAACAACGATGACCAGGACGTGAGAGACACGGTTCCACGAGAATATCATCACCTGTTGGATATATTCGAAAAAGGAGAAAAAACAACAGTACCACCCCACCGCACAGGGATCGACCTGGGAATTGACCTGGAAGAAGGAAAAACGGTACCCATCAAGAGAATATACGCCCTCAGTAACGACCAACTGGAAGAACTTCATCGATACATCAAACAAAACGAGGAACACAGATGGATTCGAAGGGTGAAATCAGGAAGGGGTTCACCAATCATGTTTGTCAAAAAGAAGGACGGCAAACACAGACTATGTGCCGATTACCGAGCCCTCAACGAAGTTACCAAGATGGATCGACATCCACTACCGCTTATTAGCGAAGCCCTAGACAGACTAGGGGGAGCCAAATACTTGACCAAGCTGGATATTAAGGACGCCTACCACAACATTCGAATCAGAGAAGGAGACGAATGGAAGAAAACCTTTTCAACAAGGCTGGGAACCTACGAATACCTAGTCATCCCATTTGGACTATGCAACGCACCGGCGGTGTTCCAACGATGGATCAATGAGGTCCTTATGGAACACATCGACATGTGTTGTATCGTCTATCTGGATGATGTACTCATATATTCAAACACCCTACAACAACACCGAAAAGAAGTCAGCAATATCCTCGAAGCAATACGAAAATCGGGAATGAAGGTCAAACCATCCAAGTGCGTATTCCACCAAAGCGAGACAGAATACCTAGGATGTATCATTGGACAAGAAGGAGTCAGAACCGACCCAGTTAAGACACAAGCCATATGGGACTGAACAACACCCAAGAAAATCAAGGAAATCCGATGTTTCCTAGGCTTCTGAAACTTCTACAGAGGGTTCATCGAAGGGTTCAGCAAGACAGCCAGACCACTATACACAAGGACAAACAAGGAGTGCATCGGCAACTGGGAGTGGGGAGACAAAGAACAACTAGCGTTCGACGAATTAAGGACAAAACTCACGACAGCACCAGTACTGGTCTACTTCGACCCCCTCGCACGGACCAAAATCGAAACAGATGCCTCAAAATACGTCTGCTCCGGGATACTATCACAGCAATGCCAGGACGGAAAATGGAGACCAATGGCGTACCGATCCAAGACAATGTCGGACGCCGAATGCAACTCCGACATACACGATAAGGAACTACTGGCGATAGTCCAGGCATTCCACCAATGGAAAAGATACACAAGAGGAAATCCGAAACCGATACAGGTCCTCACAGACCACAAGAACTTAGTCACCTTCATGACAACGAAGGAACTAAACGAACGGCAAGCACGATGGATGCAAGAATTAAGTCAATACAACTTCAAAATCGAGTACCGACCAGGAAAGGAAGGGGGAAAGCCAGACCCCCTTACAAGAAGAGAAGGGGACCTACCCATGGTAGGAGATAAAACACGCGCTCGAAATGTTGGAATCTCACTGCCAAACGAACGATACTAGGATATCCCGGACACTGAAGATATCAAGCTCGACATCTTGGAAACGACCGAGCTTCGAGACAAGAACGAAGGAGAGATACAGAAGGCAAGCAACGACGACGCAGAAATCCAAGACGTCAAAAGAAACTTGGATGAAGGAAGAAAAGAAATGAAACGAGTAGCGCTCGGGCTATGCCAATGGGAAGATGGCCTCTTATAGTACCAAGGAAAGATTTGGATACCAAACAATGAAGAGATAAGGACCGCTCTTATCGCTAAACACCACGAACCCCCACAAGCGGGACATGGCGGAACAGCAAAAACTACCGAACTCATCAGCCGACGATATTATTGGCCGAAGATAAGAGAAGATATCAAACGATTCATAAAGAATTGCTACACATGTCAAAGGACCAAAGTGGTCCGACACGCACCATACGGATTGCTACAGTCAAACGAGGCTCCCGATCGACCATGGAAATCAATCGCTATGGGCTTCATTACAGACCTGCCGAAATCAGAAGGATATGACACCATACTAGTGGTTATCAATCGGCTGACCAAAATGAGCCATTTCATTCCATGCTCAAAGAACCTAGACGCAGGGCAGTTCGCCAATCTCTTCGTGAAGGAGATAGTCAGGCTACATGGACTACCACACGATATCATCACCGACAGCGGAACGCTATTTACCTCAGACCTATGGAAAGAAACCACAGGGAAATTAGGAATCGAACGACCACTTAGTACGGTGTTCCACCCACAAACAGACGGACAGACGGAACGAACCAATGCCATATTAGAACCATACCTCCGAGCCTACATCCACTATCAACAAGACGATTGGTGTGGCTACCTACCATTGGCAGAATTTGCATACAACAACGGTTATCAGGAGACCATAAAGAACATATCCTTGTTTGTAAATTATGGAATCAATCCCGAATACGAGATGATCGGTCATCTGATACAAGGAAAACAAACGAAATCAGAAGAAATGACTCAATTACATGAGTCATTAAGAAACGAGATGGTGGCCGCGCAATTACGACAAAAAGAATACTACGATCTATACAGGAAACCTGATCCGAACCTACAATCAGGAGATATGGTGTGGTTGTTGCCACACAACATCAAGACCCCAAGACCATCAAAGAAACTAGACTACAAGAAAATCGGACCATTCAAAATCCTGGCAAAGATTGGGACAAGCGGATATAAGCTGGCCTTACCACCCTCAATGGCCATACACAACACATTCCACATCTCCCTCCTTGAACCTTACCAAGACAACCGATTCCCCTCACAGATCAAAGAACGCCCTCCTCCTATTAAGATAGAAGGAGAAGACGAATACGAACTCGACGAAATCATCGACTCTCGACTCCACTACAACAAGCTCCAATACTGAGCCAAGTGGAAGAGCTATTCACCAGAACACGATAAAGTCTGGTACCCCGCGGAAAACTTCAACAATGCAGAACACACAGTCCAACGAGTCCACCAACGCTAGCCAAGAACACCCGGAGTGGATACACGTCATGATCAACAGATCGTCCTCTGCACCTCCCCCCGTGGTCAGACAAGAACGACCCTCACACACACCGGAGAGCGATGCCCAGCACATCGCTCGCAACGCTACTCCCACTAGCCCCTCATACTCAGGCTCACCAAAGAGGGAGCTAGCGCACGCCTCCATGATCTGGACCGACTGCACCGATGATGGATGCCAAATCCATCTCGGCGAAAAACAAGGGTCAGGCTGGTACCTACAATTCACCAGGAGATCGAGAAAACTAAGTGTCGCCCACGACCACGACTGGCGACAGGAGACGGAAGCAAACCCAGGAGAGGACTGGGCCCCACAACAACCTCGCCGGAGAAGAGCCAGAAGGGCTCATTACGAAATCACGAGCTGGGAGCATTGATTCAACATCAGCAAAAATAATACTTGGCGCCTGGTGTGCCCCATGCGTCTGGCGCATCTAGCGCACATAACCTCAATCGAGAATCAGGAGGCAACTACTGGTTCCCCTCACTCAGGGCACACCGGGCGCAACAATTTATGTTCCTGAACCCACCTGGCACAACACCTAATCTTTCTGAACGCACCTGGCGCAACACCTAATCTTCCTGAACGCACCGGGCGCAACACCACATCTTCAAAAAAAGAGTCAAGGGTTCCCCCTTTACCCGCTCCTGACCTAGGTCACAACACTGATACATGATAAAGAGTTTATTTAAATAGTCTATTATATTTCTAATTCTACTAGTCTAGCTAAGTGGTCTAAATACAGGCGTCACCTTCCCAGCTTCCTCCGGGCACACCCTATGGCTCCCCCGGCAGGGCTACAATAGGGACCACCTCCCCAGAAGACAGCGAAATCCTGGGTTTTGATGCGACAGGGACGTACCTTATACCGGCGTGTAGCTGGCGTCGAGCCCAACAACCCCCCGCAAACAGAATTGGAATCCGTTAAGTAGTCGTGGAGTAATCAGCTATCGAGTAAAATTCCGCCAGGGTTACTGTCACAAACGGTGACTAAGCAAGGCAGACTCTCACATGACTAATAGTTATTAGTCATCGGTTTGTTATCTTTCACGCTATGAGATCAGTTGACTCATAGGATTTCACATAACGATGCAGTAGCGTGTCATTGGTTGATTGTTATTGGTTGATGTTTGACATGACGCACGATTGTGGTCATGTGGCTTATGTATTTCGCACATGACTCATAGTTATGAATCATGGGTCTCACGCATGTGACCCTGTTAGAGCACATGACTTGTTTTATGGGTTTTGATTGGTTGCGAGATACGGTGCAGCTGACTCGCACAGGTCAGCTGAGGGATTTCACACTATGACTCACTCTGAGTCATGAGTTGCGTGACGCGAGGGAATGAGTCACGCAGGGTTAGGGTTGAGGGAAGTACCCCTATATAAGGGCACTCTCGGGACATGGGATTTGGGTGGCTCGGATCATACTCCCATCCTAATATCCCTACGACCTCCCTCCCCTCACAACGACAAACCACGACCCCGGTGGCAGGAGGTTGACTGGCCAGAACTCACAGACAGACTAAAAAGCTGGCTAGTCCCTCCCCCCCCGAACACCCCCTCACCGATCCAACTTGACCAATGGTTCGCCTCGGCCCTCTCGGCACTTACGACGGCAATCGAGAACAACACACCACGCTCACGACCCTCCCCGAGATCCAAAGCTTGGTGGACCCCCCTCCTCACCGCTCTCCGCAAGGAATTCGCAAAAGCCACCCGCAAGGCCAAGAAGCTGCGGACCCCCGACTCGTACACCACGGCGAGGCAAGCCAAGCTCGGCTATTTCAAAGCCATCAAAAGAGCCAAGGCTACCTATTGGGCCGACTTCCTCTCATCAACCTCCCCGGACAACATTTGGACAGCCAAGCAG
>Ga0307507_10008885_pt1 | contig 13667 bp, 14 predicted proteins | sample 7_EM_MG_FD_207223 | JGI IMG/M metagenome (GOLD analysis project Ga0307507, IMG submission 207223) | Populus trichocarpa ectomycorrhiza microbial communities from riparian zone in the Pacific Northwest, United States - 7_EM | ecosystem: Host-associated > Plants > Roots > Unclassified | place...
AAAAAACATACCTTTTTTGGACGAAAACATACCCTATTTGGAAGGCAGTAGGGGGGGGGGGCGGTACCAAGAGCCTTAACCAAAAAAATCGACCCCGGGTAGTTTTTAAATTCTTGGGACCCCCTTGATATGACCTCTAAAAATATTTTTTTTAAGGCCTCATGGACCCACCCCTCCCCCCTACCTCGGGTCACGGCATGCATTCCCGGTGCGCCCTTGGGCTTGACGCACAAATGGATGGTGAGTGACCAAGTTTAATCTCATTTTTTTTGATCACATTGTATTCTACTAGCATAACAACATAACAACCAAACCACATTTTTTCATCGCTCCTCAAGATCATCCGTCATCTCAAAAGAAATCCCGGGACCCGAAGAACCCACGTACAGCCAATTAGCTCATTTGAGAAATGCCGGAGAAATGTATATAATAGGCGCGAAACGGAACACAAGGTTGCCACAGCTCCCGTTTTGCCGAAACCATCGGGAACCAAGCGGGGAATTGGTCATAGTCTAAGTCTTTTGACGACCTACCAAGAAAAAGGCCCTCAGGCTGTGAGCTTAGGCGAAGTATTTTTCCGACATACTTACAAATTTTCTGTTTTCTTTTGATGCTTTTTGGACTTAGATTTTTTTGAGACTCCATCTTTCACTTATTATGCTCTGACCAAGAAATAAGCGATGTGGTGAAGGTGATTGGATCACCGAGTTTATTATTGGTTTCTGTTGACCGTAGTTAAGGCGCCCCTTGCCCTCTCGACGATAATTTATGAGCCGCATTCATCTTACCTTCGTCCAAATCATCAGTTTTTAAGGTGACATTGCTGGCTGCCCATTAATGGTGACCTGACGAGTGAAGGTTTCGCCAAATTGCACTCTGCAAGCTGCCAAGCGCTCGAGGACAGTAGACAACTTGGAAAGGAATGATCAACAGAACAGTTTGCAGATAATTAGCCTTTTTACATAAAGTACTGTTCTTAGAGGAGATTAAGGGAAAGGGGCTGATTCAGGCCTCGGCTTAGTAACACATGGCAAGACCCGAAGAACCACCGATGTTTCCGTATTTGGAAATAAAACATCACTTTTTCCCTCCTCCTCCTCGTCGTAGTCGTCTTCCACTCTCCTTCATCATCGTCGCTGTCGTCGTCGTCGTCGTTGGTTGCGATGGCGAGCTCCTTGCAACCCCAGCCCACGTCACCAACATCATCTCGACATGCCCCTCCTGGTATCATTGTTGTAAGTGGGGCTCAGTATGTTGAGTACGACGCACGTAGCCCTCCGCCATCACATTCGGAGGTTACGACCCCGTTCGAGGACTCCCAACTCCTTTCCCGCTCGCCTCCACCAGACGCACAACGTTCGTCGTCAAGGATGTTTCCATCACCCCTCAACTCAACACCACCGGTGACGAACCCCTTTACGCGCTCTTCGTCCACGTCATCTCGCCCCGTGTCTAGGAGCAGTAGCACCCGCCCTTTTGTCTTCTCAAAATTCCGTGAAGAAGGCCGAAGTCCAGGGAGTCACTTTTCACCATCCACAATGGCAGGTCTCGGGCTAGGTGTCGCTTCTAGCGGCCTCCCACCAACTCTAGGACCGCGTGGGGGCTCCATGGTGCTCTACCGCCTCGCAGACGACCCCGCGACTCAACGAGGCTCGCTGCTTCCACCAAAGTTCAGTTCGCGATGCAACTCGATAGCTTCCTCATCAGGCGATTCGGTCGTCTCCATCCTACCGGACTCAAAGTACCCGAGCGAAATTTCAACCATCAGAGGGCTGGTGCCATATGCTTACGATCCGGCGTTGGACGAAATGGAGCCACCGGATGCGGAGGATTATCTCCATGACCCGATGAGCAAGGGCGGATTCATAGGCGACAAGGGCGCGTTTCCGTGGAGAGGCATTTTGAACGTTGCGGTGCTGCTGCTGCTCATTCTCGGCTTGCTCATCCTCTTTATATTTTATCCAGTACTAACGTTTTATCGGAATGCTGCGAGGAACAATGCTATTGATGGGAATATCAGGATTAACGCAACGGGTGCGTCCTCTCTACCGCAGTTTTCGTCGCTTACTCGTTTCCAGGTCAATCACCGGTACTGTTTCAAATGCCAGAGACCATCGACGCAGAAACCCCTGCCTCTGCACGAAGGCACACGGGCACCGATGGAAGCCAGTACGAACTCGTGTTCTCGGATGAGTTCACCGTCGACGGCCGGACGTTCTACCCTGGTGAGTCTTACGACATTCTCCTTTCTCTCTGACTGACCTGCTTCATAGGTGATGATCCATTCTGGGAAGCCGTCGATCTCTGGTACGGTGCCACGGGAGATCTTGAATGGTACGATCCACAGCAGGTTACGACACGCAACGGCTCTCTGGTAATCACGCTGGACACGACCAACACCACCGTTGCCGGTCAGACGCCAGGTGTGATGTTTCGGCTATTCCTACTCACTCACTTACCCGCGAGTACAGGTTCCACGTCACCTTTTACTAAGGCACAGAACCACAATCTCAACTACCGCTCCGGTATGCTTCAGAGCTGGAACAAGTTTTGTTTCACTACCGGGTACATCGAAGTGAGCGTGGTACTCCCCGGACATGCCAATTCTGCAGGTTATGTGAGTGTTCCTCTGTATACTTCGTTTGTCTTCCCTCTTCTGCTGCTCGTGTGCAGACGGCTGCACTTTTTTTGATGTCGGGGTCTTGGGCTTTGCCAGCCCTGCAGGGATGCACTTTTTCCCCCACAACTCAAGTGCCTTATTTTGGGGCAAGTGGCGTTCCGTTGTTCCGAGCTTCCCATCGGCCTCAGTTCTCGACATTCCGTTATAGGCTGTTGGAATGTTTGGTTTTGACACTGGATAGATGCTGGGATTTCGTTTCATTACTCTTATCGAGCGTTACATTGAAGTCGATTCTGACATACTCATCTGCAGTGGCCTGGAGTCTGGACGATGGGAAACCTTGCAAGGCCTGGATACCCTGCGACTACGGATGGCATGTGGCCTTATACGTATGCACACTCCTCGTCTTTAACGCTCACGTGGCCTCACACCTCCCTCATTCTAGCTATGACTCTTGTGATGTGGGAACATTTCCGAATCAGACGAATCCGGACCATCTCGGACCTGCTGCAGCGCTTCACTCCAATAACTCGAGACCACAGTATAACTATGAGTTGAGTTGGTTGAGCGGGCAGCGCCTCTCGTGAGTCTTCCCTTCTATCTGATATTACCTGGAGACTCATGCTTTTCTTCGTTGGCAGAGCTTGTTCATGTCCGGGCAGCGATCATCCAGGGCCAACGTACAACAAAGGTCGTGGCGCGCCTGAAATCGACATTTTCGAAGCTTCCAAGAACAAAGTTTCTGGTGTTGGTCAGACAGTGTCGCAGAGTGCCCAATTTGCGCCATTTTCGGCCGATTACCTTTACCTGAATGCGACCCCGCAAGAGTGGCAAAATTTGAACGCTCCGAATACGTGGGCGAATGTGTATCATGGTAGTGCTGTGTGAGTGCTCCCTCTTGCGTTTGGACAACCTTATTCTTATGGCTCCTTGGTGACGCGCAGGCAACAGTCGGTCTCTGGCGTCACGATCCTTCCGGACGATATGTTCCAACATTCTGGGGGGAACTACAAGAAACTTGGTATGTCTCTGTGCTCGTAGTCCGTAGTTTTTCTGACATCTTTGTCCGCAGGTTTCGAATACTGGTCGGATCCCAACAGCCGGTCGGACGGGTATGTTCAGTGGATGGTAGACGGGAATCCTACGCACCGGGTTGGAGCTGCTGCTGTCGGCCCCGACCAGGGTTCAGGTGGCAGTGGTGTCGGGCAGAGGTTGATTCCAGAGGAGCCCATGTCGATTGCTTTCAACCTGGCTATATCACGTGAGCACTTCATCTTTCGAAAACGAGTCGTGAACCCATTTTTATTCAGCGAATTGGCCGCCGATGGATGTTTCAACATTGATATTTCCGGCAGAGTTTAAGATTGACTACGTTCGGGTGTATCAGAAAAAGGGCAGCATCAACGTCGGTTGTGATCCGAAGAATTACCCAACAGCAGATTATATCAACAATCATCTGGACGCATATCAGAGTAAGCTGTTCATAGTTTCCAGTGCGTCGTTGTAGGTATTGACGCGCATTACGATAGATGTGAATATGACGACTTGGAAATGGCCGAAGCCTAAAAACTCTTTGGTGAGTTTGATTCCCCTTACTCATTCGCGTTGCCCAACTTCTTTATAGTACGAGGGTGGATGCTAGCTGCGTCGTACCCGTTGCCATCGCCTCCAAGGCGATCATGCCAATCTCACGCTGTGCCGTTGTACTATATCCCTCACCCCATCAAAACCAACCGGTCGCTGCCTTTCAGAACATATCCCATCATTGCATCTCCCACTCACTCGTTAACCACATTCATCCTTGCCTTCTTATGCCAGGCTCTGCTGCCATATACGTATCGTATCCCGCTTAATTGGTCCTCGTCCTTCCCCCCATCAAGACATGCATGCTCTGGGCATGTACCATTCGCGCCGCCTTCCATCGTCTGCATGCGGATCTTACGCACTCTGTCATTCCTAATGCGTAGCCCCTGTTCAGGCAAAGCAAATCTCCACGCGGATACGCCGGGGAAGCCAGCTTTATGGGTTTCGTACATTGCGGCCCTCACATACTTTCTTCACTTCCCTCACACCATACCACATGGGCTTCGTGATTAACCCATGCACTTGGAAATCCATCCCCCCTGCTTCTGAAGGTACAATCATTCATATACTCAATCCAACATCTAAACCGCATAAAACGCTGTCGTGCCACCGCTCTCAATTACCTTCGTTCTGCTATACGTAGTCAAGCTAGTTGACCCCACGTTCCCCGCCCCTCCCTTACTTTCGAAAGTACCACAATCTTTTCTCACCATTGAACGCTGCATCATAGTCTGCTCTCCTGCAAATCCCTGTAATAAAGCTTCGACCTGACTTATTCTTCCCTTTGTTTATTCTTTTTTATTTTTGTTCGCTGTTAAGACCCAGAATACAGAGCTTAAGAAGGTGCTTTGCCGGAGTTAACGCTGTAGTCCCCGGGTTTTCGACTGGCACTGAGAGGCCCTGCAAAATCAGTATGTCGCATTTGCAAAGAGTTTTATCGGCCTGATGGTCTAGTAGTATGATTCCTTGTTAGGGTTCTTCCATTCGAGGAGGTCCCGGGTTCAATTCCCGGTCAGGCCCGAAAGATGTCTTTTTCGTAGTACTCCGGTTAAATATAGGTTCCTCCTCACTCTCGATTTCGCTCTCTTTTACCGAGAACCCATATCAGTTTCGTCACTGATAGTCGTCCTCATCGTGCACACCGTGTTGCGCTCGCTCATATCTTTATTCCTCCATATTATAACCCCCTGTCGCCGTCTCTCGATTATTTTACTTGAGGTAGCCAATTACCGTACACAAAGCCAATCGATCAGTCCGCGTCTACGGACATTGCCCCACATTGACAAAGCAAAACGTAACAATAAAGAGAAGTGCTCCGAGTCTGACTCGGAATTGAACCCAGGACCTCCTTGCACCCTCCTTGAGACGCTTAAAATCCCTAACAAAAAATCATACTAAGTATTAGAATTTCAGGCCAGCCAGTCACCAGTGAGAGATCAAGAGAATGCTATGACGTCCTTGTCCCATACAGGCACCCTTTTCCTGATGGTCGGTGAGTATCCTTCATGCATTGTAAGTATTCTACCGGCATAAACCAAACCATCATTCCTCAAACTCGTCCATCATGCATCGGGGCTCATCTCAAAGAATCCACAACTACATATACTTCGACAAGGAAATGTATTTATTCTGCGCGGAGCGGACCACAAGGTCACCTCAACGCCCATGTTGTTGATTTGTCGTTGCACGATTTAAATGTTGAATTGTTGTATGTAATTTAAAGGACATGACTAGATGAGAAAGAAATAGTATAAAATAATTAAACGGGAGTAGATTGAATCGGTGGATGGAGAGAGAAGGAGCACAGAAGAGGAGAGAGGTCATGGGGTGTCGGCAGCGAAAAGAACAGGAATAATCACGAAAAAGCGTGATGGGCACGAGTGCTCATCATCGCGTTTGAGCTTTTTGAACGCTTTGGATAGAAAATCTCGATATATCTTACTTACAATTGAATATTGCCCTTCTTCGAATTTTTGTGGGGGCTCCGATGGACCAATTTGGATGGGTGGCAGAGGGGAGGAAAAATCGTCGGACGTTTATGATCATCTTGCCTTCTCAGTCCTGGCATCTCATCCGATCATGTGTTCAGGACTATCGAAATGCCCTGGCAGGGCTGTCGTACATAATGCACGCCGGCTGCCTATGGGCACTGATAAAGACAGACTACAATGGGGTGCGTCACTCTTATTTGAGCGTAATGCGATTCAAGGAGCAACTTACCATTTACTCCCATTCACAGTGGTAGAAGTTGTGCGCTTTAATTTCAGAGAAGTTCAACATCAAGTCAAGACTTTCGAACAAAAACTCCGAAGGTAAATCTCCACGTCAGATCATAGGACTCGGGGAAGCTGCGTCATACTCCCCGGAGTACGATTGCATCCTCACCCACTACAGTTTGACTACAGTGTTTACTCCCTCACGCCGAGAAAAAGCACAATACAGTATACGAATCCCTATCGAGACTGGCTGTCAGGAAGGGAGTCCAGGGCTATATGAGGTGAGAGATGTCCGGAGAAACACGGTTGCCTGCTGTTGGAGTAAGCACATTACTCGCGTGACGTCATCATTAGGTTGACGTACAAAACATGGTGCCAAGACAGATGTGTGTGCGTCATTTTCTCGTCCTACTGCCCTTTGAGGGTAGAGTAGTGAATTCAGAGTGGATTCGGAGCTATGGAAAGCGCTCCAGTGTCATTTGGATTCTGACGTTATAATAAGGTGCGGGAAAATCTTGCGGAAATGGAGGATTTATGACGCCTGAGGCAGCTGAAAAAATTCCTCCAAATAGGTTCTGGCGTCTGACATATATCAGGCGTAAATTCTATTGGACGATAGGTTTGTGCCTGACGCCTAAAACCTTCCGGGAAATTCCAGGAGCGCTGAGATAGCTTGTCAAGTTACGCACGCTGAGTAGACTGATTACGTTCGTAGTCATCGGTGAATTGATAATATTTCCTCGAAGTTCCACAGGGTGGCATAGAGGATTACTTAGTTAGTCACAGTTTCGGGCAGCTGTGGAAAGCAAGTCGACACTCAAGACATGTAAACAGGAAGGCGTTATCACGTGCACGTGTGCTTTGCAAACTTCAACTACCATGGAGGGCCCACGTTCAAAACGTATTTCTCTCTAGTCAATCAACATTTTCTGGTCGTCTGGTGAGTTTCCGCCGGAGATGGTGGCGTTCTCGTGGTAACCGGGAAGATAAGATAAGATGTTGGGCATCGTGGGAGACCCTGTGCCTTGAGTCTTAGACAGGTCTGTCACCTTGCGGTCAAGTGCTGCCGCGACTGCCCTGTCGCCCAGAAACGCCTTTCTCCTCCTCCCCCATCGTTTTCGAAATGCATGAACATGAACTGACCCGGGATTCCATAACAAAATCAACCCGACGACGAAGTCTCAAAACACTCTTTCAGCTCCCTCTTTCATCCCGATCTCCCGATTTCATCTCTGCATCAACTGCAGAAGCTGTTGGCTCGATTCCAGCGGACATTGTCCGTGAAATTGTCGACCTTCTGACTCCTGCAGATGTCCTCAACATGAGCCTTACTGTAAGTCGTTTCTTGGTTGAGTGGCGCGGGCGCTTACTCTTCCTTCCATCAGTCAAAGCATCTGCGGTCGATGTTGCTGCCAGCTCTTTATGATACAGTCATCCTCAAGTCGAGCAGAACATGCAAAATAACGCTGCTTATGCTGTCCCAGAATAGATACCTTTGCGGATTCATCCGGAAGCTTGCCGTCCGCCCCAACTACTACCTATCATGGCCAAGGCCAGATGAACTTCTTGACGAGCGTTGGGTTGTGGATATGATCAAAGAGATTGCGGATGGTCTGACGTCAATGCACACTTTTGACTGGGATGGGTTGGAGCTGCCCAAGGACTGTCTCTGGGATACATTGCGGCTATTGTACGTAACTAACGTCGTCGTCATCGATTGGAACAATAACAACACAATAACAACCTCCCCCAGTTGCCCCCAACTCAAGAGTGTCTTCTCTAACGTCGGGCACTGGCCTCTGAACCCCAACAGCAGCCTCTTCAAATTCCGAGGCCTCACCAGCTTCTCACTCATCATTCGGCACGGATTGGGAGGGTCAGGTACGCTTCTTGTCAGCCAAGCTATCATTCATTACCGGTTACCCATCACTCCGCATAGAATTATTTCCGGTTCCAGAAGATCTCCCTCCCCAGTTTTGGGACATGCTCCTGAACCATTGTCCCGACCTCCAAGAACTCGCGATCTGCAGCTTCTCCTCTTCCTCCCGCGTGTTCGACTTTGAGCGCATCGCAGAGGGAAACTGGCAGCGCCTGCACACCCTCACACTTGGTTCTTTCGGCTACCAAAGGGACTTCTCACTCGGGCCCAATTCTCTGATCAACGAAAATGCACTATGCAAGTTTTTGGAAACGCACCACGAGCTGAAGTATATCAGATTCTTGTGGAACTTTAAGCGCTGGATGTCCCCGGATGTGGTACCCATGCCTATTTCCCCAACTGCGCTTCCTATCCTGGACACGTTTATAGGGGTGTATCAGCAGCTGGCGGAGCTGCCTCATCCCGAAAAGGTGGAAACGCTGGATTTGACCTGCGAGCCCATCTATGAAACGAGGCTTGATGCTGTGTGTCCACTTTTGAGCAAGCTGACGGCCCTCACGTCGTTGGATATCTGGACACACGTGTTTGATCCCCATCGCGACCATACACCGTTCTTCACCGCTATTCTTGCTGCGTGCCCGAACCTCACGGATTTCCATTTCATGTGTACCACCTCTTTTACAGTTGTATGTCCTCATCTCCTCTTCCTCTGTCTCACCCACTGACCTGCTGTCGTTATCTATTTTAGAAACCACTAAAACAGCTCCTTGCCCAACTCTACCGCCTCCCAGCTCTAAAACGCTTCTCTTTGACGAAAGGACACAAATATCTAGATGAGAGCATGCTCTCTACAGCCATGCGGATCCTGAAACACACCCCGGCCTTGAGGCAAGTGAACATCCGCTGGGCACGCGAGCAATGTCCAAACCATTTGAAGCAAGAGGGATCGTATGATGTTGTGCTTGGGAAGGACGCGCGCCCGGAGTCGGTGGCGGTGGTTGAGAGGGGGATACCCTTGTTTGGGCGGCCGTTTTGTAGGCGGTTTAAGGTCGGGATTGATTTTGGGAAGTATGAGGCCGAGGAGCGGAGGGATAAAAAGGGGAAGGGGAAGAGGGCGAGTTGGGTTGGAGGTGCTTCGTTTGGGGTTGGGATTAAGTCGAAGAGTTTTGCCGAGAATCGGACTGTGGATCTCGCAGATGATTCTTCAACTTCCCCTGTGGTGGAAGCGACGTCCGTGGGGGCTTTTGATGCGATATCAAGTGCTGATTCGATACCTGGCTCTCCTGATCTCTCCACGTCTTCTGGATCTTCTGCGTCTTCCGCTTTCTCTTCGGGAACTCTGTAAACCCTCGACCTTTTCTGCAACTCCCGACCATCCACCATCACGACTACCACGACTACAATGGCTAGGCACAAGACCTCATTATCATGTTAAAAGGTTTTCTTCCTCTTGCTATCACACGGCATTTTTGTTATCCTCGTTGTTTTTCTCCATCTACTCTGGTCTCAATACTGACTTTTTGTGAATTATGATGCCTGCGTTGTAGCCAAGTATTCTTGTACTTAGAAGAATGTTGTATGTACTTTTTATCTTGAATACGTCCTGTGTAGTTCCGAATAAATGAAAGGTAGATACAGGAGAGAAACTCGAATTCTGAAGAGGTGGCTTATGTCTGAGTCGATTAGGTATCAATGACAGCGCTTACATAGTCTGCATCATGGTACATACGATACATAAATCCTGGAGGGATTTTGGACGCATCTGAACTAAGAACACCTAGGTAGGAATCATCCAGAAGTCGAAGCCTGAGGAGGGCTTGCCGTCTTGGTGTCCGGGCTATATGAGCCCGGCACTACCTGCATATAAACAGGTGACAAAATCTGTCCCTGCTGCATCGGCTGACCCTCCACAGTTGTCTGCGTCATCGTAGGTGACGACTGCAGCACATACATCTGCGTCTGAGGCGGAATAGGCGCAGGGGGTGGTGCGTGCAGGGGTTGGTACTGCACGTATCCAGCTGGATACGTTGCTTGACGATGCGAACGTGGGCCGCGGGGTGACCTGTGTGTAGGAAGCGGAGGAGGGGGAGGCATATATGTTGGCATTGCATATGGGTATGAGGGGTATGGGTATGGGTAGGCAGTGGGGATGATGGGGCTGGCGGATCTGGGAGGTTCTCCCTCCGTTGAAGTTGAAGTTGGGCGGCGGGATTTATGCCGCCGATGGCCCGATTTCTTGTGGTGGTGGTCGCGATGCCGGTCGCGCCGATCGGAGGTGCGTTTGCTGCTTCGTCCGGAGACGGGGGACATGGGTGATCCGAGAGTTAGGTTGGTTCCAACGCTGGTTCTCATTGACGTAGATCCGTTGCTTAGAAGATCTAGGTCGGCGGTTCTTCTCTTTGCCATGACGTCGCGGTACCATGATGACATAGGTTTTTTGACCCGACGTTTGCCATCACGTTTGTCGCGGCTGTCGCCTGGCCTATAGTCGATAGTGACGCGATCGTGAGCGATCCAGGGGAGGTGATAGAGGGTTTTGAAAAATCTCTCAACGGGGCTGAGATCGGATGTGAATGATGGGTCGTAGTATGATGTGGCGGTTGTCATCACGGTGTTACGCGACGTAGGTGACGGGGACAAGGTCATTTTGCGATAATCGCGTGCGGGGAGTGGGTGCCCGCTTACGGCACTGGCAGGGGACTGAATGTTTGGATCAGTGTCATGCGTCTGTGCCGTCTGTCTTCTGGTAGGAACCAAATTCAACGGAGGGATTGCTGGGGATCGGGATGGGGTGCGCGTTGGAGTACGTGCAGGGGAACGCGAGGGTGTATGAGCAGGAGAGCGAGCTGGAGTACGAGCGACAGAACGTGCTGAGGAGTGGGATGGGATGACCATTGGGACAGGCGGAGGATCGTTGTGGTGAGGTTCCTGAGAATCCTGGTACATCATGACAGTTGGGATACGTCCAGTAGTGTGGGGACGAGCGGTGGAGTCGTCTTCATCCACAAAGCGTGACTGGTCAAGGGGGCGGTCTTCGTATACTTGTGGTCGACTCTCATATTGTTGGGGGTGCTCGTCATAAACCTGGGGACGACTGTCATATTGCTCGTCATAGAACTGGGCGCTTTCTTCATTTGCGATGCTTTCAGAAGGAGGGGTTACTCGGAAGCTAGGTCCCCGAACGCGTGGGATGGGTGCATTTGGAGAGAAAGAAGGGGCAAGGACTTCTGTGCTAGGCGCCATCGGTGTAGGCATATCCATAGCCTGGACGTATCGAACGTTTGGAAGCCCAGCTACAGGTGTGGGTGGATTCGAAGCATATCTCGGAAGAGTCGTCATACCAGCAGAACTCTCCGTCCCTTCTGTGTTGGATGTTGGTCCTCTGCGAAAGAACCTCCTCTTCTCGCCGCTTCCTCTGGACCTCAGCATCAGCCGGGGAAGTCGTTTCATCCCGCTGACGAATCCCCCGACAAATGACTTTCCTCCTCCAGAGCCCGTTTGCGACCATGACCCAAACGTGTTGAGTTTGTGGCCTTTCCCTATGCCGTGAAGGTAGCCGAGTTCCAGCCCTGGCCCGTTTGGTTCAATGTTCATATATTCTTCGTCCTCCTCGTCCTCGAGTCCCTCAGTGGGGTTAACGGCATGAAATCTCTGCGGGTGGAGTTTTGGTTCTGGAAGAGGACGAGGCGGACGGGTTGGAGAAGTTTCGAGGGGAGGTTCAACAGGAGGTGGGAGTGGGGGATTTTGTTGTGTCGAAATAACCCAAGACCTGGTGCTGGCGCTAGCGTGACTGGCGTGGCTGAGATGAGAATTTCTCGTGAGAGAGCGATTGATGGCATCCCCTGCTTCTGGGTCCGTTTGTGGCAGATGAGAGGGTTCTCTACTCATTCGTCGAAACTCGTAGTCAGCCATGAGAGAGGATGAGAAGGTTTCAATAATTAGACGACAGAAGGTGGAGTTGAAGTGACTCTGCTATGCTCAGCCTGGAGCGTTGTCCGGCCGATGACATGACTAGGGCGCACCGGGTTTGCGTGGAAGATTGGCCGGACCAAGAAGGTGGGTTAGAGGCGTGGCCTGCCTCAAGGCTTCCTTGAGGCACATAACTGATTCGTAACCATATTAGGGAAAGGTTCGATCCCAATGTGCATATAGCACAGCATCAGGAAAATGACACGCTGTCTGATCGTCTTGCCCCAGGCACCTAAGACGAAATCAGACAGATTTGATGAATCTTACCAAAGCTATGTACCTTTCGGTACAAGGCACGAATGTCTGGCACAAGACAGGTAAGAGAACCCAGACAGCCAGGCATTGCCATCTGGTGTCAGACACACAATCTTATTCCAGTTGAGAAGACATTTTTCAGGCAGTTCCAGACAGTTTCATTAGGTTCAATATAGCTTGTTTATTACCACATAGTACACTATTACAGGGATGTACATAGATGAAGCTATTTAGGAGACTACTTACTACCCCAGCCAACATACACACGGAGGAGGCCGTTGGTCGAGGGAGGGGGGAGACTGTTCGTCGAAGGCAGGAGGAGGCTATTTGCCAGGAGAGGCCGTTTGTTGAGAGAGGCCGTTTGTTGAGAGAGGCCGTTTGTTGAGAGAGGCCGTTTGTTGAGAGAGGCCGTTTGTTGAGAGAGGCCGTTTGTTGAGAGGCCGTTTGTCGAGGGAGGAAGCCGTTTGTTGAGAGGAGGCCGTTCTTCGAGGGAGGGAGGAGACCGTTTGTTGAGAGGCCGTTCGTCGAGAGAGGAGGCCGTTGAGAGGAGGCCGTTCGTTGAGAGAGGAGGCCATTCGTTGAAAGAGGAGGCCGTTCGTCGAGAGAGGAGGCCGTTCGTCGAGAGAGGAGGCTGTTTATCGAGGGAGGGAGAAGGCCGTTCATCGAGGAAGGGAGGAGGCCGTTCATCGAGAGAGGGAGGATGGCCATCCATTGAGGGGGGGATGCCATTCGTCGGGAGGAGGCCGTTCGTCAGGGAGAGGCCGTTCATCGGGAGGAGGCCATTCGGCGAGAGAGGAGGCCGTTCGTCGAGAGGGGGAGGAGACCGTTCGTCGAGGGAGGGAGTTTGTTGAGAGATGCGGCTGTTCGTCGATGTGGTGGGAAGGAAGAACAATGAATTTCCGCATTGGGAAATTCAAGATTCAACATAATCGCATGATGTCGGAGTTTGAACGGACTTAGAGTTGCGGCTCACGACTGGACGTTGTTCACTCGCCTGTCGCTGTTCAAACGTTCAGGCATGGCATTCGAGACAGTGCCAAAATTGAGAGAAGTACATACAGGTATGACTACTATAGTATATAACTGAGCTACAACTACAACTAGTACAAGACAACCACAACATGCCTTTTCCCTCACTACATAT
>Ga0307507_10008886_pt1 | contig 13665 bp, 4 predicted proteins | sample 7_EM_MG_FD_207223 | JGI IMG/M metagenome (GOLD analysis project Ga0307507, IMG submission 207223) | Populus trichocarpa ectomycorrhiza microbial communities from riparian zone in the Pacific Northwest, United States - 7_EM | ecosystem: Host-associated > Plants > Roots > Unclassified | place...
AAATGCGGCAGTATGCCGCTCCTTAGTCAATACCATACGCTACACGTTGCAATGCGCGAAATGCGCATTTGGCTGCCAAATGCCGCCAAATGCTGTAAAAATGCTGGTAATTTTTTTCCTGACGAAGAGAGAGGGGAGGTAGAGGAGGGAGGGGTAGAGATTAGTGGTGTGGTGTTAAACTTTAAAAATTATATCCTGGGAGCTTAATCGACGACCCCTATATAAAATATTAACAACGTTTAATTATAGAGCTTTAAACTGGTAGATATTTTAGGAATGCCTATTATAAGTAGCTCTAAGTGCAAAATCTAGAATATTTAGTAGTAGTGTAAGTATAGGACGGGGTATATATTTGCGTTCCTAAATGTCGTTATATAACGCAATCTTTGGATAATAAAAACTAGCCGTTAACGTTGCTTAACTAATACCTACTAGAGGTTTCTTTGTCCTTCCTATCTTCTCTTTCGCTTATCTCCTTATCTAATGTAAGCTTTGCAGTGTGAGAGAATTGAGTAAACGACTTGGTTGTAAATCTATGGAAATCAGGTGTACTATATACACGAAATACGTGGCAAAGGTTGACGGAGACGCCGACGATGACTTGTAACTGTTACCTAATTGGCCACCAGGTCAACATTGCCACTTAGTCGGTAATAGGTAATGAATAGGTAATAGAAATGAGTAGTGAGACATGCGATGACAAAAGACAGGGTAGTGAGTTATAAGATGAGATAAAGTACTGTTTTGGTATGGTACTGGTAGTCGGTTACATCTAATACTATTTGTATTGCTACGTTAACTAATAGATCCCTTAGTAGAGACTAAAGAGAAGTATTAAAGCATCTCTAGCTCCCTATAAAGAAGAAAAAAAGAAAGAAAAAAAGATATAGAGGAGAGAGTATTTATAGATAGGAGGAGGTCTATAAGTAGGAGATTAGACAGCTATAATATAGCTATTAATATTACTTAACTAATACCTATTAAAGGCTCCTCCGTCCTTTCTATCTTCTCTTTTAACTATCTTTTTATCTAATACTGTCTATATTACCACGTTAACTAATAAATCCCTTAGTGGAGACTAAAGAAAAGTATTAGAGTACCTCTAGCTCCCTATAAGGAAGAAGAAAAAAAGAAAGAAAGGAGTATTTATAGACAGGAGGAGGTCTATAAGTAGGAGATTAGATAGCCATAATATAGCTATTAACGTTGCTTAACTAACGCCTATTAAAGGCTCCTCCGTTCTTTTTATCTTCTCTTTTACCTATCTCCTTATTTAATACTATCTATATTGCAATATTAACTAATAGATTTCTTAATAGAGACCAAAGAGGCGTATTAAAGCACCTCCAGCTCCTTATAAGGAAGAAGAAGAGAAGAGAAGGTATAAGGGATATCTATAGATAGGAGGAGGCTTATAAAAGGAGTAGTAGTAAGGTTAAGGCGCCTTAATTACTATTAGGTGGTATTATTTTATTAAGAGGGTCTACTATAGTAACTAAGTAGGGTTAATTTAGAAGTAATATACATTCTTAGAGGTTACGTAACTTATTATATAAGTAATATTTCCGCCCTAAGAAAAAACCCTAAAATATTCTAAAAATTAATTAATGCTATAGAGAGTAGTAATATTAATCCAGTAATACTGGTAATTCTCCCTATATACTATTATATATATATTTAATAGCTTTAAAGGCAATAAAAAAGTAAGAGGGATGGGGGGTTTAAAATTTAGATAAATTAGACTTTATAGTTAAGTTATTTAAAAGTTAGAAAACTAAAATAAATACTATATTCTCTGCTTACCTTTAAGCTAGTACATAATTTCCTATTTAGGAAAAGTCGTTTATAAGTAATTACTACTACCTCTATATAAAAACTTCCTATTATACCTCTTTAGTCTTACTTATAAATAACTAAAATTGTTTTTTATTAAATTTATATTTAAATATAAGCCATAAAAGCTTCTTAACTTATAAGATTACTATAAGGGATATTATTGCGGTCACCTTAGGTTGCTCTTAGGATAACCTCTAGACGCCCCTTAGTTAGTTACTGGTTTTATATTAGAGGCACATGCCCATAGTATATAGTCTCTATAATCCTAAAGGCCTTACCTTCTTAAGGATTTGTCTCTCTTACTGATCTATCCTATTCCTATAATTATGCCTTATAGCCCCCTATCTATAAAGTCCCCTTATATTTAAAAATTTCCTACTCTATTTAAAAGGGCAGCTGGCTTAAGGACTAGATTGTTTATTTATATCTTTTGTTTATATCTACCATCCTCCCTTAAAATCTCGCGATAACTTAAATAGAAACTTCACAAATACGTTATAGAAAGCCGTTGTATTAAGGCAGGAAGGTCCCTCTAATAGTAAGAGATTGCGATAATATAAACCTATAGGTAAGATAGTTAAACAAGCCCTAATACCTAGATGCGCTAGGAGCTTAAAGACTTTTATATGCCTATAGTCACCACTAAGGAAAATATAGATACCCTTTATAATGGATATAATACTACTAAAAAGCAACTGGAACCTCTCTAGCCCTACCTAGGCTAATTAGAAGACTAAGCGCTAGAGGTAATATTAAAATCTTCCCCTAAGCTAGAAATACCAGAGGAATATACTAATATATTTAACTAGGGACCTAACTGGAACCCTCCTAGAAGACTACCGGCCTATAATTAGTATAGTAGTGGTATATAGACTGCTTATAAGCTAAGTGGGCCTACCCCTTTAGGTAATCTAACCTAAATATTAACTTAAAACCTAAGGCTTATTAGGAAATCCGTACTAGCTACTAGTGCTAATACTACTTCTATAGCTAGAGCTTTCCTAGGCCTAAGTTTAGAAAGTTAAGAGCCCTATACTAATATCCTTTAAGATAGATATTAGGAAGCTGTTATAAGGCTCTTAGAAGCTATATAGAAGGAAGCCACTAATAAATATATTAAAATCCTTTAAGGGTAAATTTAGATTTAGTAAGGTTTAATTTAAGCTAAACAAGTTTTTTATAACCTAGCTAGGGCTAAGGGCTTTTTGGGGGCTACCTAGTACCTACTTAAGAAAGTATAGAAGACTTAGAGAGGTATCTACGTAATAAATAGAAAAAGGATATAGACTAACTAGCTAAGGCTTTTAGTAGTTTAGAACTCCGTTATAGACCTAGCGCCTAATAGTTAGATAACTGGGTTTATAAAGTAGATAACTTCTTTAAGATGCTAATAATATAAGATAATACTAAAGAGTGTATATAATAGATTATTAGTAGGATTAAAGACTAATCGCTAAACTAGATTGCGCTTAATTAACTTAATAAAGAGTAAGTTACTATATAGCCATAGCTATAGACCTTTTTAAAGGGTTGGACCTAAGATCTATAGGTTATATAATATAATAATATAGAACAATTTTAGAATAGTATATAGCTAAAACGTTAAGATATCGATTAGTTTATAAACTTTATAGAAACTTATGCTTAATAGATAGATTTAAAGCCTTTTAAAAATAAGAACGGTAGTATCTATAAGAAGAAGAAGATTAGATTTATCTAGGCTAGAATTAAGCTAGCAATTTATAATAAAATAAAGCACGTGGGAGCCCTATTATAGATTACTATATATACTAATTTTAAATAAGCGGTTCTAAACGCTAAGGATATAGTAAGGAACTAGACCTCTTTTAGTAAAAAGTTAGGGGGTAGCTAGAAGTATAGGCACTTTAGTAGCAATATAGGGTAGACCTAAACTTTAAAAAAGCTGTTCTTAAAGAGAAATCTAAAATAGTTAAAGTTAGGGACCTTAAGTAATAGGAAAGACTTCTAAGGCCAACCCAATACCCGTTTAGTACTCTTATAAAAATACTCTAAAAAGTTAAGAGAAAACTTCTCTGGAGGTAAATCTAATTAGAAAAACAAGTAGGGTAATAACTATACTAATAATTTAAAAAAAAGAAAAGCCCTAGTTACGGATCTCTTTTAGCTATAATTAGGGTAAAATATAGAAGAAGAGACTCTCTATATTACTATTAAGCTAAAAATAGTACTCCCTATAGGCGAGGTATATTAGTTCTAAGTACTATATAACAGCGGCGCTAAAATTAATTTTATATAATATAATTCAGTAAAAGAGTATAAGTTTATTCTATTATTAAGGTAGTAGAAACCTACTATAGGGTTCCTAGATAAGTATTGGATTAAACTATAATATACCTATAAGCTTATAGTATTAGTGGCTAATATATATAAACGCACTAAGGTGGTTGGCCCGCAACCCTTCTAAGTGGCTAACTTTATAGGTTATAACCTTATCTTTAAATATCCTTAGCTTATAAAAGCAGATTTTAAGACATATTTTAAAATTGGAGCCTTTAAATAGTAGAATAATAAAGAATTAGAAGGGTGTGTATTACTAATAAGCTTAAAGGACATTCTAGAGGATATAGCTTTAGGTAAAATAGTATACGCTCTATACCTAAAGGAGTATTAGATTTAACCCCTATTTTATAGTAAAATAGGTATAGAGCCTGGTATAGGCGATAACCCTTTTATAATAGATACCTTATAGAGAACCACTAGATAGGTTATAGAGATACTATAGGGAGGCGGCGATCTTAAAAATCTTATAAGATACTTTTACTACTATAGGTTACTCTGGCTTAAGTAATACGTAAAGAGTATACTATAGTACCTTAAACGCTGCGTTAAAGAATTCCCTGCCCTCTATTAGCTACTATATAAAACTATTTAATATATAGTGGCAACTATATATAAATAGCTATTATAGCGTATAATATTACCTATAAGTGTTTTAAGGGAGCTCTGGGACCTACCTGGTAATAATATAAAGAATAAACGCGACCCTAATTTATTAAATATCCTAATAGGCCTAAGGGACTTACTAAGGGTATTTTTAGATAGGTAAGCTAAAGTCCTTTAGCGGAACTTAGAATATAATTATATAATTAATCTAGAAGAAGGTAAATAACTACTAAAACTTTCTATTTATAACCTCTTTTATAAAGAGCTTAAGATCCTATAGGAGTACCTTAATAGCTTACTAGAAAAGGGATAGATATAGCCTAGTAAGTTAATAATAGACGCGCCAATCCTCTTTATTTTAAAACTAGATAGAACTATAAGGCTATATATAGACTACTATAGTCTTAATAAGATTATAATTAAGAACTGTTACCCACTGCTATTAGTTAGTAAAATGCTAGATTAGCTTTTTAGGGTAAAGATTTTTATAAAGCTAGATTTACAAGACGCCTATTATAGGCTCTATATTAAAAAAGGAGATAAGTAAAAGACCGCTTTTAAAACCTAATACGGCCACTTTAAGTATTTAGTAATGCCTTTTAGGCTAGCTAATACGCCTATAATATTATAATTATATATTTATAGAGCCTTAGGGGGACTAGTTAATTATATATATATTATATATCTAGATAATATTCTAATCTATTTAGAAGATAAGAATTAGCATAAGTAATATATCCGCAAAGTACTAGAATATTTAGATAATTAAGGCCTCTATACTAAGGCGTTAAAATATCTCTTTAATACTAAGTAGGTTAAGTTCCTAGATTATATTATAACGCCTATAAGCATAGTTATAGACCTAGTATAGGTGTAGATAATCTAAGAGTAGTTGGAGCTAGAGAGCTATTAGGATATTTAAGTGTTTCTAAGCTTTACCAATTTCTATAGCCGCTTTATCTATAACTACTTAAATATTACCTAATATCTATCTAACTATATTACTAAAGCTTTCTAAGACTCGGCCTAAAAAGTAAAAAGCTTAAAAATAGGAAAGAAAAAACCTAAAAAGGAACTAACTAAATAGTATAAACTATAAATATGGACACAAAAGGTCCAGGAAGCCTTTTAGGAACTATATATAAAGTTTATAAAAGCTTTACTACTATGGCATTTTAACCTAGATTAGCCACTAATAATAGTTACTAATATATTAAAATTTGCCTTTATTAGTATTTTACTATAACCTAATAGGCATTTAAATGCTACCTAGCTTTACTAAAAACTAGTAGTATTTTATAGTAGAAAATTCTAAAGGTCTAAAGTTAGGTATTATACCCACAATAAGGAACTGCTGGCTATAGTTAACTGCTTTAAATAGTGGTAATACTACCTTAAGCACGCAAGCCATACCACTTGTATACTCTTAGATTATTATAATCTACGCTACTTTATAACTATAAAGGAGCTTATACCTTAATAGGCCAAATAGGTAGAGAAGCTTATATAATTTAATTTTAAGATTAAATATAAGCTAGGGGAAAATAACCCTACTAATAGACCACTATAATAGCTAGACTATACTAAAGGCTTTAAAACAAAAGAAGGAAAACAGATAATAGATATTTTACTCCCTATATTATAGAATAAGCTCTAGATATAAAATGCTTAAGTACCTATAGCTCTATATACTAAGTCTTAGGCAGTATAAGCCCTATTAGTTTCTACTGACATTCTAGCTAGTACCTAGTCCGTTGCTAAGAAGGGTCTAAATACACCTAAATAGGACGTCCCTAATTGTCACGGAACCCTACCATAGGGGCCTCCATAGGAGAGCCCTATGCTCTTACGTACACCTCGCGTACAGCTTACGTTAGCTACGCGTAGGTATATTACCTCCTTACGCCCTTGACCCTTACAATCGATCGCGCAACGTCTTGTAGACTCCTTAAATACATACGCTTTGTAGCCACTGCTCCCGTCCCATGACATTACATTGCGCCTTTTTACCACCGACGCTTAGCCTACGACCAATTCTACGTCTCTATAATACTGCAGGCGCTGCCAGAAGCAGCGTATCCATAAGTTACCTCCATACTTCTAAGGAACCCATAATAGTAAGATAATATTCCTTACTAGCCACTATATTAAACCTAAAGAACAACCTAATACCCATACTTAACCTATAACGCCAATTAATCCCAGGAGAATTTAATTCATTAGCCCTAACCCCTAAGGACGTAGACATAAACAATATCTTATCTTTTATTAACTATATAACTATAGACAAGCAAGCAGAAGGGCTACTACCTATTAAAATAAAAATATAAAACGCTAAGATGTTTGTAAAATTGGTAGCATAAGAACCTAATAAATACTACCGCCTTCTACAGAACTACCACCTAAAGCTTATATAAGCTAAGACGCGTACTGCCTAAGACCGCAATATTATCCAAGACCTATAAGCTTATAAGGCGCTCGCCAATAACACGTACTAAGAGACTAAAGATAACCTCTGCGTGTCTAAACGCAATGTCTAACAGTTAAAGAAAGCTAAGATTGCACTTATTGCTACAGTTACTAAAAAAGAAGGCATAATTAAATACCTATAATTCTAGCTTAATAAGTATATCCATAATAACGCCACCTAAGCCTTTGTACCCCTAGCAACCTTACCTACTTAACACTTAATAGAGTGTTAATACTAAGCAGCTTTACCTAATGGGAACCCCTACTAAAGTAGCGGTAATAAAAGCTATAATGATTAAACCTAAGCTGCTACCGTAGGGTCTAATATACATTACCCTAATCCTCTAGTCTTTTAGGGGGACTGTAAGGAATACAGCCACTAGAAGATGCAAACCCATAAGAAACTAACTTAGAGCGCCTACCTTTTTCCTATAGAAGACACTAATATTGGCTATATTATTAGGCAAATAAAGGGTATACTATTTAATAGACTCTTTGCCCAGTGGGAGACTAATAGCCCCTAAAAGTGGCAGTCCTATTAAGAAGTCCTTAACGACCTCAACCTAATATACTGCGACTATAACCTACTGGCCACTAACTGAGCTAAACTATGTGCCTTAAAGATGAGCCCCACTAAATTATTTAACAAGTTCTATGTTAAATTCTAGGAATACACTAGAGCCCTTACCTAAGATAATACTAAAGACTAGGAAGATCTCCTTAAAAAAGTTACTTATTGCCTTAGTTATGTAGCCGCCAACCACAACTATAATAATGTCTATAATATGGTAGCAGCCCTATAGAAGATTAAACGATAACTAAATTAGATTGCTACTGCTAACCCTTACCTAAAGACCTCTCTATAGAAGCCCCCTAGGCCCACTAAACCTATATATACTAAACCACTAACGCCTACTACCTTAAATACCACTAGAGCTAACATTAACCTCTCTATACTAACCTTTCCGTAAAAACTCCTAGATGGAGAGCGTGAGCTACTTTGGAAACTAGGACGTTGCTATAAATACTGTTAAAAAGGCTATTATTGCGATAACCCAAACTGCCCAATGGCTAGATTTAGTAGCTGCTACCTAATACCTAACCTAATACCACAAACACTAAATATGTTACTATATACCGCTACTATACAATATAAAGACGTAGTAATAGTAGTAGAGTTGGATATAGAAGCGGAAAACGCCAAGTCCTAGCCCTAAGTCGCGGGTTAGGACGCCCTAAGGATGGGGGGATCTATATATTAGCCTACTTAATAAATAACTCAGTAAAGATAAATAGATAAAAATAGATAGTTTTACCTATAATAGGAACTACTACTAAAAAATAATATAAAAGCCGTTCTATAATTAATTGCGGAGCTACTAATAAATTTATAAATACCTAATTTGTGCGTACCTATAACCTATCTACCCTACCCCTTACTAAAGCCCGCGCCCTGCAACTTGCTAATAGTAGTTATACCGCATAAAAGATTACCTATATATCTATACTAACAAGGATACTCCCCCAAAGGACTACAGTTAAGGAGGACTCTACTTATAGAAGTGGAACGGACAGTAATATAGACAACCCCTAAATTGCGGAGATCTGGCTAATAGGGAAGAGGACGTACTAACAGGATATAGAGGATAACCTTTAGAAGATGTAACGAGAGCTAAAAGGGGTAAAGACAACGCTAATACGCTAAAGGCCCCTAAGGCCGCGGACACCCCTACTATTACACGACCCCCCTATGGTAGACATTATGGCAATTAGCGCTATAGGTTTCCACTTTAATATATATTAGAAGGATAATAAGGTCTTTATAACTAGCTTATATAAAAATAACCGGATTATTATTAAGAAGGAAGAAGGGCTAGTAAAGGAAACTAACAAGGAGCTAGTTAAGCGCCTCCTCCCTATATACCTCTTAAACTATAGAGACGCGTTCTTAAAAGCAGCCTTAGATATACTGCCCCCCTACCAAATTTATGATTATAAGATTTAACTAGAGGCCAATAACTCTCTAGACTATAGCCCCCTTTACTAATAAACTATAGAAGAACTAAAAGCAACTAAGTAGTACTTAATTAATAACCTCTATAAGGGGTTTATTAAGCTAAGTTAGGCCCCCTTTACTTCCCCTATTTTATTTATAAAGAAACCTAATAAAGGCCTTCGCGTCTATATTGACTATTAGAAACTAAACGCCATTACTTAGAAAGATCGCTACCCCCTTCCCCTAATTAATAGGACCCTTACATACCTAAGCCAAGCCAAAATCTTTACCAAGCTTAATGTCTCCTAAGCTTTTTACTAAATTAGGATAGACCCTATATTAGAAGATCTAATAACGTTCCGTACCCGTTACGGGTCTTATAAATATAAAGTCCTTCCTTTTAGACTAACGAATAGGCCAGCCACTTATTAACGGTATATAAATAATGTTCTTTTTAATTACCTTAACAAATTCTATACGGCATACCTAGACGACATTCTTATATACTTAAACAACGAACTTAAGCACTAAGTTTATGTTAAGAAGGTCCTAAAGAGACTGCAAAATATAGGCCTATAAGTTAATATTAAAAAATACGAATTTGGAGTAAAACGTATAAAGTACCTTAGGTTTATCGTCAGTATAAAAGGGATTAAAGTTAACCCGGAGAAGGTTAAGGCAATCTATAACTGGAAACCCCCTCGCACTATAAAAGGGATCCAGTTCTTTCTCAACTTTTATAATTTCTACTATTAGTTTATCTATAACTACGGAGTTATAGCCAAGCCTTTTATACAACTAACTAAGAACAACACGTCTTTTATCTTTAATAATAACTATATAAAAGCCTTTAAGGAGTTAAAGGACCAACTTATCTCCTCTTTAATCCTTTATTACTATAACCCAGACCTTAAATTAATGCTAGAAATAGACGCCTCTAACGGGGTAATAGTGGGAGTCCTCTTATAGCTACACCCAGACGGCGAATGGTACCCTATAACGTTCTTCTTAAAAACAATAGCCCTAGCTAAGTGCAACTACGAAGTACACGATAAGAAAATATTAGCTATTATATAATTATTATCCTAATAGCGCGCAGAGCTTAGAAGCTCAGACTCTTAGATTAAGGTCTATACCAATTATAAAGCCCTTAAGTATTTTATAATAATAAAACAACTTACCGGTTAATAGGCCCGGTGGGCCAAGATACTCTCCTAATTCTTCTTTACAATTATATACCGCCCTAGCAGGTAAAATGCTAAAGCTAACGCCCTAACCCGGAGAAAATAGGATGTGGGGCTATAAGACGAGCTAAAGGCCTAGCACCAGACACGCGCCCTCCTTCGTACCGAATAGCTTAACCTACGTATTCTTGAGAAACTAAGCTCCAAATAGAATAAGGTAGCACCTATAGAAGAAAAGGCCCTAGATAAACCAATGGGACTAATTAATCGCATTCTAACCGTAAACCGCACAGCCGAATCCCTAAAAGCCCTCCGCGATTAAGCTATAGAAGGTGACCCTAATTTAGAAATAAAAGATAGACTGCTCCTATACTAAGAACGGCTTATAGTTCTAGATATTAACAACCTATAAATAGAGCTAATCTATAAAGCCTACTGTTAAGTCTCTATAGCGCATCCTAGTAGAGATAAGACCCATCAACTACTATCGCCTTGTTACTATTAGCGAGGACTCCTGTCCAATATAGAACGATTTATTAGAAATTATCATGCTTATAAACGCGCGAATACCCCTAGGGACCGAACTCCTAGATAGCTGTAACTACTGCTAGTTCCCAAACGCCCTTAGCAATATATTATAATGAACTTTAGATTATTCCTAAAGGATAAACACGGCTATAATATGGCCTTTATAGTAGTTAACCGACTAAGTGGATAAGCCATTTTCCTTCCTTACTTTAAGACTACGACCGTAAAGGACATAGCCCGCATGTATATTAACAATATTTACCAAATCTATGGCGCTTTTAAGTTAATTATCTCTAACTATAGACCCTAATTTATATTAGACTTCTAGGACGAATTCTGCCGCATCCTTAGAATCTAGATTAAGCTTTTTACCGCATTCTACCCTTAGACTAACGGCTAAACTAAGATTATAAACCAGTACCTTAACTAGCAACTCCGCCCCTTTATTAGCTACTACTAGGATAACTAGTTAGAACTACTACCTATAATAGACTACACACAGCTTATGCTCCCTTATAATAGTATAGGAATGTTATTATTTAAGCTACTCTACGGATATAAACCATGAACATCCTTTGATTGGAATAGACCTACAGGACCCGTAATAGCCCGCGAACGCCTTAGCCATAAAGAGGCCTAGGCACTTATTAAGAGAATGTACGGAGTCTAGGAGACCGCCTAAGTAATTATAAAAAGAGTATGAGAAAAGAAAGAGTCTAATGTGAATTAATATTGTTGCGAGGTAGACTTTTACGTAGGAGATAAGGTATAGGTGTTAATAAAGAACTAGAAGACCCAGAGGCCGAGCCGTAAGCTAGACTACTAAATAGCTGGCCCCTATAAGATCCTTAAGAAGGTATGACACTCTTTTAAGGTTAAGCTACTAAAGTTAATAAAGATCTACCCTATCTTCTCTCTAGACCAACTGCGGAAGGCCGTGGACAACCCATTACCTAGACAGTACAACAATCCCCCGCCGCCAATTTAGATTGCAGAGGACGAAGAATGGGAAGTTAAAGAGATCTTAGCAGTTAAGAAGGACCGTAGTACCTTAAAATACCATGTGAGCTAGGTAGGTTATAATAAAGATTTAGAATAGTACCCCGCATCCAATTTTAAGTACTCTCCCTATAAGCTATAAGATTTCCACCTAGCCCACCTAGACCTCCCTAGACTACTATATAAATTAGACAGCTGGATTAAATGCTAGGAAGAGGAGTTAGATAACTATAGTAGTTTAAACGACAATAAAGAACTCGGACAAAGCCTAAGGGCAGGCTTTTTTAGGAAAAGGGGGGGGGGGTAATATGACGGTGCTAGAGCTTGTCACCTGCTACATTGCCGTTTCCTAGGCAATTTGCCGCAATTTGCCGTTTTCTAGGCAATCTGCCAAATTCTGCCAAATTCTGCCAAGTCGCTATTGGCTCGCTTACTACTAGCGACTTAACAACCCCTTTATATCTTGCCAGTCTCTACCAGTCTTCTTCTTCTCCTTAGCTTAGTATTCTTATATGGTAGCAATCTATAAGCTTCGGTTTAGAAGCATTTGTACGAGCCCGTCACACTGCGTACCTAGATAATATACTTATTTACAGCAATGACCCCTTTAAGCATACTAAGCACGTTTAAAAGGTCCTATAGCACCTTATGGACGTAGGACTTTATATTAACTTAAAGAAGTGCGAATTCTTAGTTATAGAAGTAACATCGGCAAAATATGGTACCCTTTTAATGGCCTCAATGGTTGGTGGTTGACGCAATTGGCGCGCAGTTGAGGTCATTTGGCAACTCGACCAACTAGCCTATGTCGTGTTTTTTTGATACGCAGCCTGCGCGCAACCTGCGCGCAACCTGCCAGTAATCTGCGCATTTGGCAACTATAATTATATTTACCTCTTTTATACTAATAACATATTTTAAATAAATAAAAGCTACTTTAAAGCTATTTATAAGGCTAGTAAAATAAATAATATTATTTTAAATAATTTAATATAATATAGCGATGGTTCTCTTCTACCTATCTATCTATTGACTTACCTACCTGCCTACATCGCCTACCTATCTGTATTGCCTACCTGTTTGCATCTGCCTACCTATCTATATCTACCTACCCGTTAGCATCTGCCTACCTGTCTGCATCTACTTGCCTGTCTATATCTGCTTACCTATCTGCATTGCCTACCTGTCTGCATTGCCTACCTGTCTGCATTGCCTACCTATCTGCATTGCCTACCTGTCTGCATCGCCTACCTATTTGTATCTACCTACCTGTCTATATCTGCCTACCCGTTAGCATCTACCTACCTGTCTACATCTGCTTGCCTATCTACATCTGCTTACCTGTCTATATCTACTTACCTGTCTGCATCTGCTTACCTGTCTGTATCTGCCTACCCGTTAGCATCTCCCTATTTGTGCCTACCTGTCTGTGCTACCTTGATTCGATCAATTAATCAAATCGTTTATAGTGCTCGCTGGCTAGTCGTTGTCGTCTAGCTCTGGCGACGGTCGTCTGGTTCTAGCGACGGTCGTCTAGCTCTGGCGACAGTCGTCTGATTCTGGCGACGGTCGTCTGGTTTTGGCAACGGTCGTCTGGCTCTAGCGACGGTCGTCTGGTTCTAGCGATAGTTATCTAGTTCTAGCAACGGTCCTCTGCTGGCTGCCGTTCTAGTGCCTCCCTAGGTAGGGAGGATGTAAGAAAGGAAAGAAGGGTAAAAAATAAGGCGG